>Ga0116229_10006394_pt1 | contig 18949 bp, 17 predicted proteins | sample S1TSphgellanicum_3_FD_87313 | JGI IMG/M metagenome (GOLD analysis project Ga0116229, IMG submission 87313) | Host-associated microbial communities from peat moss isolated from Minnesota, USA - S1T2_Fc - Sphagnum magellanicum MG | ecosystem: Host-associated > Plants > Peat moss > Unclassified... | reverse complement strand
TTGTTTAGGTAGGAATACTATAAAGTCCCATAGTATTTTAGCCTATGAAATTCCAACTCAAAATTTGTTTTGCCCATTCCCAAGTAAAAAGGCATGGAAAGGTGTCTTTTCAAAATTGTGCCTAGAGCAAATTTTCAATACCTTCTCCATCAATTTGCACCCATTTAGTTGCAATTGAATTTGAACACAATTCAATTAAATTTGAATTTAATTGAAATTCAATTCAAGGTGCATGCAATTTCATATAATATTTTGATTTGAATATAAATTAATTTAAATGAAATCAATATTTTTTCGTCAATCAATCAATTGTTTCTTTCCACGTTTGGTTTTTTCCAATAATGGTTTTTTAAAAATAATCTCATTCAACATGGCTTTCATCATATCTTGAGTTTTCATCGATGCAAATGTGCATTCTTGACATTGTTATTTTTTTATTACATTAACAATATGGTATTTAACATGAATAAACAAATATTGATGTTTTGAAACCTTTGTTGTAGTTCATTGTTTTTTTCCATTTAAATTTCACCATTTCATTTTCATATAACATGTCAATAAACAAGGCTAGAGGAAGAGGAGAACATCCAACATGTCAAAGATCCATATGCAAAAAACAATATCAACCAAACAATGATATTTTTGGTAGTGGTGGTGTTCAACAAAGGTGGAATCCTAGAAGATTATGCATAGAATGGTGAGGGATTTCTTAATGTGAAAATTTGCAAGATAACTATATTCATAATTTTTATTTTGTTTCCAAGTTATCAACATTTCTTATTTGGATCTAAATATTTTAAACACTAAAATTCAATTATGACGTGATTTGCAACCTCCAATGTTTTTTGTGATAATATAATGTCTACAACTCAAGTATATATAATGTTAGGACAAAAGATCAAATATCATTTATGATTTAGGAAAATGACATCATTGCAACATTATAGATGATCCACTAGCAAGTTGGTTTTACATGTGTGGAATAGCATTTTTCCAAAGAATTGAGAATTCATGAAATTGTGTAAAATTTCTTTGTCAAATATATCATTTTGCGATTCCTATGGTTTTCAATGTTTCCATTTTTGTAACATATATACCCATACAATCATGAACATGTGTGATTTGTAGATGATGTTCATGAAGTTTGAAATTTTGAAATTTTGACATGAAAAACAAGAAATTGTGATCAAAGATAATTTTAGTAAAATTGGTGCATTAGTCACACATTGCTATTGTAACTTCGTGCTTCACAAAATTTTCCCAACATAGGTTGCATCCCTTTCATGTATTTTGGATTATAAAAACAACTTTTTTTCTAATAACCTTCAACTCTCTAGATGTTAATACAATACTTGATATATTATTTTTTTTGTGCACAATGAAAAAAATTATGATGGGTACAAATGTGATGAAACTAGTCAAAAATATAATCAAGGTAAAAACTTATTAATGGTTGTCAACAATTTTTTGCTTCTAACTTATTGCCCCAATTTTGACATATAACAAGTATACCATATAATTATGTATCTACAATTTATTTAATTTTGTAAATTATCTCCATGTTCTCTTTGAATCCCAACTTTATGGATGTATCATCTCTATTCAAAGTTGATATAAATTGGCATGCACACAATGGTTGTAAATAATCTCAATGAACATGTGTTTGTAAATTGTGGATTCTTATTCCCAATTCACACTCAAGAACAATAGATAATATATGAAACTATTATTTTTGGATTATATTATTGCACAATAAACCATGCTAGTGCGAAAAATCAGCTTGCTTTGGAACAAGGAAGAAGTCACCTTAAGAGGACTTTCCCAAAGTTTTTTCACATTAGTTTATTGTAGATTTATTTTTAGGTGTGATTTAGGATTTTTTTTTTCCCTTTATGTGAACACATATTATTTCCATTTATGAACTTTTGGTGCCTCTAGATGTAGGAGACAAATTTATAATATTTATAAGCAATTCAAACGGAGTTCGTGGTTTTTACCATGATACTGATGTAGGTGTCGGTTCACCCAAGGTGTTGGACAACATCTCCATGATAATTATGTTTACAATAACATACCAATGCTCATCATTGGTAGTGTGGAACATCATGGAGCCCAAGTTATATTGCTTTCAAATATCTTGAAGTTATCAACAAATGTTTTTTTTTCAAAAAACAAGATTTTGTGAAGATTTTTTTTTGGAATATTTTAAAATAAACTATTTGAAACATTATAGGATATTTTATTCTTGACATTGAATCTTCAAGTAAAATAATCACTTGATGTTGAAATGTTGAACTTGCCATGGTACATGTAGCCCTTTTCTTATTGGTATTAAAATTCCACTAAAAAATGTAATATTAAAATTTAATTAAAAAATAAAGTGATTTTGGACCATTTCCATCCCTAAGAATGAAAAACAAATAGTACAAATTGCCAAATTTCCAATTGAAAATTTATATTCTTTCCAACAAAACAATAATCAATTTAAACTACCATTCCAAAAATTGTTATGCACACAAGAAGAAAGTGCCTCAAGGACCATATTGCAAGGACCCAAATGACTATATGTTATCATGTGCCACATGTGCAAAAAGTGTTATTAATAAAGTATGAAAACAATTTTCACACTTTTTACACCATATATATGCATTCCATTACATGTGGAACATGTTTTGTACAACTCCATCAAAGGCAACTTTGCATGCCAACCTGACCATAGGGGTTGCACCCAAATGTCATTTTTCCCGGGACTCCCAAGTTAGGAGTCCCAACATTTTCGAAATTGGGACTCCTGCCACTTTGGATGCCTATAACTTTTAATGTAACCTCCAATTGAGGTGAGGTCTAAAGCAAAGTTATAGCCCTTGTTGAGAGCTTTCCAAAAATATGTGGCATGTCCCCTAAGCGGATATAATTCAAGGTAATTCTTGACTTTGAATGGTTACAAATCAAACTACCATTTAGACTCTTGACCCTTCTTTTGGCCATAACTTACGTTGTAAGTACTCAAATGGATCATGTGAGCCCATTTTAGACATTTATGTTTCAAGAGATTTTTAATCCAATGTGTTTTGACCCATCAAATCGCTTTTTAAAGATTTGGAAGTCCTTCAAGACTCTAATTCCCAAAGTGGGAGCCCATTTGGGAGTGTGTGGGCTCATTCCTTCACACTTTCCTGCACTCTCGGGAATGTGAATGTGACCCTTGGTTTGCACTCTCAATCCTCACCTTTCCATGCCCCTTGCCTTGGTTGCAAACCTAAGGCTAAGGTTGTGACAATTAAAATCAGTGCATTTAGATACCATTGTTTTATGGTCTCCCACATTTCTTGACATTCGACAGTCCATGCAAACACTTTTGTTTTGTGTAAGATTTTCGTGATGGGGGCCATAATGAAGGCAAAGTTATTGATGAAGCATTAATAGAACTGGGCCATCCCATTAAAAACTTATATGTCTTTAGGTGTTTTTGGTGTGGGCAAATTCACGATTGCCGAAATTTTTTTCGAATCAAGTAATTTTCCCGCCTTGGAAACAACGTACCCAAATATGACCCATGAGTAAACCGAAAACATGCATTTCTCCGAATTCAAACTAATACCAAATTCTTAACATTTGTCAAAACACAACTGAAGTTTGGTAAGGTGCGTTTTGAAGTCCTTAAATACATTGTAGTCATCCAGAAACGATTTCATGAACACCCTGAGGTATTCATGGAATGCCATATTCACTACTTGTTGGTAAGTTGGTGGAACATTCTTTAATCCAAAAAGCATGACTATCCAAATAAACGCTCCCCAATCTGTAATGATGGTAGTCTTGTACCTATCTTTCGAGGTGATCATTGTTTGATGTTAACCTGAAAAGCCATCTAAAAATGAGTAAACTTCATGCCCTTCCACCATGTCCAATACTTCCTCCATAAAAGGTAAATGATAGGAATCATTTTTTGTGGCAACATTCAACTTTTAGAAATCCACGTAGATTCGAAGTTTCTCATTATTTTTTGGTACCACCACAATCGGAGAGAGCCAAGTTGCCTCCTCCATTAAAATGACGAATCCTACAATTAGTAGCTTGTCCAAATCTTGTTTCACAACCACAACATAGTTCAGATTCATCTGATACCATGCTTGATGTGATGTAGGTATATTGGTATCAAATTCATTCAATGATGTGTTAAATGAGGTGGAACACCTCTTAGATCCTTGTACGTCCACACAAAGACATCTTTGCACTCTTTCAACAATTGTTTTACTGCATCTGCTACAAAAGGGTTCAAATTGACATTTAGCTTCACCACTTGCGGTTCATTTTGAGTACCCAAATTTAGAAGGCGAATTTGGACTTTTTTTGATAGATTCCACTTTGCCATCTTCATGTCCTACACTTTGATTCAAGCTAGCATAGTGTCTACCAAAATTTCTTCTAGTGTGTGTGGAAAATCAAAAATCAATTTGTCGATACCAAAACATCTTCCACTATTTTTTTTCCCACATGCACCGCAATTACTACCATGTGAGGATCTATAGTGACTAACCTTACATCAAAAGGTGGAGTTTGAAGATGGGTTGGTTGGTTATTGGGAAATACTCTAAAAACCACATATCATTTAAAATTAGGGGCCAAATGTATGAGTTGACCAAGCGTGAAAGTATGTTTACTATTCAATAATTGTTGATCGATTTCCTAGATCATATCTTGTTTTTAGTTCCATCATCAACAAAATCAATTTTGATTTTCGGTGGTCTAGATGATTCTTGCATCGATGGTTGGCTCTATGGGGCTACTTTTAATATGGGTTCTAATGCTTGCATTTGTTGGATGACTAATTCGAAGGTCTTTTGCAATTGTTCATCCTCCCAATCTTCCGTAGTCTTGGTCTTCCAAGGCTCCGTCTCCCACTGCAGCACTAATATTGGGTTTTGGCTCTTCATTTTGACAATTAAGACTATGTTGACAACGGTTTCATCCTTTTTCAATTCTGCATGAGAATTTTTGTTTTGGAACATCTCTTGTGCAACTAATTTATGTGGATAGTCCTAGATCTTGTGTTCTAATGAATTGCATATGAAGCATCGATAGATCAAAGAACTTCCTTGATTTTAGTTCCCACGTTTTCCATGGTTTCCACTCATTCTTCTTCTTGCTTGAAGAGAAACTTCATTTACCATAACTTCTTTTTGTCCTTCAATTTGTTGTTTGGATTCTCTAGGTTCTAATGACAATGTTGCTTCAGATGCCTTAGTTTATGACAAAATCGCACATCATTTCAATTCGAATGTTGTGTGGTGTTTTTTCTGGTTTTTTTAGTGGTTATAGCAATTTTTAGTATTCTTCGACATCTACCATATTTCCTCAAAGGTGACTACAGATTTTTTGTGTTCGAATAAGGTATCTCACTTCATTCCTATAGTTGCAAATTGTGAGTAAAGGACCAACCCAACTCGGAAGAAGGTTGTTAACAAGATGTCATTCGCCTTATGCTGAAAACAATTAGCAAGTTTGAAGATCTGTTCATAGTAAACCTCAACCTTTTTGTCATTGCCCTACTTAAGGACTTTAAAAGCCATGTAAACATGTTCATCATTTTGACCAGTGCGATAACGCTTATAGAATGCAGCTTCCAATTCTAGTATAATGTAACCCAAATGAGACTACATAAATTTTTTGCCCCACTCTAAAATTGCATCTCTTAAGGTGAAAGAAAACAAGTTCATTATGTTAGCGTTTCACTTTTCACCATTAGCTTGAATTACTTTCCAAAACACTCAAACATGAGCATCCGGATTTATTTCAATAAAATAAATTGGGTACAACAATGTTTTCCTTGATGAGGGAGCCACATGGGTAGTGGGTGTTAGTGATGGATACCATGGTGGGTACCATGAGTTCCAAGGGGAACTTGGCTAGGGAGCACCGAAAGGCACACTTGCGCCTCCAACTATAAATCCGCCTCCACCTCCACTTGGGGGTTCGCTTCTACCCAGAGGTCCACCACCTCCTCCTAAAGGTCTGCTCCCCCCTCCTAGTGGTCCTCCACTCCCATGAGGAGGACTACCATCGCCTCCCATAGGTATCCCGTGTTTATAATTACTGAATCCTGTTGGGGGGTTTCGTGTGGGCGGTTGGAAATAGGGCACCAGATTTTCAGTAAAAAGCTCGCCAATTGGAGCATTTACCGAGGGAGTCATCATAGACGCTTGGACACCCCGACTTCCTCCCGTTGTAGTAATTATAGTAGACCCCATATTCAAGAAAGGATATGCCACAAATCTAGTTATGTTGGAGAAAGTAAGTGGAAGTTTTCCTAGGTAATAAGGATTTGGAATCATTATTGATGGGTTGTTGTCATTGCCTGCATAGGATGGTCCATAGTTCCCAAGGTAGCCTAGTAAAATACTAATTTCTGATAAGATTCATTGCTGAATACTAATCATTCAACATCCAAATAATAGGGTAACTGGGGGCAATTGTGAAAGAAGGGGTATGCTCAAGTACTACAAGAATCTGAATCACTAAAATCTGGGAGCTAATTGAAATGGCAGGTTGGGTGGTACTGAAAATTGATATTTGGTTGGATCTATAGGGGTAGTTTCTAACTACATGTGCACGACCTCTACAAAAAGTGCAAATCTAGCTAATGGGTGTGGAATCAATGATAAAAATAGGCATTATCAAAATCGTCTAACGTGAGTCTGCTCCCCACAAAAATTCATCATCGAAAAGTGGTCACTATCGTTAATTTCTAAAGTAGCCCTCTCCGAAGACTCCACCAGATCCTTGGTTGTCCTCTAAAGTTGAAAACTTTCATTCTCCAAGGGTCGGGTACTAGGTGCAACAATCTCTTGGTATGGAATAACATCATTTTGGTAGGGGTCCAAACGTGGCCCCATGAGGGTTTTCCATCCATAATCATGACCAACCGCTCCATCAAATGAATTCTAGTGTTAATTCGTATTTCCAATTTTCTTCTTTCAATGTTGATTCCAACTTCATGTTGTTTTGCCACATGCATGGTAGCAAGGCCTTTTCAATCCATTGTGTGAAATTGTCCTCCCTAACCAACAAAAAGGACATCTCCACCTTTTCGTTGCAATGTTTCGTTCATCTTCTTCCTCGTACTGGACTTGTCAACATAGTTGTCATCTTTCAGAAACAAAAGTGGTTCACACGTACAATAAAGATTTTTATGTTTTTTTTAGTTTTGAACAAAAAAATGAATTGCACAAACAATGAAACTTTTGGAAGAAATAATCTCGTTTTTCCAGTGAAGACAAATAGTTTTTATTGAATCTCTCAACAAAAAGTTACTAAACCAAAAATCCTAGTTTTGTATTTGCAAATTGATCGCCAAATGTTAAGCTCACTCAGTGATTTCCTAGGTGTTTTTGGGTACTTGATTGAAAACAAGTACATACTTGAACACCTCAAATTTGTTGGTGTTTAATGACAAATAATCACTTAAAAAAAGGTGGAAAACAATTAGGCAAATAGCCTACCACTTTTTCTTAAGGAAAACAAGTAGATAACAATAAAACAATTATGCAACATCTCTAAAGCTAACAATCGAAACAATAAGCAAAAAAGACAACTTCAACACACTTTGTGAAGCAAAAACTTAAACAAAAAACAAAACTCACTTCATGCAAAGAACTTCAAAGTGCAAAAATACATTACATCATATCCCAAAAGAAATATAAGGAAAAAAACCTTTGAGCTTCTGCAAAAGAAGACTTCAAATCTGTCAAAAAACGATGGGGATCTTAAAAAAATGAAAAATCCCTAGAAATCCTCCTGAACTCGAAGTTATCTAACCTTATCCTACATCTAGAATCTATAATTAAAGTCAAAGGCGACAACTCATTTTTTGGTTTTATTAATAAACAACTTTCAAAACTGGTAATGACTTAAAATTGGTAGTAACCTAAAATTAGTAGTGATTTGAAATCGGTAGTAACCTAAAATCAGTAATGACTTAAAATCAATTCTAACTTAAAATCAGTAGTAAAATCAATTCTAACCTAAAACTAATAGAAACGTAAAATCGATATAAATAAAATCAGTTTATATTTCAAAATCAATAAAGTTTGATTTTTGGTACAAAATTACAACTTTTAAAAACTATCCTAGAAAACTTTCTAGCCTTAATAATCCTTATCACTTGAATGCACGAGATTTTAATGGCAGATTGGAAAGGAGGGGGGGCCGATGTCCAATTGTGAATGGCCATGAGTTGTTAGGCTATGTTAATGACTATGAAACTTGGAAGCAAAAAAATGGAAAGGCTGATAATCCATCCATGCAAACGAAAGTGAAACAAAAAAACATTTTATTTGCCTTGCCCTACTAGAAGGTGAGTTATTCATTCCAAACATGCCGACTACTGCAAATTGGCCAATGTTTGTAATTGAGATGTATTTGGACCTTCATTAGGTTTGGAATGCATAGTCATTGTAGACCACAATACCGTCTTTTCATTGTCTCACCATATTGGTTCACACCACCAATGCAATGAAATTACCAGTTGGGGATGTGTAGATATTCTAGCTCAAAATTGAAATTACCACTTTTGCAATCTCATAGTTCAATGCATCAATGGGCACATAATTGTTGTACCAAGTTAACATGGTGAAATACATCAAGTGTATCATAATCTTGTGTCTTGAAATAAGGCAAGAATTCTTATCTTTATGGTATTTTATGTCTATTATATTAATTGGTTACATTTAACAATTTAAATTTTAGTGGATTAAGGTTATGGTTTCATTGTAGTTGATAATTTAAATTACTTGATTAACTTAGTACACTTTGGATGAATTTTGAAGTCAAATCCCCAAGATCCAAATTACCTTCCAATTGTATTTTAGTTTTCTTAATATATATCAATATGGAATATTAATATTTTGCACCATCCCAACATAGCCATAGAGAGTGACATACATAGGTATATGGTCTAGCATATTAATTAATGAATATCATCTCAATCTAGTTTTGGAGTGGGCTTTTATGGTTCAGGGTTTGTGTCCAATGTTTTCATATTTGTTTTTGTGGGTGTTGATTGGTAGGACTTGATGATACGACACACTTTCAAAGTCATGCATTGTGAAAAAAACCTTGCAATTAACATAATGAAAATAATCCTTGGTGAGAAGGACATTAAGAAAGTATGCCAAGATCTAGAGAGCTTGGGTATTCGTAGTGCACTATGGTTGGAGCTACATTTGACATGAGAAGGGGAGATAATATACCAAAACATATGCAACTCAATATTTTGTAATTATACTTGAATGATTTAGTGAATTTTTTCACATTTCTTAAACTATCAACATATTTACATAAGTGGAATCATCCACTTTGAACTTATTGAAAACACTATTTGAACGTTGCATATTGCACTTATTAGTATTATATTAAAACACACATAATGCCTCACATTTATATTTGAATGGGTTAGTGAATTTTTTTGAATCTCTTGAACTATTAATATTTACACACAAGTTGAATCATTCACTTTGAATGTTGTTAAATTCATTACTTATGAGTTGCATTTTGCACTCACCACAATTTTTTGAAATGGATGTATAAAAAATTAAGAAATTTCACATTTATATTTCAATGGGTTAGTGATTAGGTCAAAATTCTAAGATGCATGTAAATCTCCAAATTATGTTTTTTTCATAAATTAAACTCTTGTACATTTAGGTAAATTTAAATGTGTAATTTTCCCCTAATTTGTTTTAGGCATCATGAACAAGTTTATTATTATGAATGTTCATGATGCCACATTAAAAAAACCCCAAAAATAATCCCTAGTTTCCCCCCCACATTTTTTTTTTTGGTGTATGAAAAAAAATCCATGTTAATAATAATAATTATTATTATTATTATCAATAATTTATACTTTTATTATTATTTTTAACATGGCTTATCAAAAATTTTAAGTTTGTTTTGGTACAAGTTTATGTTTGAATATTTAGAAATGAACATAATTTTATTATTTTAAAGAAAATGAATGAATTATAACTTATGATAATAATAATGACATCAATTCCTTTATATATATATCAATTTTTTAATCTTCTTCAAGATTATCCACAAGAAAATAACCATTTTTTGGCTATGAGCCATATATGGAAATACAAATTTGTTAAACTATTTTTACATTTTGGTTACAAGTCCTAGAACCTATTATAGAATTATATCATTTAAAATTTATAAAATTAGAAAAAATTGAAATATATGTTGATGTTGATGGCCTTTCTTATGTTTGTAAAATGATGAAAATTCACCACCAAAAAAAAAAGGTTACATCATTAATATTTATTTAAAATTTCAAAAAAATTGGATAAGGTTGTAATGATCACAAATATTAAACTTAAAAAATTTCAAATAAATTTGATGTTGGAATTTTTTATGAGTTTAATGTTGAAATTATTAAAATTATTTGAAAACTTTTATTCATTAAGAGTAACCTTTTTAATTTGAATTTTTTTATCTCAAATTTTTGGCAATATTTTTGTTGTTAACATTTTTTTTGAATTTGAACCTTTTTTTTGAATTTTTTTCCCAACAATAATTGCCAAGTTAAGAAAATTTGAAACCAAATAAACATGTTGGTTGTGGCACTGCAACAAATTGTGGTTGAAACTATTACATGATTCCACCCAAATTCAATTTTAGTGGAATTGGACATAAGTGACCACCTTCCACTTTGATCCCACTTACTATTGGATTTTAATGGGATCCCAATGGATCTTGCCATTATGTCCATTTTTTCACCACATTTTGTACATACATCACCGTGCTTTCCACTTTGATCCCACCATTGTTGGATTTTACTAGGATCCCGCTGGACCTTGCCACTCCATTTTTTTTTTTCTTTCAATTTTGTGATGTAACTAAAGTGCCATCATCCACATAAAAATAGCCAAATTTGGCTACAAAATTTTATTAAAAAGAAAAAAAATCTAAGCATCAAGTTTTATATTGATTGAATGGAACCTATTTGTATGAATATGCTTATTTCTATTTTATTTTCAAATTTTGGTGAAATTAAGGCATTTCGAAATTTAAAAAATCCTTTGCATAAGTATATAAAAATATATATCAAGTTGAAAATTTGCCAAAAAAAAAAGAAATAAAATTAGTGCAAAAAATAAAAAGCTTTTAATTTGTGTGGATAATCTTATTATTTGGTTCCCATGGTGGCCTATTTGTTAACATAGCTAATGACATGAAGCAAAGTGAGCAATGATTTTTTTTAAATGTCTTAAATTATACTCCCAGTTTGCTATGTTAGGGAAGGCCTTTTTCTTATCAATTCTTAAGGCATAATGGTGTGGTTCTGCCTTTGGTTCTTAATGTGTAATGTGTTCGAAGTAGTGGCCTTCCCCATTACAAAAAACCATAATGATGCTTGAATTGTTATGGACAATGGTTGAGTGAAAACATGATAAGGTGGAGTACATAATCCTAACATAATTCGTTGGATTATCAATCATGGGCCATGGAACAAAATATGAATAAATAATACATGAAAAGGACTCCAAAAAATAAAATAACATGTGATATGATCACATTGTATGAATTTCATGAATAAATTTTGAGTTACCATAACATATTGAACTTTTGAAGTGCCAAAAACCTTGCATCATAGTCCATAACATACGATTATCGACTCCTTATATTTATTAAAATGCTTAGTTGAGTGATTTTTTTTACATAGAATGTAGTGTGATGCCATTGATACAAAGGAAAAAACAAATTTGAAATTTTTTGAAATCCATAAATTGAGATATACAATGAAATATGGATTTTAAAAATAAAGTACTCTATTCATTTGAATTAATAATTCAACTTCTCAAATTTTAAATGTAAATTTTTGATACAATTATTTACCATTGATAAAGTATAGAAGTAAAAAAATTCGTTTAGCCTCGCCATATGACTTGTGCAATATAATGTATTTTGCTATAGTGTAATATGAATTGTTATTTTAACATTAGTATGGAGTCCACATATGCCGGAAAGTATTCCACTTTAGTGTGTTTTCACCTAACTGTATTTGGTTTCGTCTTGTTATGGATAATCATCCATTTAGGCTACATCACAAATTTAAGAGAAAAACACAAACCTAAAACAAGTTTGTGAGTAAACACATCATGGTGTTAAGGAAGATGTACTTTTAATATTGGGCAAGTATTTTGGTAGGTTTTCTAGGCATTTCTTTTGCTCTAGTTGAATTTTAAAGCATTTAAAAAAAAACTTCATAACGATGATATGCTAATTGAACCAAGATGTGAAAAATTGTGGCTAAAAAATTAGATTAAATTTTTAAAATGTAATTTATAGAAACCTTTCACACATAAATTATATATATGGGGGGTGTTTTTTAGAACAATCCCCCACTACCATGCATAAAGGTCGTATTGGTTACATGAAGTGTGCATCCTTGCTCTGTGGGAATAGTGGATCCATTTTTTGAAATAGGTTAAAAGTTCATTTTATGTCCACCCAAGAACATGGCAACCCTAGTAGGGTGAATAGGGTGAGTTGCCATTCCATTAGGTGGTAATATGGTTTTTGCAAGGCATGTTTCAAAAAATATATTAGCTTTAAACTACTACTAATGCACATTTCAAGTGCCTTTATTTGCATTAAAATTGACATTGACATAACCAAAAGTAAGATCAATAATTTTTGCATGTCCCACCTAGGAATTTTTTTCTTAAAATGTCTAAATAAGAGATAAAAATTAGTTACGAATATTCAAGCATTTTCACAAAACTTTTATGTATAGGAGGGAGCATGCTCCATAAGGCCTCCCCTAATTTGATGGTTAGAGCTTAGAGCCACGAGGGTGGTTGCCCAAGGCTATGTGTATGGAATACCAAAAAATCCAAGCTATGTCAGATGCATATGTTAAGGTGAAAAAAACTTAGGTAGCATAGGATAAAAGCTAGGTGGCCTAGAGTGTAAAACATGAATAACCTATGGAATAGTTCCATTTCACTATCTTAAAGTAAAAAGCCTAAGTAGCTTGAGAATCCTAAAATAAAAAGCCTACTAACCTAGGGTAGAGACATGGTGACCTAAAGTACAAAGTGTAAATTGCCTTGGGTATTTGTGAGAACATTAGGTAGCCTAGGGTTTTGGCTACAATTTGGTGCCATTTGCAAAATTGCCCTTGTGATAGAATTTCTTAATAAAAACCTAATTGTGCATGGCATTAGTTTCTACCAACCCTTACTAGCTAGTAACAACATTCATTCCATTCTTTGGCATTCCATCTAGTGTTATTGCTTAAATATTGTTTATATTGTCACAAATTTCTTCCTAAAATAAATTATTCAAAAATAAAATAAAACCTCATTCATTTTTAAAAAAATCTATCTCTGTCCTCATTAAATCTTGATGATAAAAAAGAGAAATGCAAAGAAAATCAAGTAAAGAGATGTATCCTTTACTCTTGGGGACGTTAGGTGAAGTAGGCATTGTAATTATGTGCATGGGACACACCATGCCCACCATCACCAAGGGCTACATGTGAAAAAGATAGTTGACTCTTTTGGGAACACCATAAGGAACATGTGATGAAGTGTAGTGGGATAAGATAAAAGAATGCACGGTGAACAAAATTGGGAACACTATTGGAAACACATGGTGAATAAAATGAGGGAACCCATTATCACACGTGTAATTTTGTTAAGGGCACCAAATTTTGGTACTTGGAACCATAGGCTACCTAATCATTTCAACAAAACTTCATGCCATTGGGCTCCTTACAAACTTTGTACCTTAAGCCACTCACTATTCACCTAGTTAGGCTACCTAGTCTTCTTATTTTAGGATTTTCGGGTCATTTAGGCATTTAACTTTAGCATAAGCAAGTGTTGGGCTTGTTTGATAAGTCATTTAAATTTTGCACCCTAGGCCACCTAGCATTTATCCTAGGCTACCTAAGTTTTTTCTTTTTAACATAGACCTTTGACATAACTTGGCCTCTTTGATATTTAGTACCATGGGCCAAAAAATAAAGGGAGGTTCATGGGAGTAAGCATTCCCAACATATAGTGCAAATGATTTTTTAATTTGATTAGTGCAAGGTTTGTATGCAAATGGTAGAAGGTTCCTCCAATTGATGAAAACATTAACCATGTAACAAAATGTTTTCAAATACAAAGAAAAGAACCTTGGAACATTTTAAGAAAAAAATAAAAGGGATAAACATGAGGATATAGAGATAGTAGAAAACCATGGCATTTTACTCACAACCTACACCATGGTTGTCACCATATTAAACTAACAAGCAACCATAACATGAGCAACATTTTGTGCATGATTCAAAAAATCTAATTTGTTATAATCATTAAGCACACTTGCAAAAAAAATTATAAAAAATTATCAAACATACACTTAAAAACGTACATTCAAACAAGTCTAGTCACCTTGTCAAAAAAATTATTTTCTAATCATCGAATGCCAATTTAAAAACCATTTTTTTAAAGGTAAGAAAACCTTTTCTTTTGGTTTGCCAATTCATTAGATATGGGAATTATTGTTTTTCTAAGCATTAATTATTTCCATTGTAAGGAAAGGCCTCAAAAGTTTTTTTTTAAAAACATAAAAATGATTGCATAAATCCAAAATTTTCACCTTATTATTCAAGAATCCAATAATAAAAAAACATTTTTCCTTGTTGAATGACCCAAACATTTGTACATGTCACCTTAGCTTAATCTATTTCAAAAGTTTTTGCATCTTTTAGATGACTAAATCTTCTACCACAAATAGGTTATTGGAAAGCTCTTCAATGATAATTGTTTCATTGTTAACAAGGATTGTCATTTTGATGTAACTGACCTAAATTTAAAAAATGGCCATGGAACACTATTGCCACCCATTTGCTTTCTTTTCTCACCTTTGAAGCACAACTTTTTTTGTTTAAATTCATTCAAATTCAAAATGAAATTATCCTTTTTGATGCACCTCAAGTGGCATTGATGGTAAAATACTTTGTGATCCTAGTTTTGGCAATAAAATGCAAGATCCAGATGCAAACTCCCTAGTTTTTCACCATTGAGCAAAGGGTGTGAGAATTTCAAGATGGAAACTAAAATGAGTTGACTCTTTAAGTAGAACTCACTATTGTATCAAATTGCATAAATCAAACAAAAAAAGAAAGATTCATACCATTAAAACCAATTTTGATTCATGAACTAATCACAAATTCACACAAATTCACACATATTCACAAAATGCATCCCAACCTTGACTTAGAAGGACTTGACATCATCCACATTAACTTATCTTTAGGACATAGCCTTCAAGCTTTGTCATTACAACATTTGCAACTTCTTTGCAAGTTGTTTTAACAACTTTGAATACACTAGAAAATTTTAGTGTTTGAAAGCATTACTTTGTTTGTCACCTCGTTTCTATGATAGATTTAGCATTTCATTCTACCAAATTAGAAAGTCAAGTACATGAAAACTTTTTAAAGTGTTTTGTGTTATGTTGTCATGTTACCTAGTTGTAACAATAGTTTACAATTTCACATCAAGGATTGAGAGATTTCAAAGGCTTCAAGACCTCTTCCATCACCATGACATCAAAACAATGTCACATTGACAAGTCTCATCAACAAGCTGCCAAACTTATTTGTGCACTAGCCATCTCCCCCTATAACATTAGGTTATTCATCAAAATCTGCCTTGTAAAACCAGGGAAAAGGAAATTAAAAAACAGAGTGCTGTAAATTCTATTATACTTTTCAAATTCCTAACCAGTGTTGTGTGGTTCTTTTGAACTTTTAAAGAACATTGGTTTTGGCTCTTTAAATATCTGAGAATCAGAAAACCGCCAGTTTTGATTTTTAAAAAAAATTCAGAATCAAAGAATTGTCAATCCTGGTTGTTTCAAAAATCTTAACAAACCTATGGTTTGGTTTTCATGAAAAAACCAACAGTTCTTTGACTGGTTCTTTGGAACTTTTTCATATTGTTTGAGAGCCACGGTTATATGTTAGAACTGATTCTTTAGATATTTTGAGAATCAGTGCATAAGTGGTTATATATCCTGGTTGATGACATGAAATAATGGGTCTTTGATTTTTAAACCACCTCATACTATTCCTAACCTCCATTACCAACGAGTCAAAATAAGCATCATAAGTCATCCACACCAATCACCAGGTCGACGTCCAGAGGTAGCCAACTAAAAGGTGCCACTACACCAAACTACTACTGCCCTCTTTACACCACCAACTGGTCTAGTCCACAAGTGAAGGAAGGTGGCCATCTGTTCCCCTTGTGATCCCCCCTCATTGGTGGTTTCGTCTTTTTGGCTGGACTTGGATCCTTCCATCTTGTGCGTTTCTCTCCCCCTTGGTTGAGCACTTTGTTCTATCTAGGTTTGGCAGGTTTTCATCTTCGTCATGAAGATATTTTATCCAACTGTTTCTTTAGTGTTTCGGTAAAACCGTAGGTGGGAGGGCATTCTCAGAATATGATAGCAGTGCTTTACGTGTATAGGAGAAGGGCCATAAAGTTCAGACATCTTTTTCCTTCCTCCACCATTTCCTCTTCTTTTTCTTCACACAAATTCCAAGTTGAATAGGTATGGTGTGCTTTGTAAAGGTCTTAGCCAAAGTAAAATGGATGGCAGTCATGTCTAGGAATAGAATATGCATGCAGCCAATAAGAGGACTGAACATACACCCAAGAGTGTTCATCTTTTTGCCTTCGGGTTGGTGTGGGAGAATGGATTTTTAAAATTCTTGTATTCCTATCATATTCTCAATGATATTGCTTAGGTTCCCAATCACGTTCCTCTAGTTCCCAATGTATTTCCCAAGGGTGTTCCCAATAGCAGTTCACTTTATCCCATATCCTTTGTCCAAAGTTCTTCCCTTTGACTCACATCTCTCTCTCTCTCTCTCTATATATATATATAGAGATAGATATGAGCTAAAGGCGAGGCACTCCATCCTCACATAGAAATTGCTATTTTGGGTAACCTTCAAAGTTTTATTTTTTTGATTCGCTCATCACTTTAAAAAAGAGAAAAAAAACTGAAACTTAGGAGGCAAACCCATCTAATGAATTGAAGAAGGGACGGTGTGGAAGCCTAAGATTCATTTCGCACTGTGAAAGATTTCTCAAAAATATTCTGTCTGACAATGGACGGCAAATAGCAAAGGAAAAAAATATCCCAGGTCTTTCGTCTTTTATTATGTGGCTGTAAACAACTCAGGAAACGTTAAAATTTGGACTGGGAGACCCTGATTTAGACTTAGGAAGGGATATTTATTATTTATAATGCTTAGAAGAAAAGAAACCACTTTCTTTTGAGAAACTATGGTGGGTATGAACTACCAGTCTAGGTCAGTGTTTTTTTAGGGTTTTTCTTTTGTTTCTGGCCAAAGTGGCGATCATCTATAGGAAAATGTAAACAAAGTGGCAATCATACTCCCTAGGGAGATTTAGCCAAATCTGGCTATAAACCAGAAATAAAGCACAAATCTTTGATAATCCTTTGATATTTTTGGCTAGACCCTGAAGATCAAATATTTGAATATGGAGATTTGAACCTTTTTTTTCCCCAGCTTCTGACAAAGTACAAAAACCTCCAAAATCGTTTCATTTTCGTATTCGAATACACCAATATGGCGATGTTTACTTCCTCCCCCCTCCCCCCCCCACCCCCCGGCCTTCTTACCTCTAAAACCTCCAAAATCATTTCATTTTCAAATTTCAAAATTTTCATTTCCTCTTTTTGGCGAAATTTCGCCAATAGGACAAAAAGGCTAGTCTGGGTGGAGTTCGCCCGTGGCGCCAAAGAAGAAGGAATAGGGAGGTAAGTTAGCCTAGTGGCCCGCCGGGCCCACATCACACCACCTTCCCCGCTCTTTCACCTTCGGCCACCTGTCGTAAGTGGGCGGCAGATATTTGCAGCCGTCCAGAGCGCAGCACGCGGACGCGCGGAAACAGCTCTCCTCTGCCTGCCGCAACGAATCTGCCAAACACAACGGCCCACCCTGCCTTCGCGTGCTCTCTTTCTCCCCCATCTCTCCTTAAGTAGCTTCACTTGTACCCATCTTCTCACGGCTCAAGCTTCAGTCTACTCAATTGCAACTTCCTTCGCTTTCGTCACTCAGTGTTTGTTCTTCAGAAAAGTTATATCACTGGTTTCGCAAACATCACGAATTTCGTTTTTGGTTTGGTCCCGTTTGGTTTCTCCTGGTTTCCAAGAGAAGAAGAAGTTGAGCTTCAGCTCGGTAGCTAACTATTCTTTCGTGGTCGAGCTGCGCCCCAGTTCCTCTTGAAAGACGAGTTTCTGTTGATCAGCGGAGCCTTTTCAGGACTCGTGGCGGGTGGAGAGATGGCGTCTATTGACGAGGTATGGTTTTGTTCTCGGTTTGTTCCTTTCTGATGGAATTTTTGTTTTGGTTTTTTTCGGGTTGCGGTCTCTACTTTTGTGGTGCACAGCAGATCTGGATGCTATTTTTTAACCATCGGGAGGCTCATGGGTAAGAAAGAGGTTTCTTCCGGAGCTCTGCTTGACGATGTGGTGGTGCTTTTTTTTCTGTGTAGGTGATGAGTCATAGAAACCGGGATCCCAAGTGGATGACGGACAGCATACAGACAGAAGAGGTACTTTCAAGTTTTGTTGGCTTTGGAGTTTGCTTGCTTGCAGTGAGGCTGTGTTTTCGCTGCTGTGTTTTTTGCTGCGAGCAGGAAGAAAAGATGTATTACTCGTGGGGATTTGTGGACGTTAGATAGAAGCTACTACACCGAAGTCTCTTTGAAACCTGCTTGCTGAACATTTCTTGGACACCAACCATAATTGGTGATATGCCCAGGTTCTGAAGAAAAAACACAAGGATCCCACCTGGATGACAGGTAGTAACGAGAAGCAGGCATCTCAACCCCAGGCTCCCAAGGCT
>Ga0116229_10006393_pt1 | contig 18950 bp, 5 predicted proteins | sample S1TSphgellanicum_3_FD_87313 | JGI IMG/M metagenome (GOLD analysis project Ga0116229, IMG submission 87313) | Host-associated microbial communities from peat moss isolated from Minnesota, USA - S1T2_Fc - Sphagnum magellanicum MG | ecosystem: Host-associated > Plants > Peat moss > Unclassified... | reverse complement strand
TCTGGAGCAACATTGAGGAATTGGGAATCTAGGGTTGCAGTGTGATCCAGCTGCCCTTTTATTATTGTGTCGTACTCCCATGGCGGGTGATGTAAACTGCATCCACATGGAGGTGACGGAAGTGGTCCCTTCAATCTGGTCTTCTGAGAAGAGGGATAAAACAGGTAGCAAGTTCCATAGTCCAGAGTATGTGTAGTTACTATGACGGCAATTAAAGGACCCAATTCTGCCTCTGTAGCAAGTCTCTAGTTGAGATTACAGCAAGATACAGGAGGGATGAAGTGATGAATCCACAGGTTTATTTATAGTCAGAGGCACAAAGGTGGTAGAGTTGCAAGGACAGATAAGGAAGATGGGTTCTTCTACTATGGATGCCATGCAAGTGCTTTTTACAGCATTTGACACTGGCGTATCAAGTGTGTGGCATGAAGAGGACCGTTCATGGAGGTCTGAAGATAGGCAGTGGAGAGCAGAGGACATTGACTACAGAGGTGAAGAACGCATATGGCGGGAGGAGGAGAGGGGAATGCGGAACAATGAGCTGAGGTACCATCATTTGTTCAACTCTTCCCACTTTCTATCATTTGTGAGGCTCAGCCACTTTCTCCCTTACTTTTTCTTCATCTCCATTAACTTGGAATGCACCTGCCACATGCTTTCCAGAGTAGTTTCTCTTCTTTCCCCATGCAGCAGAGGGATGTTAGGGCTAGATATCCTTTCCTTGCACTATTCAACAAATGCTGATTGGTCTACAAACAGATGCCAAACTCTTTTTTCATCATTGCAATATTCATATCTCTGATGATCTCTGCCTTGTTGCAAGATTTGTCCTCAGTTTCTGAAATTCAGTTTAAGGTAATCCTCAACTAGTGTGGCTAGAGTCACCAATCAAAATCCCTAACAGGAGTTTTGTTCATATGCGGATTATGGTCCTTTTCATGTATACTTTCTATCTTTAAAAAAAAAGAAAAGCTGAAGTACTCCAACTCAGATCAAGGCTCCATTCTAGTGATGCTGCATGGTTGATTAGATCTTGTTTCAAGATTGACATCAACAGGTTGGGTCGGGGGGTAGATGGAGAGAAGAGGATATGGAACAGCGACATGTGGAGAATGCCCGGTATCTGTGGACCAGGTGTGTTTATTTGCTTTTCATTTTCTGTCACTTCTTGGTCTGAGTTCTTCAACACCTGGCTTTCTGTATGCTGATGGCCTCTGGTATGGATGGAACCAATGCAAGAAGGGAGGAGATGCCTGCATAAATAATTACAAGGTTGTCCAGACATGAAGACTGATGAGTATTGAGGTGTGATATGTTCAGTCTAATTAGCAAACCTGGACTTCCAATAAATTTTCAACATCAATGTCAAAAAGAGCAATTCAGGAGGAGCTCTTCTACCTTAACCTTTGCACTCAAGAAGAATTGTTGAGTTAATATGCAGTAATGCAGGTTTGTGGAGAAGAACCGAAGAGATGTGGAGGAGAAATCAGAGCAACTCAAGGCAGTCTCAAATCTTGCTGCACTATTTGCAGGCTTTGCTGTTGTCACCCTTACGCAATTCACAGTTCCAACTCAAACAGGTGCAGTTTGGATTGTATCATATGGTGTTTTGACAGCAATTGCAGTTGGGCTGATGACTATAGCCATGGTGACATGCACATTAATTCTCGGCAGCATTCTTAAAAATGGAAAGCTATATGTAAATGACGAGGCCGAGGAGGAGTTTATGTTCAAATGTAAGGCATTTGTGGTGAATTACAAAGAGGGAATTGTTCGAAGGCCTCCATTTCCACGACTAACATTTGAGACCTTTTGGAGTGTCCGATGTGAGACAGACTGGCGGCGAGCCTTCCAGCTTTTTGCAGTGGGGGTTTTGTCATTTCTTGTTAGCCTAATACCAATAGGATGGATCAAGTTTTCACAGTCGCCCATTACTGCAGGCCTGTTCATTGGCATAGTTGGTGTATCAATTGTGGTCTGGGGGTTTGTCCAGTTCTCGTGGGGGACTCACATGACTAGTAACATAAGTAGATCACAAGAGCATGGAACGCAGTTACCCACAGCAGGCCTACCATTCGACTGGCACCTCTCACCTGGATCTGCACAACAGGCAAATATGTGAAAAGAAAGTTGCTATGTGCTTGCTAAAGTGGTTCTGATTGGCTGAAAATATCATTCTTATCATATTGGCAAGGATTGTTGCTCAGTGGCCTGCAGGAATATGCAAATTGTCAGAACTCTCAGAGGACCAACATTGTCTGCTAGGACCAAATACCCCAAAATCCATATAACTTTACTTTCAACTTAGTGGATTCTCATCACTTTAGACCACACGATGTTTGGAGGTGTTCCAAAGAAAGCTATCATTGTCAGTATTGTCAGTATTAACATTAGAAAACTGCTGATGCATTTGAGACTGGTTGAAATCTAGTGTAAGAATTGTTTGTGAGGATTGTCAATTTCCTCCCTTGTCCATGGTATAAACAGCAAGTCTGAGAATTTTTATTGAATGTGAGGGTCTTTCCTTACAATGCCTCCCCCCTCCCCCAGTTTTCTATACTGCTAACAGCAAGTCTGACACCTGCAATCAATGTGACAGGCTTTGTTAGGGAGGCTTTTCAGGTAGGTGCACTTGATAAACTGAAAGCATTTGCAAGTTTCAATGGACCTGATTTCTATTAGCTTCTCAGGAATTCAGGCACCATCACTCTTGTGAAGGGGGCTAGGCCTGTTCCAAACCAAAATAGTTTTTGGTCAGGATCTCTTCTGCCAATCTGGACCCACCAAACTATATATTGTTCTTTGAATTAGATCATCATGCATGACTGTTGGGGTAGGCTGAATTGCATTTTTTGTCATTCTTCTCTTTTTAGTTGGTGTCTCTGAGGGTCCTCTGTTCTTGACTCATGACATTGTTCATGACATCGCCTCATTTGTTGAACTTGTGCACAATTTGGATGTGATGATTCCATAACACGAACCCATGTCAAAGCATGCAACATGTCCTTCAGTGGTATTGTGCAAAGCAGTGGAATGCAAGACCACGGTGAAAATGCATAATTGAGGAGCAAATTCTATTGAATAGGTGGAACTGTGGGTTGCCCTAACATGTGGAACATTCCACCAGTGGGCAACATTTGAAAACAAAGTTAAATGGTTTTGAGTTCAATAAAAATAAGCCTAGTACAGTTATGTGGATCCCATTGAGCATGGCCCATAGTGGTAAAATATATACTCAACCCCTAAGTGTCTTGCTAATTCTCTAGATCTGACACCGGCTATGTGTTGCAAGTTTACTTACAAGGGAACATTGCCACCATTTCCTACAAGAGCTAGCGTGGTTTTTATGGTAGTCATGGGAGGAAAGATATCTTGAAAATCAATGCCTTTTTTTATTCATAGCTTCTAGCAACCAACTTGGGCTCGAATATTCCATCATGGTTTTGGGCATGTTTGATTTTGAAAACCCATCTACACGAAAGAACTTTCTTTTAGGCACGGTCAACCGAATTCCAAGTTTTTTTCTTGTGGATTGCTTCCATTTATTGGTTCATTGTTCCCAACCATTTTGAGTTGGAGAGTGCTTCTGTTATGGTGGTTCCTTTAGACCTGGCTCCCTGGTTGCCTCTTCCAAACTGTGATTGATGTTATGTACGTAATCTTTTAGTCTCATTAATTTTATGCTGTCCCAGTTTATCTTCACACAACCACTTGGTTGGATGATGAGCTTCTTATAGGACTAGGGATTGGACTATCTTGCACTGGAGTTGTTTGCAAGGGAGATCAAGATTGTTGATGTGCATTGTCATTTTGATTCTCTATTGAATTGTCTTCACAATTGGTAAGTAAAGTTGGGCCACCTTTGGAAGTGTCATGCCCTTGATCTGTCTTTCAATAGAAAGGAATGTGGAAGTGATTATTTGTTTCTTCAACTACTTTGTCCTCTGTGATTGAAGGATTTGAAAATTCTTCAACCATTACATCCCTAAAGACAATGATTTGTCACTTTTTTTGAATGTAACATAGGCCTTTGAGTATTGATCCATGTTGATCCCTAAAGACAATGATTTGTCACATTTTTTGAATGTAACACCTATAGGCCTTTGAGTATTGATCCATGTTTATCAAAATTCCCAATGATTTGAAATCAAATTTTCTTGTCTTCTCATTAGTTACGGGAGTTGTAGTATTGTTCCAAAAACCTTCAAATTGGTTGAATCTAGTTTTTTCGCCTAAATAGGCATACTATGAATTATTAGTTGTAGCATCTTGGTAGATTTCATGTTTGAAAATAGTCTATAGTTTGTAAAAAATTTTCCAATAAATGCTTGGGTAATTCTCCTTTTGATGCAATTCTTATGGCAATTTCCAACAAAGATCTATTCTTACATTCAACCAATATATTTTGTTGTGGGTTGTATGGTCGATAAACTTCTTGATTCTTACAAATGCACATAACTCTCCTTGAAACAACAAAAGAGTATTCTCTTCCATGATCAATCCTAAAGATTTTGATTATTTTGCATGTCTAGTTAATGTATTATAGTCTTGAACTTCTTGAAGACATCTAAAGCTTAACTTTTAGCTTTTAGGAGATACACCCATGTCTTTTTGTTGAAATTGTCCACAAATGTAATGAAATATTTTGAACATGTTGTTGATTTGACTCAAAAAGGCTTGTAGATATCAATGTGGATCATCTCTAGGATTGTCTAGAGCTAGTTTTGTGTAATTTGTTTTAGCAATTTCATTATAATTTGCTTTCCTTTGAGACAATTATTATAAACATGATGAATTTGAGGTAGTTTGGGTAGACCAACATTTTAAAACATGAGATGAAAGGATTCAAATTTTAAGTGACCTAACCTTTTGTGCCATAGAATTGTCTTTTGAATTTGATGGGGTTTGTGTTTTAACTGTTTTCTACTATAGTTGAAATTGAATTCTAATTTAAACAGAAAAATTTGTTCAAGTTTATAGAAACCGTTGCCCTTCACTTCGATTCTTGATATGATAGCATTAGTCATGTCCCTAATTAGAGAGACTAATGAAAAAAATTCTACTATATGGCCTACATCTCCAATGGTTCCAATGGACAACATGAATTCTTTTAAATGTTAGGTACATAGAGATTGCTCTCGATAGACTTATTTCTCTAATTTTGAATTGAACTAAAACAATGTGTTCTTCAATTAAATGGTGGGAACCTCCACCTATTGTTGTAATGGATGTGTTACCTTTTCCTTTCAAAGATACTAACAAAATTTTACTTTCTATTACATGTTTAATGGCACCAAAATCAAAGTATCAAGAAGGATTCTCAATAGTTTTAGCAAGGTAGTTTTCAAGTTAGATTTTATCATTACCTCATGAATCCTCAACAAAATTTTCTTTTCTTTTGCCTTTATCTTCAAAAATTGGTGTGGATTTTGTGAAGTTTAATTTGTTTCTTCTAGGAAATGTGCTCAAGTGTGGAATCAAATTCCCAAATCTTGCTTACAATGTTTTGAGTTTCACACTCTCGTTCTCAATGACCTTGTGCCTCGCAATATTTACAAATTTTTTACTTGTTATTAGTGGTTGTTTTGACTTTTTTTTCTTAATTTCTTTTGTTCCCCACTCTTCATATTGCTACAATTGTTGTTGACCTTTTTTTTTGCCATCCAATTGTCAAGATTACTAATTGTTATCCTTGTTATTGCCCCAAGCTAATGGATGTGCATGTTTAGATTTTGGGTGCACCCATCCAATTGATAGGTTGTTTTGAAGTCTACCCATCTACTTGTTGGGTTTCTTCTCAAAATATGAATGTTGGGTTGTATGTACATTTGAAATTTCAAAATTTCAAAACTTCAAACATGCTTATATATATGGGGTATAATTTACATGATGTATTTAACAAAGTTATGGTTTATAATATATTAAACTTAACTTTTTAAAACCATCTTTTTTGGTATGATTTGAAATTATCATCATTTTTCAAGATGAACAATAAAATTTGCAACCTAAATATGTACATTTTTACAAATTCATATTTATTAAGAAATTATTAAGAAAAAAACTAACTTATTTGAACAATTATAATCATTTTTCATAATTCAAGTTGTAAAAAAAATTTCAAAAATCCATTCATATGAAAAATTCATTTTGGGGAAAAAGGACATGCAATCTTAATATAAAATAATGTTTGTGGCTCCTTTGAATGTGTTTTGACCCAATTGGTATTTATCAAGTTGCTTTTGATCACCTCAATCATCGCAATTCAGCAAAAGGTGGTTAATGCAATTTCAAACCAAACAATTTCCATGTAACACATACAGTCACAAAATACCCCATGACCCATATTCTTTAAAGAGGACATTTACTCCCTTTAAAATGTAATGTGTAGGTGACCATGGGAGTGGCATTCCAATGAATTTTTCCCAAATTTGTAAAAGTGAATGCCCAAAATTCTTACATTTTAACTCTTGCAATTTTGGGATCTCATAAATTCTACAAAAGGTATATGATTGGGTTGTTTCAAGACTTTATCTTATATCTTCATCATCATGACTTTTCAAATATGGCCATATAACTTTTTAACAATTTAATCTATTTCAACAACATGAGAACATCACATTGTATTAAACATTAAGGCTTTTCAATGGTCCAAAGATCACTAGATTTGGACAAGATTTGGTTCTCCAAACCTTGCCTAATGTTTTTAAAAACTTGATGGGAAGCTCAATTCATGAAAGTCCAAACTCCTAAAATAAAAGTGCTTTTGAAGGGTATGGGAGTTATTCCCTTATACTCCCACACACTATCACTCACCTTGACAAGGTGTTTGAATCATGCCATGCCTTGGTCTCTTTCCTTACTTATTTCTATTGTCTAACTTTAACCTTGATTATGAGTGCAAGACTAAGTTCATGACACCTACATACATTCATGCCATGAGTGTTGAAATTATGGTAGCTATTCTCTATTGATTTTAATTGCCTTATTTAACTACTTGGTAACTACTACCAACAACAATTATTCCAAATATCTCTATGAAGTAAGTCACTAATTATGTGATAATCATGTGTGTAGTAAATATATATATGCACTTGATAATAAGTTACTTTCAAGCACAACAATTATAATCTATTTTTACATCATTTATGGGTTTCAATTGTGATGACTTGAGCAATTATCCAATAAACTAAACATATGCAACAAAACAAGGTAGTCATCCAAGAATATTTAGCCGAATGATTGGAAAGATACATTCATGAACTTCATTTGTAGGTAAATCTTGTTGCAAAATAAATAAAAAGGTGTGTCACATTGTGGCCTTGCCATTTACATTAAAAGATATCTTGAGGCAAAATAAGAAAATTATGAAAAATCAAATATGTCACCATCCAAAAATATAATCTTCAAAAAATCTTTTAAATAAAACCAAAATCCTTCAAGATATTATAACTCTATAACTAGTCTCAAGTTTCAACATAAGCCAAAATATCGTCTTCATATAAAAATATACCTATTACCTAGGGGCAAAAATCCCTTAAACTACTTATACTTTACAATGAATGTAAACACAATATCCTTGCCTACCAAGGCAAGGCCAAAAACAATCCAATGTTAACTGTCCATAATTGTAACTATAGAATAGGACAATATATCTTGCCTTAAGATACCTGTTGGCATACCAAAACCCATAATCTTTGTTTCATGTGACACATTGCCATGAAGTCAGAGGGAGAAGATTAACTTGATACCATTGAAACCTCTACCGATGCTCAAAATAACTTTCACTTCTTCACTTGAAGAGAAACCATGATTGTAACAAATTTCCTTGAAACTATAAGGATTAATTCATTTATTCAATGAATAGACCTTGCCATCTCCATATTAGTTTTGTTTTTCCATTACCTATTGTTAGGGCTTTTCCTTTTGCATGATGAATTCTTAGTTGTTATATTGAGGGACGGTGGTGACAACTCACAACATGCCCCCTAATTGCACCCTAATTTCAGATAAAGGATAGCCCAAACTTCATTCTAATTAATGAAGTGTTGCCATCAATTGATGCATATGGTGTTGGATGACATCCAAGTAGAAAAATTGGGCTTCAGTCACCCAACATCCAGTAGTGCACCATCCAAAAAATCTCATTCTAGGATTTCATGGATGGGATGAAACTATCCCCCAAGGGTTAGCTTCTTTGGTTAATATTTTTTTTCCTCATGTGTTTTTTTTTGGGTTCTTATTATTTTTTCCCTAGCTTACATTTTTTTCTTTTGGCCCTTCTTGGTGATTTATTTTCTTCTTGCCGCACCTAACCCCAAGTTTTTTTTTGATTCCTACTTACCCCCCACCTACCCACAAGACCAAGATGCTATAGAACCTATTTAGATTTTGGGATTAAAAACTAGTTTTAGTTGTTGGGTTTAACTTGGATTTGAGTTTGAATTTCATTCACTTTGAGTTTGCAGAACTTGAGGAGTGTGAGTTATGTGAAGAGAGGACCTTGATCAAGACTAAAAACCAGGGAGGAGCAAGAGCTTGAAGGTAAGCCTCCTTTTGTTTTTTTTTTTTTTGCCATTTTTTTTGGGCTACATGCTGCCTCTAAGGAGACGACGAGCTTGTAGGTGTTATTATCGTTGTTTTGTTTTGTTTTTGTTTTATTGCAATGCAACTCACAATGTGAAAAGGACAACAATGTGACAGTGTCATCGTTTTTTTTGTTGCAATGTAACTCACAATTGTTGCCTCATAATTGTCGCCCGCACTAAGTGTTGGTCTTTTGTTTTTGCCATGGTCCTTTTCTTGGCTTCTATTGTTGCGCAATTGTGGTGGTTTTTTTTTTGTTTTCTATTATTACTAATCCATGTTTTTTATTTGTGCTCTTTTTATTTTTGGTAGATAGAAATTCATAAGAAAGGAAGGACTACTACGTTTGATTAGCAAACGTAAGTTGGTGTCAAAGATGTGGTTACATTGGCTTTGAGTGGGAATACTGAGTAGCAAGTGTAAACTAGTGTTGATGTTGGGGAAACATCCGTGACAAATGTTAGTAAAATTGAGGTTGAGTTACAAAAAACAATTGACATGATAGAGGAACAAGAAATTATACTTCCTAATGCAATGTTGGAGCGAAAAAATGTTCAACCTCATGTTGAAATTGATGGAGGTGACATATTAAACTTTACTTCTTGTAATTATTTGCCCCACCCATCCTTTCAAGTAGAGAAGATGGGTGGGGTTTTTTTTGTCGAAATTTTTGTTGCAATACTTTCATTAATCATGGTCCTCAAACCTTTGCATCACCTTCCTTCTCCATGTGAAAGGGTGGGTGGGGCATTTTTTTGGGGTTCAATTATCTAGGTAATACTTCAGAGCTTTGTAGGTGATATTGTTTTTTTTAGGGTTAGCTTCATTTTTTACAAATTTGAACATTGGGTTTTAGCAATACCCTCATCTTGTGTTTTTGTTCATTTATCTCTATGTGCAATACCTTCATTGTATAGTGTATAACCTTAATGTAAAATGTTAATTCTCACATTAGAATTTTTATACTTTCACTACAAAAATTCCTGGTTTTTCAAATCAAGAATTTTGCTTAAAAAAACCACATTTGGGGGTGGGGGCCAAAAGGACCCCTTGTCATTTTGGACAAGTTGATTTTAACATGTCCAATGTGATTAGGGTGGTCTTCCTGACTAGTAGAATAAGGGCCATTTGACTGGTCAAATGATTTAAATAATTTATTTTAATAATATTATTTAAAAATAATTTATAGGCAAGTATGTAAGTTGTAAATATGTAGGTAGCTAGCTAGTAGCCTACCCTAGCTTAGCCTAACTCCTACCTTAACCCCCTAAACATATACATAGATTACAAGTATTAATAATTGAATTTTTGACCTCCCCAATGATAAACTAAATCTTTAACCAATAGACCACACCATTAAAAGGGTGTTCAACTTTTGTCAAGTTTTTTATTTCACATGTTTATTTTGACACATCATTACGAAATTATGAGGTACATAAGTAGGCATGTTGTAGGAGGTATGTGGGTGGGTGAGTGGGTCAATAAACCGGTAGGTAAATGGGTGGGTGGGTAGGCGAATAAGTTATAATAGGTAGGTAAGTAGGTGGGTGGGTAAGTGCGTAGGTGAATAGGTTGTAGTAAGTAAATAAGTAGGTGGCTGGGTGGTTAGCTAGGTTGTAATAGGTAGGTAAGTAGGTTGATAGGTTGTAGTAGGTAGGTAAATACAAAAGTAGGTAAATAAGTTGGTAGGTTGTAATAGGTAGGTAAGTAGGTTGGTAGGTAGGCAAATAAGTAAGTAAGTAGGTAGGTAAGTAGGTAGGTTGATAGGTAGGTAGGAAGGTTGTAGAATATGGTAAATAGGTAGGTAGGATGCCCCATTTGACTATAATAACATTGGCCATCTTGACTAAATGTTTTATTTAATTAAAACCCCATTAGCCATTTTGACAAAAAATGTCATATGTTTTTCGTGAATTAGCATCTAAAGGTTTATGTCCAACTTGACTAAATGTTTCAATTGATTAAATATTGTTGGCCATTTTGACCAAGGTGGTCAAATTTTTGTCCAATTTGACTAGATGTCCAAATTAACAAATAATCAAATAGGTTGTTTCAACCAAGTTGACTGGTCAAAAGATACACATGTCATTCAAGCCCTTAGCCTCTTGTTTAAATGTACATGCTCACTAGTAAAAAAAAACTAATTAGTAAACTTGGATCGTTTGAAAAACTAAAAATTCTAGTAGTGTTATGTTTTAGATGTGGTTGCTTTTCCCCTAATTGCCTTAAAAAATGTCCATTAGGCAAAACTTGGACCCAAATTTGTTTGTAAGGTTGATGGGTGTAATGCATCCTATATAACCAAGTACAACTTGGTACAACATTTACAAGTGTACCATAATGTGCTCATGGAACTAAGCAAGCCTGGATGCCCATCTATTTGGGAAAAACGCCGAAGGCCATGAATGCGCAAGTCTTGAACAACCCTCTAGCCTAGTTTTGTCACAATGAACATAAGGCAATTGCTAGTGCTAAGAGGCACATGAACTTGGAGTGGGATAGGTTCCAAGTTACTTCATAGGACACATTTGAGGTTCTTAAGCCCACACTTGTTAAATTAGCATTTAGCCGCATTCTTCAGCTTGGCATGATTACATGTGGTGTGGGGTCCATCCTTCTCAACATGTACACCAAAGTGGAATGTGATGAAAACCTTGTAATTGTGATTTGAATGATTCGAACTAGGTATGCAAAGGCACTCAAAGATGCTTAAATGAACAAAACTAAAAATCTTCATCTAATAAAACAATGCAACATAAGGAGATTGGCCTTCTTACACAATATCATGAATTAGAAATGACTCATGGTTGGTAAGTTCTAATAATGTCATTCTCAATTTTATTTAAATTTTAAGTTTTAAGTTTCATATGCAATATTTATTATATTGCGTTGTTTGTTTTGGGGTTTGAAGCATCACTAGTGAGGTGTTTGTGGTTGATGTTGTGGAATGAACAATTGTCAATTGCAAAGTATTTACATGTCAGCATGCCCATGATGCAAAGTTTGCATCAACGCAATACAAGAGGGCTAATGGGATCCCATCCCCTTTTAATAGTGACATAGATAACCCATAGTGTATCCCCATTTTGATTAAGGTGTTGTTTTGGACTTCAGGATGTTAGGGTAGCCTATTATTTTTTAAGTTACCACATATTTACCATTATCACATGTTCCCCATTCTAAGGTGAGGTTGTTTTGGACTTGGGCATTTTTTGCATATTTTTATAACACATGTTACCCTTTTTAAAAAAAATTTAAGACATTTTACTTTCATTTTACATCATATTGTGTTAATGGTTAAAAATACATTCTCACATATTCATATATGTATGCTTAATGAAAATATTTAAAAAGTGGTTATAATATTGCTCTTAAACAAAAAAAACCATTTTTTCCTAAAAATTAGAAGTTCAAACTTAAAAGGAAAACAATACCCTTATGAAGGTATTTTGCAAACACCATGGGTGAAATTTTTTTGGTACATGTTATTGAAGGGGTATTGTTCATGCCCAAAATTACTACTCAATGCTTGTGCAATACTCCTATTATGGTATATTAGAAATCCTTTGGGTTCCATAACATATCTATTGAATCTTATAGGGGTATTGCATAGCCATACCAAAACTTAGAAGGAAAACAATACCTTCATGAAGGTATATTGTAAACACCATGGATTGAATAATTTTGGTATAGGTTATTAGAGGGGTATTGCATGTGCTCGAAATTATTCAATGCACGTGTTATTACTTCTCTTAGGGTATATTAAAAATCCCTTGGGTTCCATCACATATTTATTGAAACCTGGAGGGGTATTGCATAACCATACCAAAACCCATAAGGAAAGCAATACCCTTGTTGGGTTAGTTTGCAAACACCATAGGCTCAATTATTTTGGTTTAGGCCATTGGAGGGGTATTGTTCATGCCTATAACTATTCAATTCACATGCACTACCCCTTTTAGGGTATCCCATAAATCCTTTAGGTTCTATAACATATTTTTGGAATTTAGAAGGGTATTGCATAGCCCTAGCAAAACCTACAAGGAAAATAATACCCACATTATTTTGCGATAATATCCTAAACCATGAAACAAAAGAATGTTCTTTAAAATACTTATTCCATGTTCACTATATCATGCCAAACATATTGATTCAATCAAATGAAGATATTGCAAAGTTGTTCACATTGATTATAGAAGGTTTACTTGAACAAAGGTGTGGAGTTTAAATGCAATACCTAATATTTGCATTCACATGAAACATAATAATGTTTTTTTGAATAATTGATCCCCCTATAATATAATATGAAATTCATGTTTTCAAAAAAAATTGTTAATATGTATAACATTTATAGGTTATGAAAAATTGGTCACATTGATGGTAAAGGGGTTTAGGGTTTAAAATTTGACGTGTAATTTATAACTTAATGTTAGAATTCAGATTTTTTCTAAATCAACAAATTGCAATTTCATTTTGAACATTTATCCAATGATGGACATATTTACGTTTTTCTCTTCTTAAAGTTGCAAACCCATTTCAAGAAAACAAAAATTTAAGGTTTATTATTTAATAAAATTTTAATTGTCATTAAAAGAAATTTTATAGCACATGATGTCACCTTTATTTAATGGTTCACATAATAATAAAAATTGATACCTCTTCCATATATTAATCTTATGTATGATTGAGTTTTATTTTATAATTTTAAACATATACTAACTAATTTCTCGCCTAAACTAATTATAACGTAAATTGTTAATATTTTATAATTTATAAATATGTAACACAAGTATTTATGTAAATTTTTTTATGATGTATAATATTGGCTACAATATTGGTCTTTAAATATATTTTTGTTTATATAGGCTGATTTAGTTTACAACATCTCAAATAATGCCATATATGATCAATAATTTTTTGACAATTTAATGTGTATACCCTTTTGTACTCAAATATCCTAAAATTTCAAAATTTTAATATTTTATTAATATAAAATACATGTAATTTTTCTTTGAATAAATGAATGGTTACTTAGGATTCAAAAAATATAAATGTTCCATAATATTAGTTTTTAATTTAAAAAATTGTGTTGAACTTTAAAATATAAGTATATAATATTATGTATGTTTGATCAATGTAATTTTTAAATTTTTATATAGAATTTATTTTATGATATATCAAATAATGATACATTTAATTAATTAATGTATGGAATTATAATTATTTTTGCATTCCTATACATTTAATATCTTAATAATTATTTTAAATTGTTAGAAATTTTACCTAACCATTACATATTGTTAAAAGACATTTTCAAACTCATAAACAAAAAATATTTTAAAAAACTTATTCCATTCCCAATACACCATGCCATAAATATTGATTCAAGTAAATGAAGGTATTGTCAAGTTGGTCACATTGATGGTAAAAGGTAGTGAAATTATCACTAAAATGAAGGTATTTCAATTACACTTTAAAACTTAGTTGAAATATAACCTTATACCATCAATGTGGCCAATATTGCAATACCTTCATTTACATATATCAACAATTTTGCATTGGTCCATTAAACAATTTTTATCATTTATGAGTTTGAAAATGTCTTTTAATTATATTTAATGTTTACTTAAAATTTTTAACATAAAATAATCATTAAAATATTATATGTATAAGCATGAAATTAAAATTTTAATAAATCCACACATTAGTTAATTAATTATATCATTATTTGATATATTGTTTATCATAAATTGATATTTATGCAACATTTATATATATATAATCATAATTAACCATTCATTTATTCAAAGAAACTTTTACATGTATTTTTTAAATAAAAATTTAAACAAATTTTAAATTTAACATGTTATAATACAAAAGGGAATAAACATTAAATTGTAAAAAATGTTTGGTAGCCCTAGGTGGCCTAGGCTAGTAAACTACCTACATATCTAGTAGGTTTACCTAGTACGTTAGACCACCTTGAATACCTACTTAGACCATCTAGAATACTAACCTAGAAGGCCTACACTAGCAAGTAAACTACATAATAGGCCTACATTACATAGGTAACTTACTAGGTACACTTAGGCTATGCTACTAGTTAGTTAGTTAGGTTACATAACAAGTAGCCTACTACCCTATTACTTATGCTAAGCTAGGTTGTTTAACTTGGTTAGTGTCGACATTTTAATTAATCTAATAACCTTGCCTACGAGCTTTTGTTGTAGTTGGCAATTCGTCTTATGTTTGTGCTTGCATTCATAGCTCTAAAGAATGTTCATCTTAATAAATATCCAATGTGCCTCTCCAAATCTGTATAAAGTAGGAAATAAAAACATTGTTTATAATCAACAAGTGATCATATGATCTTCATATTCACAAATAATAGATTAAAAATCACAAAAATCACAAAGAGAATATTTTTAAAAACCAGAGTTGTTTGAGCTTTCAAGTTCTGAAAATACTTGCACTATAGGGAAGGACTTAATTTTTTTAACCACATCACTAACCATACCCACTATAAGGATTATTGCATTGTATGTCCTATTTATTTGTTAATTAGAATAAGCATGATAGATGTGTGTCTATTATGTAGTTAATGTGTGACACTTCCTAATGTGGAAGAGCTAGAGGTTACATCCAGTACAAATTATAAATATTCATTTCTCATAGTTTGTTACAAAATTCCAACACCTTGGATTAAAAACAACTTACATAATTGATGTATTGGTTTCATGGTGCACTACTTTCACTTTTCATTTTGAAAATTTGTAATTGTACTTGAAAAATTTGACTCACAATACATTTGGATTACAACCCATTAATTATGGCCATTGATGAGGTTATTAACTTAATTTTTTTGTTGCAAAATTTGTAAGGGATATGGTGTGATAATGTTTTAATTTTGAGTCAATTCATTAAACAAATGATTTTAAAGGTTTAAGACTTGCCTATAGTTTTATTCTACATGTTTAAATTTATAATTTTCATGAGGTCATAACATATAAATAGGTACTCAAAGAAAGCCACAACAAAAAAAATCAAAGAAGATTACAAAATCTGATGCAAATTTGGGTTTTTGAAAAAAAATTAAATTGGTATTGCACATTCAATGTTACACACATTAACCATGGCATTGCCAATGCCTTCAATGGGTTGCCGATTTCTAGAAAATTTCATGTAATGTAACAACCACCTTTGATGTAGATTATGCATGAAAATGGAAACAAAACTATGACCATGAAATTATTTCGGGTTCAACTTTTTGTAAGTTGATAATATTTTAGTTTATAATAGTCATAAATGTAAGGATTTATATAAAGGATCTTGGGTAAAATCATGTTGCATCCATTACAAGAGGATTACACACCATCGCCCAACTTATGAGGTCAATTGTTGCTTTCAAAGCATTTGGAGCACAAATTTGAACAACCACAATTGGAAGAAATTTCAAGCTTCTAGAAGGATCAAAAAATGTTCTAGACTTGTTTTACTTTCCCTCACCTATGTTGAAGGAACTTTCGTGCAAATTGTAAGTTTTACAACAATAGTTGATAGAGAGAGAGACAAAGTTTATTTAAAACCTATAGTAAGAAAACCTGCAATAGTAGTAGCATAAGTTTTGGTTCACAACTTGAGGATATTTATTGTTGCTTTCATGGCCATTAAACTAAATTCCAAACTTGCATCCATGTTCATATCATAAATTTTGCAATACATTATTTACTTGTTATAATGTGGACATGGCACGATATATTGAACACGGAATAAATATGTTAAAAAAATCATTTATTTCATGGTTAATGACATTATCACAACACATTGAAAGTATTGTAATTACATTTCTAAACTTTGTTCATGTTTACCTTACACCAACAATGTGGTTAATTTTGCAATACCTTCATTTACATATATAAACCATTTTGCATTGGTTGATTAACAATTCTTGTTGTTTATGAATTTGAGAATGTTTTTCAATTATATCTAATGTTTAATTAAAATTTCTACCAAGTTAAAATAATTATGCAAATATTAAATCTCTAGAAATGCATAAAACATGTAGTTTCACACACTAATAAACTAAGTATATCACCATTAATACATTGTAATAAAAAAATTATATATAATTAATTTACAGGGACTAAACTTACATAATATTAACAAATTGTATTTCAAAATTCAATTAAAATAATTAAATTTAATTTAAAATAATATTCAATTACATGCATTAATAAAGTTTACAATGTTAATAACTTATTTTTTGGAATTTTAAAATTTTCATTAAAATAAAATTTTGTAAAAAAAATTTACATTATCATAACTCTAGGTTTATATATATAATTCAAATTTAATATATATTTTTAATCAATTTTTATCCTATTTAAAATAAATATGAAGATATAGTAAACCCCTTTAATAATCACACCTTCAGTGACCACTTTTTTTGTGACACTAACAAATTGTGATTTAAACATGTATAATCACATTCCATATAAACCCTTATAAGATTGTGAATATAGGTAAAAAAAACCTTACAAAACAGCCCTTTATGTTAGAATAAATGTGTCAATTGTTTAAATTTTTTACACAAGTTATTCTAAGTTTTATTATGCATTATCAGACTTGAAAAAGGTTGTGATTTTTTCATTTTTTAATGTAGTGATTTACATTGAGTTTGAATTCCTTAACTATTTAGCAAACTTTTCCTTGGGTGGTACCACTAGGAACCACCTTATCAAAATCATAGGAAAATTGGACCTAATTTAAGAAATAAAAATTCCATCTACTTATACATTAGTTTATTTGATTGGACTAGGTGGGCTATGTGTCCCCACCTATGCACACATTCATGAAAAATAATGAACACCCAAAAACATATAATATGCATTAACATTTTGATTCTTAAACCAGTCCTGACCTATTTTTGATCCAATTCTTGATTTTTTTAAAAAAAATGTCCTTACACCTACACAATAGATATTTGTTCTTGTTTATTTAATACATGCACAAGGTATGATCCAAACTAATCAATAAAACAACAAAAGGTGAAAATAATTATCATTTGTGTTCTTAACATCAATGGCCCTTTGGGGTTTCACAATCTTTGATTTCAAAATTTTATAATTAAATCAAAATTGATTAAATCAATTATCTATTAAAGGCATCAAGTAGGTTGGCATTTGAAGTATTTTCAAAATTTAACATCCAAGAAAAATTCCCAAAAAATAGGCTTATTTTGTGTTCCTAATAAAAAAATCCTTCATGTGACAATCCTGAAACTTTTTCCTTATGCATTCATTTTCCACATCAAAACACTTTTTTTTTGTAAATTTAATTAGAGTTTTGAATTTTACATAACTTGGGTAACCTTTTGATAAATAATTTGGAATGAAAAGCTTTTCTTTATGTGAGTCCTATGTTGTCCTAAAATTGGACGGGTCATAGAAATTTGGGATGTGACATTCCTAGTGATACCACCGAAGGATAAGTTTGTCATGTTAGCTTGCATATCTTGTTAACTAGATTTTTTTAATTAAATGTTTTTGCTTTCTTAGCAAGTTTGTATATCTTTTGCTTGTCTACATTAAAAAATTGTTTTTTTTTTCTTCAATTAGATTCATTGTTGTTAGTTTGCACAACTTGAACACAAAGCAACACTAACATTGCTAAAGGGAATTACAATTTACAAAACCTTAATATTTGTTTTAGATTTTTCCCATTATAGTCACATTTACAAAAAAAAATTTGCAAATATTTTCTATTACTAACAAATGTGATAGTGACTTTAAAGAATGGTGTTTTTTACTAAAACGAATGGATACCAAAAAATGTGTGACACAAACAAGAATGTGATTAGAATGGGCATGATAATTCCATAATATTATTAATTATATGTAATGTATTATTCGATATATTATAATAAAAAAATTGTAGACCAATATTTAAACCAATATTATACATCATAAAAATAAAATTTACATAAAGACTTGTGTTATATATTTATAAAATATGAAATATTAACAATCTACTATATAATTATTTTAGGCTAAAATTATTTATTATATGTCAAAAAAATTTAAATAAATTTTCAATCATATAGAGGATTAATATATGGGATAGATCATTTATTATTATTATGTGAACCATTAAAAAAAAAATCATGTGTTTTAACTTTTTTTAAAACATACAATAAATCTTATTAAATTAAAGATTTTATGTTTTTTTTTTTTTGAAACGAGTTTACAACTTTAAAAGGGAAAAACATAAATATGTACATCTTTGAAAAAATGTTAAGAATGAAATTTTTTTTATTTTGGCAAACTTTAAATTCTAACATTAAGTAGTAAATTTTACATTAAACTGTA
>Ga0116229_10006392_pt1 | contig 18953 bp, 20 predicted proteins | sample S1TSphgellanicum_3_FD_87313 | JGI IMG/M metagenome (GOLD analysis project Ga0116229, IMG submission 87313) | Host-associated microbial communities from peat moss isolated from Minnesota, USA - S1T2_Fc - Sphagnum magellanicum MG | ecosystem: Host-associated > Plants > Peat moss > Unclassified... | reverse complement strand
GAAAAAAAAAAAAAGAAGGGAAAGGGGGATAAGTTTATTGGGAAAAATGGGTGAGGTGAAAAAATGGGCCTTAGGTTTTTGGGGGGGGGGGGGGGTGAAACATTATTTTTCAAGGCCAATAGGCCCAAGTTTTCATGAAAAAATGTGGTTTCCCCATGTTCCTTGTTGCTTGGGGCAAATCATGTTCCTCAAAGAATTCTTGGGCTCATGTGCAAGTTCCCCAAGGAAGACATTGGGCTCCAAATACCCCTTCTCCCTTGACAACTTGCTTCAACCTATTTTCCTTATTTAAGCAACTTGGCCGACACAATGAACCAAATTGCACAATGATCAATGCTTTCCCTTGAGAACTTTCCTCTAGGAAGTATAGCCAAGTTCTCTTAGAAAAACATAGGCTCAATTCGCATTCTCCTTGGGGAGTTACACAACTTGGCTTGAGAAGTGAGGCCAAGTTGCATGTCCCAACACCATCCTGTACCTGGGATGGCTTTTTTGGAGTTTTCATTTGAGGAAGTCATCCGAGTAAGAATTAGGAAAAAAATTTGAACACCAAAACTTAAAGTCATAAACTTGATTCTTAACCACTACATCATACATTTTTATTTTAAAAAAAAGAGATGCCAATGATCATAAACCATTTGTCATAACTTGGGTACAACAAAAGCAATTTGACAAATTATTTTTAAGTTGAGCAAGTGCTTTTGCAAAAGTGTCTAGATCAACGGCACATTTAATTCATTGCTCATGTTTATCACTTTCTATTAAAGGATCTGCCAAGTGTACCATGGCATATTATAATAATTGAGCGAGTTGGGCACAAAAGTGTCGAGTAATTAGTTTATTTTAAAATTTAAAGATTCGTCATATGAGTTTTTAATTTTGAACTTTTCAGCATATAACAATTTTATTCATTAAATTTGGCTTCCCTTCAAAGTTCTCTTATTGTCCTTGTGGATGGAGTGTTCACAATTAACATGCATATTTTTTTAAAGCCAAGGTTAGATTAATGTGCATATTTGTTTTAGGCCAGGGTTCAATTCCAGATTCCTACAATCTAAATTTTTGAAAATTTCAACAATGGTGTTAAATGTTTTTTCAAAAAATTCAACAAATTTTTAAAAAAAAATTTATGCTGAAGTCGCCAAGGTTCGATTAATGTGCATATTTGTTCTAGGCCAGGGTTCAATTCCAGATTCCTACAATCTAAGTTTTTGAAAATTTCAACAATGGTGTTAAATGTTTTTTCAAAAAATTCAACAAATTAAAAAAAATAAATTTATGCTAAAGTCATCCTCGGCAATCTTTGCTCTTCACCAATTTAAAAATAATCGTTATTCCTCACCCATTTGAAAAGAACACAGTAAATTGTTGTGGGCATCGTCAAAGGTCCTTTCAAGAAAAGATGAGAGACACCACGGCCACTTTAGCCACCTTCTAGTCCTGACAAAGTGGGTGTGTTTTGACTTAAAGTCGCAATACACAACACTAATGTTATAATTTTTTAATTCGACTTTGTCAAAATGCACACCACGGTGTAGTCGTCCAAGTCAAAGCTAAAGCAAAGATCCAAGACCAGAGTAGGTGAAGTCTACAAACATCGTGCCATTTTCTCTTACTCTCAAATATTTAAAAAAATAATCATATGTGTGCATTATTACTTCACTTGTTGCTTCATTTTCAGAATTCATTTTTCAAAGAACAACTTTTTTTTGTCTAAGAACGCTGAAAAATCTTTTGTATGAAATATTGAGAATCTTCTATTTCGAAATAGAATCTTCAAAATTAATTTATTATTCGACAAACATGTGCTGAAGCCATGCTGCTGCTTTACTATGGTATTCAGCATAATGAACTTGAAGTAAGAAGATTTGGTGAAAGGCAGCCTTGTCATTTGGCCGTTGTGTTAAGAGGGTTGAAAAGGCACTTCAAATCATTTGTGGGCCTAAGATTTTTCTTCCCATACATATTTCACAATTGTTTTTTCTCTTTGGGTTTAGGGGGGGTGGACGGTGGGGGGAGGCGTTTTCAAAAATAAGCAAAACATGTACAGAGGTGCTCAATTTGTGTCCCTGCAAATGTATTTCTCACATCCGAGTTTAGTTATTTACTTTTCTCAAACCACACCCATCAAAAAAACTGAACCTGCAAAAGGTGAGAGACTACTAATAGAGACCCATCCATGTGGGCCACAGTGAACCAGCACCCACCAGCGCATCATCCACTGGATGCCTGTTATTACTCAGTTGTGGATGAACCTCAACTGAGTTAATATTTGGTTTCACCTTGGTAACCCAATTCTCTAGGAAATAGGTCTCTCATATAGGTAGATAGGGAAAAAAAATAGGCAATTACTAGGTATGTAGATGGTTTATACATAGGTAAGGGCTGTTTTTACTACCTACCTACTAACAACCTGCTTGTGGGTTGTTAGTAGGTAGGTTAAAAGAAAAAAAAAGCAATTGAGATGAGCTAACCACCATGGTTAACTAGTGAAATGGAACCCAACAGAAAACTGTTTCCGGACCACTTACCATTCATCCTTAGTGGTGCGCTGGTGGGTGCTGGCGTTTTTTACGGTGGCCACCCAGGTGGACTAATCAAACTATCTAGCCAAGAAACAGCACGTGGTAAGTAAGCTTTGCTGTGTGCTTTTCACCAGACTCAGCACAGTGTGTGCAAAAATGCACGGCCAATCCTTCTTACATTGTGGTGAGCCAAACCGGCGTGTTTTGACTTTTCTTTGCCATCCGATTTTCTTTTGTAGGGTCACCTACTGAGCACCATTGGAGCTTCTTCGTCTGACTTTTTGTTTTCCCTTTTGTAAATTGACTAGATGTCAGACCCCGAAGCTCAGTGGGTGACCCGTCAGTATCATCCCTCCCCGACCTCTTTCCTTCGCCGGCCTTTTCCTCCTACTCCGCCATCTCCTCGTCTTCTTCGATCGTCTTCTCTCTCTCTCACTCACTCTCTCTCTCTCTCTCTCTCCGTTCCTCCTCGATATCGGCATCCATTCTTGCTTCTTCCTGATCATATTTTGGCGTAGTTTGGCGCGCCACTTGGATCGACTGCTTCTCAAGTGTCTCGATTTTTATCTGTTTCCATTCGGTTTCGATTTCGCAAGATTTGGTCGTCTGTGGCTCTCACGGAGATCAGCTCTTTACCTTCGTCTTCCTCTTCCTGCACCCTCTTTTTCCTTTCCCTTCCTTCTTCTGCTTCTGCTTCTGCTTTTGCTGCTTCTTCTTCTTCTTCTTCTTCGTGTTGCGGATTTTTTTTTCTTTTGAATTCATGCTTATGAGGAGTCTAGATGGATCTTTAATCTCATGCTGTAGTAAGCCTGGTGGGAGACGGGAGTGTGAGGAAGAATGTGCAAGAGTGAGAAGCTGAAGAACAGCAGTCCCTTGACTTTCCAACCCGTTTTCCCATCGTCGCAAGAAGAAATGAATGCTGGAGGAACTACTACCTTCATTTGTCCGCCGATGACACCTCCGAGCAGGTGCCCGGCCCACCTTCACAGTCCGTCTCTAGAGGGCGGCGGCGGCAGCGACTCCGCTTCTTCGTCTGTGGATGAGCTGGGTAAGAAACGGAAGCTAGGGTCTTCTTCAGGGCCTTCAGCAGCAGCAGCAACAGCGATGAGGAGCAAGGTCGCCTGTTGTGCTTCACGGAGCCACCTCGTCGTGTCCCCTAAGCAAGCAGTAGTGCCGAGTCCTTCTCCTCAAGAGAAAGAATTAGCATCTGCAACCACCACTTTTGTGCAGGCGGATACTTCCAGCTTCAGGGAGCTGGTACAGAAGCTAACTGGCGTCTCAAATTCCGACTTGGACAAGAAGCTCCCCATCACTCTACCGTCAAGGCAACAAGCTGCCAAGATTGACAACTCCAGCTTTCGAGATCTTATACCTAAGCCCGTGGTTGACATGTCCGCTCGTAGACCATCCTTCAAGCTGCACGAGAGAAGGCAAGCCAATCTCAGGAAGCTGGAAGTCAATAGGTTGGGTGCTAGTGCTGCAGCTTTCAATCCAGGCTTGTTGTTGCCACCTTCAACAACAACAGAGCTGTCGTCGTCTCCTTCCAACAAGAAATTCTCCTCTCCTGCTGCATGTGGCCCTGACACTCCAGGCCTCACTATGGAATTCTTTGAGAAAGCTTATGCTCCAAAAACTCCTACAACACCACCTTCTGAGGGCAGCTTCTGCACAGGACTGAAATCCCAACCTCAGCATCTGAAGGAAGAAGACAGAGGAAAAGATGCTATCCCCTTCCTCTTGCATCCGTCTCCATCATCTGATCCCACTCGACCACAACCGGAGCTTCTCAGCCTCTTCCCCTTGGCCTCACCCCATACCTCAGACATGTAATCATCATCTGATCCCACTCGACCACGACCGGAGCTTCTCAGCCTCTTCCCCTTGGCCTCGCTGCTTACCTGATCAGAAATGTAATCATCAAATTTCAGTTGTGATCCATAGTCTCTCAAGGGGAAAATATTTCACTCCATCAGCATCAACAAGGAGGTTTTTTCTCTGGAGGTGCATTCTGTTTTGGCAAATATTTTCAAGAGGATGATGTGTGGGGTTTCTTTGAGTCCAGATGAGAAGAAGAACAAAACACTGAATCTTCCTCATATTGCCATGTTGTGTGAATGGTGATTTTGGTCTCAAACACTACAGCAATCCCACTTTTGCTTTGTCTGACAGATCTGTGAAGACAATTGCACCGGGTTGGAAATGATCAAGTTTCTTGATCTGACAGGTCTGTGAAGAAGATGCACCACACGGAGATGATTGAATTGCTTGATCTGATGCAATCTGTGAAGAAGATGATGCACCTGGTAGAGATGATTGAATTTCTTGATCTGACGGAGCTGCGAAGAAGATGTACCAGGTGGAGATGATTGAATTTCTTGATCTGATAGATTGTTGCAGAAGATGCATCAGGTGAAGATGATCAAATTCATTTGTCTGACAGATTGGCAAAGAAGATGCACCAGATGTGGAGATGATTGAGTTGCTTTGTCTAACAGATTGGCAAAGAAGATGCATGAGGTGTGTGTGGAATCATGAAAACCCTCATAGATTCACCAGGTGTAAGATCATCAAAATGTTCAAGAAACACTCCATAGCTGTTTTTTGTGTCAAGATTCCTGGTGCAGATCAATCATAGTGGTCACATGCTGAGGCAAAAGCTTAGATTGATTTGTGTAAACATTGCTGACCAATTTGCAGGTACTGGTGCTCAAGCACCAGCCTTCTTTTGAACCTTTGATCAGGTGGTTATGGTATGCACACTTTTCCTGAGTGTGTGGCAGTGTTGTTTTCATGGTTACAACTCTAGCATAGGAGGCATGAGAGATGCTTTCAGGTCAAAGTACAAAACTGTAACAAATGGTAACTGCAAAGTTGAGATCTAGAGGAAAGGATGGAATATGTTTTGTTTCAGACACTGAAAGCAATGTTAGGCCTCTTGCAAGGTTTCAATACCACAAACTGCTGCTACATAACGAACCTTGAACATGTCATCTCTTCACAGCCAGGTTCATCATTTGGTGCATTCTGCTTCAGCCTGCTCTCAAGAGTCTTGCAAGATTAGAGGCTGACCCTAGAACAAGAAGGAAACGCAAAAAGGTGACCTTTGAGAACTTCTCTTTGGCACAAGCAACAACACAAATACATTGAGCAGTGAAATAGCAGGCAACTGGTTTGAAGCACTAAAATTAGAGGATTTCCAAAACCTGTGTCAGTGACATGCTATAGAAAGCCTAAGCCCCGCACAATGAAGCAGAAAACTAATTCATACACATAATGCACTGGCAAGGTCAATGATTTCCAGGTGCTGGAAAATGTGCCAACTTCTGTATCACAACTAACTGGCTGTAATGCACAGCAGCCCTACAATAGTGTAATGACATGATATCCTGATTCTGATTGACAACGATACTACACCAGTTACAATAAGCTTAAAGAGTTCAGAGAAGTTGCTAGTTTGTAGCATATTATGAGCGCATTCAGAAGTGACACCTTGAATTCATGCCTGAAACTTGAACAAGCCAGAATCTGTACCCCTGTCCTTAACATAGAGGAACAAGACAACCCCAAAGTGAAGGACCACTGACATTGCCTTCAATGTACTGTGGAAGATATCATACACACCCCAATGAGGGGCATTGCATCACTTGCCAAGTTGTAAGTTTGCATTGCTGCAGCCCACATATCAAGCTGCAGATATCTGATAGGACCAAAGCAAATACATTTCTCCTCCCTTTTGAGGTAAATGGTTGGTTTCCTTGCTGACTGTAATCAGTGTTGGATGCTCACCTGTTGGGGCAGCAAACTGTCTAAAGAAAGAGGAAGAAGACATAAGGCCTACAAGAAGTATTTCATTTGTACATCCCTCTTCATTGCATCATACACCACATGGACCTGCACATGACAATATCAATTTATAACTTACCAGCCAAAAACTGCACACAAGCTTTCTGTAGAAAATGGCTTTCTGGTAATTGCCATATCAGCAGCATATTGTACAATAGAAGTAGAGAAATATGCTGACATGTGAATAATCAAAGGGCCTCCAAGATGGAGAGGGACACACTTGATCACTGGAGTTGATAGTAAAAGACTATTGAGGTACACTAATCAACTCTTTTGAACTCTTGTTGTGCGACAAGTCCATTAAAAACACTTATGAAACCAACTACTGACAATGTCACATCTGGCAGAACGCAAAATACTTAGAATCCACATGAGGCATCCACAAATCATGGTACTACCAGCATATTTTGTCTGAGAATGCATGATAAAAATGTTAGTGTTTAAGCATTGTGACTCTTGGGCTAATACTAAATCGTGCACCCAATAATCACAAGGCATTGAATTCAAGCCAGGATGCTATTTGGTCCTGTCATCTTGTGTTCATGTAATTTGTCTCAAGAATCATGATTGAGGTGAACATGGCCATGCAGGCCAAAAGAAAACTTCAACACACAAAGTCTTTATGGCAGACAAGAGGCTTGTGGTTTGCAATTGGTACTTGAGTGAAAGAAGCGCACCTTCTGATCTATGATATTCCACTCATCAGGAGTGTCTTCTGATACAGTACCACCCAGAACCATGTTGGTTGTCTGTGCTACCCTACCTTCCACCTTTGACACCTCTGCAACACCCCCCGCCTCCCACACTAAGTTCTGAAACATCCTGCAAACTCAACAATTTCATCCAGTGCAACATGAATCGAACACGGCAAAAGACACGCATCTAGATTCGCAATCCATCTCCACATCTGTGCTTGCGACGAGACAAGAAACGATTAGGGTTTTGTTGTCTGTTCATGGCAATGCGACATCTCCTCCGCATCGCCTCCCCTGCTGCCGTCTACCGCTTGCGTTTTTTTCTTGGTGAGATTTCGGGAATCGATTTGCTTTGTTTTCTCTTCTTCTCCTCTTCTTCATGTCGAACTTTCTGTCCGTGTTGTCTCAACTGGGATGTTTGTTTGGCAGGTTCTGGCTGGTTCTTCTTCTACAGGGCCATAGCTTCTTCTGGGGATGGAGGAGGAGGAGATCTCCCTGTATCAACAACTAGTGCAGCAGCAGGTGCATTCTCTCTCTCGTGTGAGTAGATTTTCATCATTTTGTGTGTGAATCTGAAACCCTAGGAGAAACCCTTGGTATACCAAGATGACAGATAATGGACCGACTCAACTTGGCTTGTATATGATCTATCTCTTTTGCAACCAAATCAACAAGATGGCTCACACATCAGCTCAAACCCAAAGTCAACAGAGCAGAGCTTCTCATGTGAGTGAGCATGCAAGCAAGCAGCAACAAAGATGATCACAAGAGCATTTTCTTTTCTTTTCAAGTGTTGTGAATTCTAGGCACACCATGAAAAGGAATTTCCCCTTTTGAAGTTGTGAGTTGTTCAATAGTTTTTTTTCTGATGTGAGTTCATTGCAGGTCAGAAAAGGATTGTTGAGAACCGGTGGCGGGAGTTCTTTGCAGATCCTTCGCAGTGGTGGGATCACAGGTCACAGAAGGTAGGACAAATTGTAGCTGCTGTCACAACCATCTTGTTGATGGTGGGAAAGTCTGTAGATTTCCACCCTTTTTGGTTGTGTTGTAAGTTTTTTCTTCCTTGTTGACACCAACCCTATCTATGAGAAACACATGTCTAATCAGCTGGATTTGGATTTCTGATTGTAGGCACATACCAGGTATCCTGACTTCAAACATAAGGCAACTCAGCAGGCACTGTGGCTTAATGGCAGATTGAATCCCCCCTGGGTGGAAGCAGAGCTGGCAGCAATGGCACCAGGGACTGTACAATTGAGTATTTTTCAATGGAATGCAATGCTTGGAAGATATGCTACAGCTGGGCAATTTGAGAAGACAATGGAAGTGTTTCACCAAATGCAACAAGAGGGCATGATTCCAGATGGATTCACTTTTGTTCCTGTGCTGAATGCATGTTCAAGCTCACAAGCACTTGAAGAAGGCAAGCATGTTCATGAACAGATTATTCAAAGTGGTTGTGAGTCTGATGTTTTTGTGTGCAACAGCCTCATTAACATGTATGCAAAATGTGGGAGCATAGAGGATGCGAAGAGAGTGTTTAACAGGATGGCCACACGCAATGTGGCCTCCTGGAATGCCATGATTTTGGGACATGTGAAATGTGGGCAAGCACAAAATGCGTTGGAACTATCTCGAAAAATGCAACAAGAAGCGGTGCAGCTAAATGCTGTCACCTTTGTGGGGATACTGAATGCATGTGCTAGTATAGCAGCACTTGAAGAAGGCAGGCATGTGCATGAACAAATCGTTCAAAATGGTTTTGAGTCCAATGTTTTTGTGAGCAATAGCCTCATTGATATGTATGCTAAATGTGGGGCCATTGAGGATGCACAAAGAGTGTTTAACAAGATGCCCACACATGATGCAATTTCTTGGACTGCCATGATATTGGGACATGTGAAATGTGGGCAAGCTCACAAGGCATTGCAACTATCTCATCAAATGCAGCGAGAAGGGGTGAAGCCAGACCATGTTACGTATGTGGGGCTGCTCAATGCATGTGCTAATGTATTGGGGCTTGAAGAAGGCAAGCGTGTTCATGAGCAGATTATTCAAAGTGGTTGTAAATCTGATATATTTGTGAGCAGTAGCCTCATTGACATGTATGCCAAATGTGGGAGCATGGAGGATGCACTGAAAGTGTTCAGCAAGATGCCCACACGAGATGTGGTGTCTTGGAATGCCCTACTTGGAGGATATGCTATGCATGGGCATGCTAAGGAAGCTGTTGGACAATTTGAACAGATGAGTCAAGAGATTATAGAGATAGATGGGGTCACTTTTGTTGCTCTTTTGTCAGCCTGTAGCCATGGGGGCTTTGTGGATGAAGGACTCTGGTATTTTGAATCGATGGGTTCAGTTTATGGTGTCTCTGCAACAGTGGAGCACTATGCTTGCATGGTTGATCTTCTTGGTCGTGCTGGCCATCTGCAGGAAGCAGAAGATCTGATCAAAATGATGACTGGCAAACAAGATTCTGCTGTGTGGAAGGCTTTGCTTGGTGCTTGCAGAATCCATGGTGATCTGGAGATGGCTCAACGCATTGCAAAACAAGTGGTTAAATTGGGCACATAATGTACTACCAGCAATGTGCTGCTGTCAAATATCTATGCTGCTGGTGGCGAATGGGATCTCAGTGCAAATGTCAACAAGAGAGGCTGGAAAGCATGTGGGGAAACAGCTAGGAAGCACCGGGATTGAGGTCAACAATGGGGGGAACAGATTTGTGGGAGATGGCCAACATCATCCTCAAATTCTTCAAAACTGTCCAGTTGAAGAGATTCTCCATGCAGATGGATGATGCTTGGTACATGCCAGATACAAAAAATTGTCCTGCAAAATGCATCAGAAGAAGAAAAGGTGTTCAAATTGTACTATAATAGTGACTCAAGTGCCAGCCTCTGTGTTTTGGCTAATCAGTATACCTGGTACTACGATTCACATTTTCAAGAATCTGTGGGTATATGGTAAGTGCCACACAGTCACCAGTTTAATTGCAAATGTCATTGGGAGACTACTTACAGTACAGGATGCTAATAGGTTTTATCACTTTGATGGTGGCCTTTTAACATGTGATAGAGATAAGCTGATATGCAATTGGCATTTCTTGATTCTCCTTTATTTGTTTTGCTTTTAAGAGTTCTTTCTCCATGTTTTGAGAGGCAGGATGAACAACATTTGAAGACACAATTCTTTTCTAGCTTCTCCACTTGCAGTTAAATTTCCTCTCTGTCTGTGCAGGATTACAAACCAAGGAGAACAACCTTCAATGTTCCTTCTGTTTCTAGTCACAGATCTTTTGGATGTTTATTACCCACATCTGTGTATATCAGTGTCTGGCACACATGATACCATGCTGACCAATGACCATAGTTACGGCAGGTTGAGTTTAGGCGGGTGGTGTAGAGACTACTGCCATTGGTGGACATTGATAGCATGGGAGCAAATACATCAGAAGCTATGAAACCTGAAAGCTGTATTCCTTGAAAGCCAATCAGTAGATTCTAGTGTGTGGCCTTTGAAGTTGATGATTTCGAATATCTCAGGATACTGGCGGTTGGGGTGCAATTTGTAGTCTTTATGGTGTTCAAGCTTTGTATGCCTTCCAAGTTCAATGAAAGCTGTATATTGGGTTGCAATTATGTTTACATGATGTGGCTTTCTGGGCATGCCACAATTGCAGGTTTATGTATGTATGTGTATGCTCTTATGAGTTATATGTTGTGTGTGTATGTAAGAGTATGTGCACCCAAGAGTGGTGTTGTATGTGTGTGTATGTGCTTGCACAAGTAGCAATTGTGCAATGCATACATATCTAGTTTAGTACAGGATATAGAGTGTAAATCAGTGTTGGTCTGCTGTATAGTATATGCACATGTGCATGGCAGATAGTCTGGTCTATACGCTGGTATCAAAGGACCCTACAAGGCTGAGAGTATGTGCTCCCAAGAGTGGTGTTGTATATGTGTGTATGCCCTTGCACAAGTAGCAATTGTGCAATGCATACATATTAGTTTAGTACTGGATATAGAGTGTAAATCAGTGTTGGTCTGCTTTACAGTATATGCACATGTGCATGGTAGATAGTCTGGTCTATGCGCTGGTATCAAAGGACCCTACCAGGCTGGTATGACTACCAATACGAGCCTGGTACGGACCACCAGTGTTGTCTGGTTACAGTTTCTAAGCCAGATTTAGGTCCAGGTCTGGGTCCTCAGACTGCTGACTTGGAACTTGCCTTGGACCTGGATCCAGACCCGGATCTTGGCCTTTTGGCTAGAACTGGACATGGACCCCAAACCTGTTTTGTATAAGCTCTGGGTCTTTTTCTTCTTTTTTTAAATTAATTATTTAATTTCACTATTATTATTATTATTATTATTATTTTATTACTAGTTGGGATGCCATGAATTTCATGGGCTGGGATCCAAATTGAATTGAATTGAATTGAATTGAACACAAATTGAACTCAAATTCAAGTGATTTCAATTGAGTGCACTCGAAAATTCAATGAATTTTAAGAACTGATGTAATTTGACTTGGTTGAATTTTCATTTCAATTGAATGAAACTGAATTTTGGTTCAATTGGGATTTCTATTCAATCAAATCAATTTGATTCAATGAAATCCGAATGAATTATGTTTGAATTTGGATTCAACCAAAAATTCAATGAATTGTATGAATTGATTTAATTTGAATTGAATTTGGTTCAAATGGATTTCAATTCAACCAGATTCAATCTAATTCAACAAAATCTGATTAAGTTTGAATTTGAATTTAATTGAAACTCCAATTCATTGAATTCGAATTCAAAGGATTTCAACTCTGGATTTTAAAGAATAGTAGCAACTTTGAGAGTTTTTTTTTAATCAATGATGATTCAAAAATATGTACAACTTCAAGAGTTTTCTGATTGATGACGATTCTCAACATATTTGTAAAGAGCAGATTTATGCAAATTCAATTATGAAAATGAAAATGTTAATCTTCTTTTTCATATCAATAGATGTGCGTTGGTGAAAGAAGTGAGGAAGTTAGGCTTGGAAGAGGTAGGTATGAACAAGAGAGAGAGAGATACACAAACATCATTTTTTAATAATTATATAGACTATTTTCTAGTCCAGGTTAAACATCTTGCTAGGTTGTGAAGAATTTTTTTCATATATATATATATATATATAATTTATTTATTTGGAACAATCAATTTTGAGGTGGGGATGGGTTGGAGAGGGTAGTGTAAGCTACATTCATTTAATTCATCTAACAAATTTCCCATTCATATGCCACTTTTTCCCCTTTTCTCCAAACATTGGAATTAGACTCAAAACTTTTGGAACTGTAAACATTTTTAGACTTTTAATCAAAAATAATAATTGAACCTACAAATAATCAATATATAGGTAAGTCCCTTGTACATGTACATGTCATATTTTATTTTATTTTAAATATGTAATATTAATGCATGCATTGTATTAATTGTATTAAGATTTTGGTGGTGAACGTGATCATACTCTAAAACCAATTCATTTATTATTTTTACCCAACAATTAATATATGACATTACATATTTTTGTAATTTAAAAAAAAATGTAAGATCAATGAATGCATTATATTAATTGTATTCTAATTTTGGTGGTGGACATGATCATATTCTAGAACCAATTCAATTATTATTTCAACCCAACAACTAATATATGACAATGCATATTACTAATGCAAGTATTTAATTCCGAAAAAAAAGTTTTTTCATGGAAAAAGACACTCACAAAAAAAACAAAATGGAATTCATAAAGCTTTTTAATGTTGTAAACTCTTTTCTCCACCCACATAATACTCCTTGCATGAAATACCACAACCTTTCCTAACACACTTTGTCAAAAAACACAAAAGATTGTCAAGATGCAAAAACCTCTTTGCATGAACTTTCTTTGTGCTTGTCAAAAAAAATGCAATTTCAAAATTGCAAAACTCAAGAAATGCACATGCAATGCACTCACAGGTCCAATTTAGGACTAGACTCGTTTGAACCTCGCCGTTAAAGGCTAATTTGACCTTGATTTTTGCCACAAAATCAATTTGGGTCCTAGTTGTATCATGTGTTAAATTTTCATGCCAACTTGTCAAATGGGCAAAATCATAACCAAGATGCAAAGATAACAATTGGACGACTTTACAAAAATGTTTAAAAAATCTCATCTATGTAAAAACACCATAGCATTCAACTATTCCGATCCAAACATCAAATGTGATAGCACATGGAAAACCTTTTAAAATGAAGAACTTTTAGCTATACATGCCAACCACAAAAAAAAGGTGAAGATCTAAAGTAATTGGAGCTTGCTCTTGGAAAATTCTAGAAATGAGAAACATCATTCATCCTCTATGTTCCTTAGAACACAAACTATGGCCATCTCTACAAGTTTATGATATTCATGGAAGGAATGAATGAGAACTTGAAATGTATGAATTGTTCTCCAAATGTGGGTCAACTGATTTAGATCAAATACTAACTACATGGTGATTTTGGAATTGCTCTTCGTACACAACTTGAACATCCCTTGTTGTGCATCAAACCCCTAATGATAAAGCAATAGGGAATCAACAAGGTACTTGATCCTTGTTGTGCAAATTCCACAAAAGAATCAATATTGTTTAGCAAAGGACAAATGAAGCACATTGTTAGCATGTAATAAAAATTAACAAACATGATTATATTAGCCTACAAGTGTAACCAAATGAAAACATAAACAATAAATTGCGAAAAAAAATGTAACCAACTTTGGAGAAAAAATACAACTAAAATCTAGTTTTAGAAAAGAATACAACCACCTTTGAAAAATGCACAACTAAAATGAAAGTCTTAAAAGTATAATATCCACCTCTGAAGAAGACCTTAAATTAAAATCTAACTTTGAAACAAACACAACCAAATTCTAACTTTAAAAAAATTGCAACAACATACAAATCAATAATTGTTGAAAAAGGAGGGCAACAAGGTACCTTGGTAGTCTGGTTGTTATTACTGTCCATAAACATCTTGGCCAGAAGTGGCATGTACTTTGATAGAATTATCCATAAAGGATATGGGAGTGATATCCATTGAGTTTTCACATTCTTGAGCATTTTAAGGCCCTTTGTTTCCATCATATTAGTAAGCCTAGTCAACTCAAGGTGCCTCTTTGGGCTATGAAAGAAATATGTATGGTGATTTTGTATTAAATTCTCTATTTTATAACTATTCCCAAGGTAGATAAAATCATGAATGCAAGATTACATCTATGAGCCATGCAATGAACCTCATTGGAAAAAGGTGTTTAGTTGTATTTATTTGTTTCTATTGACATTAGTTTTGGTGCCTTGGAATGAACTTACCCCATTAGCCCCAAAACAAAGGAACTTTTTGGCTACATAAGTAAAACTCAAGCCTTCACCTTTCTACAAGGCCTATGACAATAATGAGGTCGTCAACTTTTGCTCCATTGATAGCTCTTTGAAGAAAGAGCATAATGGGGAATTCTCACCTACTTTTACATCACATATGTGTCTATGGAGATCTAGGTCTTATTATTCATAGTGTTCCATCTCATCACATGTAAGGATTAAGGACCACATAATTAGTAATGAAAACAATGTCTAAAGTTTTGTTAGTGACCTATGCATAGATAAATTCAACCATTATGTAAATAGAAGAGTTAGACCGATGCATTTTGGGGTTCTTAAGCACATTAGTGAAAAAATACAAAGCCTTTTTTTCATATTCTACCATAGGATCACTAACCTCCAAAATTTAGAACAATGTTGCAAATTGAAGCATCTCCTTATTTATTTCAAAGTGGTTGTTTTTATTGACCTATGGTAAAATAATAAAAAGTGTTCAAGTAGAAAGCATGGCCTAATTTTTCTTATATTTACAAGTTTTGTTCTTGTAGTACCATTCACCTTTCTTGACATTGAACTTCAACAAATCTTTTTATGCCTTCTTTGCCTTCTTCTTTCCCTCATGTTTCATCAAAGTATTTCATTTGGGAGCAAACAAGCAAGGCTTCTAATCGATTATGGTGCACACCTTTCATTTGACATCGTGAAACACCCCATAAGTGACAAAAACATTTTCAAACCAAGGGAGTTTTGCAACCCATTCAAACAAAAATTTCCTTGTGTGCTCATATGACCATTTCAACTTTGGAAGCAAAAGAATAGGCGAGAAATCAAGAACGCTCAAAACAACAACATTTAAAAGGACGTGGGGAATTGACATGAGTGTTGTCATTTGAGCTTGGTTGCCCAAATGATGGAAACAAAGGGATTGCATTAGAAAATGTTACATCAAAATGCAATTAAGGAAAAAGATAAGCATGATAAGGTCCACCAAGTTCAAGTGCATCAAGAGATGGCATAGGTGAGGAAACATTGATTGCATGCCAAGGCAATGCAACATCTAAAAGTGTAAAAAAATGTGGCCCATGAATAATTGAACATGAAAACTTTGATAAGCCATTGCCATCAAAAGACAAAGACATAAAATCACATACCAACCACAAAAGTTTTGCATTCTTGATGTTTCTATTACTTGCAAAATACCACAACATTGGATTTTGCTACAAACTCCAATGACTTGCGTTTCATGGTTCTATTGACACACGCGCGCGCGCACACACATACACACAACAAAAACACAATCCATTGCAAGGAACAAAAGCACCAAACCCTAAATAAAAACAAATGAAAACTCAACACATATTGTAACTCAATGCCTTGACTCTCCCTTTAAAGTTTATATATATGCAGCTAGTATTGAAATCAAAATATATGGAGATAGAGAATTACATAGCTACATCAAAAACATTCAATTCTAAAAGAATGTTTTTTTTTCCCCCTTTGAATTATTTTTTTTAAAAAAAAAACATTCTCCCACAAAAGATGTGAAAGTAAAAACATTTAAGCATCCTTCTACACTTGGCTACCTAGGTGAACTTGACGTAATATATGGCGATTTTTTTAATTTAATTTTTTTTCTTGGAGATTTGGCAATCAAAAACTCCAAGAAAGACTCATTTTTCATAATTTTTGAAAAAATGATTTACCAACTGACCAAAATTCAACCCCCTGCCCCCTGCCCCCCAAGTCTAAAAAGTTGATTCAGATTTCACCTCCTCACAAATAACATAAAGAACTCATTAAATTTTCTTAGTGTAGGGGGGCGAGGGCACCTTATAAAAAAGGCAAGATTACATCCGCCGCTAGGCAAGCATCATCCATTTTTACCCGGGTTCTTGCACTTCACAAGGTTCCTCGCCAATTCTTTAAGCTTGTTAAGGACCTCAGATGCGGGCGTAACCAGGATTTGGAATCTGCCCTAAGCCCTAAACCCTAAGCTCTGCTTCGGGCAGATTCCTCATTCGGGTAACACCCTGCTCTTCAAGCCTTTAACTATGACAAAATGGCGACTTACATGATTAGGTTGTAATTGGATTGTAATCGGGTTGTTGTCGAAGTAATGAAAGTATCTGTCCTGGGTGTAGCCATAATCACAACCTGATTAGTTTGTGGATGTACACTTTAATGGATGAGACATCCATCAGGATTCAAGATGTCCCTAACCAGTTGCACACTTCAACTTAATTGAGGCCAAAAAAAAGAGTTTCCTTTTTGTAAATGAAGCAAAGGAATTATTCACATGTTGAAGGATTAATGGGACATAGGCTAGCATGGGCTATATATACATGATGGCTATTTGTTACACCTTAGTACTTACTTTAATGTCAAATTATGATATATACCATACATGTTTTGACATTGAGATGGATGAAATCTGATAGTGTGCTGTGATTTCATCCAGGGCCTACTGTTCAGTGTGGAAAAAACCATTTTCTGTTCAGTGTTGTTGTTGTTTTTTTTTAATAATTTAGAATTGGAAAGAAAAATTAATTATTTTTACTTTTATTTTTTATTTTTTGGGTGGAATTTTTTGGCACTTGGGTGGCAAAACAACAGGGGCTGCAAACTGTCCAAAGGATTTTTTGAGGGGAATTTTTTAAAAAAATCCTTAATCACCATATTTCAAGGAAAAAAAGTAAAAGTTGAACTCTTCATATTTAGACCATAGGTTTTTTTTATGTCACCATTATTAGGAGGGTTTGGAGAAAATTCTACCTTTCTCTCTGACCTACAGCCAAAATTTTGCTAAGCCCTCCTACGGATGATAGCCTTACAAAATAAATAAAATAAAATAAAAATAATTTTTAGAAAAGAAAAGAAAAGAAAAAAAAGAAAAAGAAAAAACCACCATAACTCTGTTGCAGTGTTGAGAAACACTTTCCCACAAAGTTCCACTTCTGGTGCTAACCAGAGTGGTTAACTCTGGTTAGCACCAGAAGTTTCTGTTTTGTCAATCTATTCACAAACAACAACACAATAGCTCTCAGTTATGTAGTAACCATTTGCATGTAAGTAACCTCTCATTAACTTATCTACATACATACATACATACATACATACATACATAATACATATCTACCTACATACCTACTTACATACCTACTTATCAGACCTACCTACCTTTGACAAGATAGGTTACCAAGGTGAAACCTGACATCAAACTCGGTTGGATTTGGACTCATTGGGTGATTGGGTCATAAGGCACATCTAACAGACGGTTCAACGTTCATTGACAATTGGATGTCATAACAGGCTTCTAATGGATGGTGTTTAGTGGCTGTTGGTTCACTCTGGCCACCTAGAGACCTAGACCTCTCTGCATGGCTATGTGATCTTGGTGGGATCATGTAGCCCAGGATGGTTAAAAGTGAAAGTCCCAAAGTAGTAGTACAATGGAAGAACAAAAGCCTGGATGGATGAATGGATAACTACAATTCTCATCCTCAAATCTACACGCCAACAAGTTTTGGATGTAAGTACGAGGATTCTCATCCAAAAACAGTCTATCTACGATTATATTTATATTCCAACCCCATATCTTTGTCATTTTTAGTCCATTTTGAGTAATTTAAAAACTTGATGGGGGCACCAACAAGGGGTGTTACATTCTTCTTTGTATTCCAGATGCAATGATCAAAGATTTTAAGCTTGAAACCTTAATCTGTTTGTATTCACTTATCACCGAACATTAAATCCCTTTACACCAAACACCCCGTATCTTCTCTCATTCCTTTACTGAATTGAGCAATTTTTACAACGTTAAAAGCACTAGGTGGAGGGTTACAAGTGTTCTTGGAGCTTCACAAGTAGAGGAACAATGTGTGAGAATTCACCCTTCTTTGAGTTCTTATGTGTTCGCTCACCAGCCTATCTATCCTATATAGGTTTTTTTTTTTAAAAATTTGAAAAGGGAAAAGGGTATGTAAGCTTTGCAAAATTATCAATCCAGTTAAGGGTAAAGGTAAGAGTGTGGATTGAGGTTTTTCCCCTCAATTTTCTCATGTAGAAGATTTGGTGAATTGCTTAAAAATAAGAAATATTATCAAATTTACACTAGGAAAACACAAATTTCCAAAATGTTCCCAATTTTATTTGATTTTTATCAAACAAGAACAACAAAAAAATTCAGAAAAAAAAATCACTGGTCTGGATCTCCCTACTTTGATAATCTTCTAATTCCTTTTTGCTTTCGGGGTTGAATGACAGATGGTGATACTGGCAGTACTACCCCCTGGACATGGGCAGCTTCATCACATGTCTGTCAAATAAATAAATAAATAAATTTGAAAATTCCATGTGGAAAATAAGATATTCGTGAAAATTTCAAAACATTCTTTAATTTCCTACACCAAAAAAAAAAAAAAAACTTTGGAAAAAAAAAAAATTTTTGAATTTTTTTTTACATTTTTAAAAAGAATATAATTAATATTGAAACTAGCAAATAAATAG
>Ga0116229_10006391_pt1 | contig 18954 bp, 12 predicted proteins | sample S1TSphgellanicum_3_FD_87313 | JGI IMG/M metagenome (GOLD analysis project Ga0116229, IMG submission 87313) | Host-associated microbial communities from peat moss isolated from Minnesota, USA - S1T2_Fc - Sphagnum magellanicum MG | ecosystem: Host-associated > Plants > Peat moss > Unclassified... | reverse complement strand
TTATACTTGTTCATTACTATTCAACGAATGTCTTTTACAAAGTTAAGAAAATGATAAAAGAATAAAAGAAAATATACTAGCACAAATTGAAAAAAATAAGAAAAATGATAGATAGGAAATAAACAAATAAAAAGAAACAAAGAAAAGAAGAGGTAAAATTAAGAAATACGATAGAAAAAAATAACAAACATTGAGTAAGGAAAAAAAATGAAAAAGGAAAAAAAAAAAGATTAAGGAAAAAGAGGGGAGGATGGAAATAAGGGGAAAAAATGTTTTTAAAAAATTTAAAAAAAAGAAAAAAAATACAAAAAGATAAATGAGAAGGAAAAATTTAAAGTGGAATAGCGTATTAAGTAGATGGTAGTAATGACATCCGAAAAGAAATAAAAAACACTAATGAATTAAAACCCATGAGTGCCTAGTATTTTGGAAATAGCCACTTTCAACTAACCCCTACCCCCATAATGAATTTGTAAAAAAAAAAAACCTAAATTAGCGAAGCACCTGACTTCGCAACCCTCTAACTTTGCGAAACTAATAGCATTGCACGGCCTTTGCGATGGAGGTTATAACACAAGTTGCAATGCGGGTTACATCGCAAGCCCTGAATTGTCGAAAGTCTTTAAGCTGGAACGAAATCCCTTGAAGGTGTAGTGGAATCTTTCTGGGGGCCCCACCATCACATCCCTTTTTGCATCTGCATATGTTACTTAAACCAAAGCCCTAAACACTTTAACTTCTTCCTACATTAGCGAAGCGCCCGACTTCGCAACCCTCTAACTTTGCAAAACTAACAGCATTGCACGGCCTTTGCGATGCAAGTTACATCGTAAGCCCTGAATTGTCGAAAGTCCTTAAGCTGGAACGGAATCTTTAAAGGTGTAGTGAAATTATTATGGGGGTCTAGACTAGAGTAGGACGGCGAATGAATTTGAATTCATTCTCGGCATTGTTCGAGAATTGTCGAAGGAAAGCTTGGGGAGAAAGGAGGTTGTGGATTACAATGGCTGGGATTAGTGGAAGGAATTCGGGGTCTAGAAGAGGTGACAACAATGAAGAAAGGTTGAGGAAGATGGTTGTTGATCACTTGAGAGCTTCAGAGTTGTTTACAATCGATACTAGGACACCTGAAGGGTTGGCATCCTTGATAGCCATCTTAGGTCAAACATTGCAAGCAGGGCTGACTGATGGGGAAGCACAAAGAGAGGAGGAGGCAAGGAAGGCTGCAAAAGCCAAGGCAATAGAGAAGAAGAAAAAGAGAGATGAAAGAACAACAACAGGAGCTCTCTCACCTAGAACTCTCGAGAAGAAAAGGAGGAAGGATGAGAGGGATGCCATCAGAAAGGAGAAGCTCGACCTAAAGAAGAAGGAGGAGGAGAGGAAGAAGTTCCCTCTGGTAACATTGGCAGAGGAGGGAATTCCAACCGAGTTGGCATACACTGGGGCCAAGAGCACCATTAGGCACATTGTCTCCACCAACTTTGCACGAGGAGTTGAATGGGGCACTCTCTCAAAGGCAAAGCAAAAGAGAGTGATAAATCAGGTCAACAGAGCATTTCGAAATGGAAGAGAGCTTGATTCACAATGGATTGCAGACAAGATGTCCAATTCAATGTCTCAAGCAAGATACCACGACAGGATGAAGATTCATGTTCACCTAAGAGACTTGAATGTGTACAGGAACTTAGAGAGGCCACTTCAGTTCTCAGAAGACATCTGGAATGCCTTCTACTAGTCTGAGGTGCAGCTGAAAGCAGCAAGGCAGTTGAAGGAGATCATGGAGCAGCTAGCCAAGGCCAAGAAGGCAAGAGAGTTGGGGAGGTCTGACCGTGACTTGAAGGCATTAGAGCTGAAGCTTGTTGAATGCCAATCAGTGGTGGACGAGGTTGGTGATCCACCATTGAAGTTCCTCAAGGCAACAGAATGAATGCAACTGGTTCCACCCACCACCCACAGGCTAGGGCAAGGTGGCATTCCTGGCCTCAAAGCAGCATTTGTAAGTACCCTCCCTCTCCTCCATTTCTTTCCTGCAAAGATTTGAATAAAGTTGAGTTTCTGTCAAGTCAAATAGATTCTGTTTGTGATACCTTTGTGATGCGAATTGCATCACAAAAATAGGTCAAATGGCGTTTGTTTCACAAAGATACGATGGGATTTGTTTTGCAAACTGCTTCGCAAGTTTCAGTATGCGAAGGTCTGCGCTTCGCAAAAGTGGTCGAAGACTTGAATAGATTCTTTATGCGTTTTTATTGACCTATTGTATTATGGGGACAATACAAGAGGTACAAGAGGAAGATCACAGCTGCAGAAATGACAATGGGCCAGGAACATGGCAAGGAGCATCTTTTTGAACATGTTTGATGCACTATTGGTGAGTGGGTTTGGTTAGGATTTAATTTCTGTTTGTGTTGAGATTGTTTTCATTTGAATCAGGATTTTCATTTATGGTGTTGATTAAGCTTTGCATGTTGAAATGCAGGCATATGAGGGTGAGAGTGAGAGCTCCCAAGGCAGTAGTGATGAGGAGGAGAGAGGCGTTAGCACTGCTCCTAGTGTTACCACTAGCAGTGGACCCAGTTCATTTGCTAGTTGAAATGCAGGTTCTACAGGGGGCAAAAATAAAGAGGATAGGGAGGAAGACGAGGATGAGGAGCAGGGGGACGATGACGAGAGGGAGGAGGATGAGCAGCCTCCCCCTCCACCAGAGAACATTAGGAAGAAACATTCAAGGAAGAAATCCAAGAGGGGAAGGAAGTTTAGATAGACAACTAGTGTGTTAGATACCCAAGGGTTGCAAACCCCATTTACATTGTAAATTTTGAAATTTTGATATAGATTTTATTTTTTGCGGCCCAAAGTGATTCCAAATGAATATAAACCCTACTTCCAAAATAAGAATACAGTGCCATGCTCTTGCGATACACAGTGGATTTCAAAAACATTTGCGAGTCATAATTCTCCGCAACACTGCAAAAGCCAAAAGACCAAATATACCATGTCATAGACATCGTTACACTCTTACGGGTAAAATCATTCCAGAATAGGTTTGCAAAATCATTTCGTAAACTTTTGGTGGCATTTTGAGAATCCCAAAATGTTTGCGTTAGATTTTATATCGAAAACCGATAGACTTTTGAGTTGATTCGCTAAATCGTTGTGGTGATGGGTTTGTTGCAAATAGTTTCCGATGTAATGTTAATTGCAAACTTTTAGCAGCATTTTGAAAATCCCAAAATGTTTGTGTTAGATCTTATATCAGAAACCGATAGACTTTTGAGGCGGTTCGCTAAATTGTTGCGGTGATGGGTTTGCTGCAAATAGTTTTCAATGTAATGTTAATCACAAACAATGGATAGAAGCAGTTGTAATCAGAAAAGTTTTGCGATTGTATCAAGTTCGGGAGTTGTAAAGGACTTGCGATTATACGGGTGCGAATGTTATGGTATCGCAAAAGCTTAAGAGTTTGCGAGGAATTATGGTTTGCAACAGCGGGATTTCGGAAACATCTATCTTTGTTGTTTGCGATGATATTTGGATCGCAAAATAGCCCCCTGTTGTTATAGTGAACCCACTTCCTTATAACATTACATACTTTTCTTGGCTTACCACATCCTATAATTGTCCATCTATCATGGTGTTAATGTGGTCATACCATTAATGTTACAACCTTAACCTTGCATTCGCGACTAAGGCAAGGGCTTGCAAGGTTGCGGGCCAAAAGGGAAGCCCAAGAGTGAAGGAAAGTGTGAGGGAATGAACCTTCACGCTCCCAAAGGAGCTTCCACTTTGGGAGTTGGAGTCCCGGTGGACTTTTGAATGTTTAGAGAGTGATTACAGGGGTCAAGACTCAATGGCTCGAGAAGTTCTTTATACCATCAAAAAGCTATTGAAACGTAAATATTTAAAACGGGCTTGCATCACTCATTTGGACATCTAAAACACAAATTATGGCCAAAAGAAAGGTCGAAAGTCAAGTTGATAGTTTGACTCCTGACCACTAAAAGTTGAGAATCACCCCGATTTCCTTGCATGTTAAGTGGCGTGCGACATACCATTGGAAAGATCTTGATGAGGGCTACAACTTTGTTTTAGACCTCATCTTAATTGGATGTCTGCGAACAAAGGTATGGGGCCCCAAAGTCGCGGGAGTCCTAACTTTGGCAATTTCGGGACTCCCACTTTGGAATCATGGGACAAAAAGCCATTTAGATGTGGGCCTCATGGAGAGGCACAAAATACACTATAAGGGGGAAGGTGGTGGCTTCCCCCAAGCCCAGGCCATGGTGAATCTTATGAGTTGGAGTTTGCCCATGGCTCATCCTAGCACCAAAAGTGCTCTAATTATGGACTAACCACCTTGTGTTGATTTTGTGCAAATTCGTGTGAGTAGTTGATGCTTTTCACTCTTCCTAGTCCCATCACGGAGGTCCAACACGCCCTTTTACCCCTCTAAATGTTATGAGCCACCGAGCGTGCCCCGACTCCTTGTTTTTCCGATGTCTTCAGTTTGGACTCATGTTTGGGTCCATTAAGGAGCTTAGGGGTGTGTTAATTAATGATTTACATACTCATTTGCTTTGATGCCCTTGTGAAAGTGAACATACAACAACCCATGATACATTTCAAAATACTATCGCAACTACTACTTTGGAGAGTGGAACACATGTTTAAAGGGAGTTTCCCACCTTTTCCTTCGTCACATTCGACGATGAATGGATATCCTTATCATTAGAAATGGCTTTCGGACTTTGATGGACATTGTCATTACTGACTAGATTCAAATAGATATGGTGCAATAAACATCGATGACAACATCACAACAACAATGATGATTGTTTAAGAGAAAACACAATCATATGCCAAATGAACATTAGGCGATGATTTCATTCCTCTTACTATTGAGACATATGGGTGTCTTCATTTTTTTTTTAATTCATTTTTGATTGCTTGTGCACAAACCACTATCATGTGTCATTAATGGTCTTCTTTAGTCCTTTCAATGTTTACTTCTTATTATCGATATCGCATGTCCATAACCTTGTAATGTGTTAAAGCCATAACATTTTTTCAGCAAGTTGTTGCACTTGGTTGGGGTTCTTAATCTTTTCCACACATCATAGCTAATGCACTTGCATCATTAAGCAATTTGTGGTAGATGACAACTTTTTCATCTTAGGTTTTTATTATTATCGTTGATTATCATTTTGTTGCCATGGGTCCTATTTGCATAAGGCTTTTACCTTTTTAAAAATTGTTTGCATTTGTTTTTTCTTTGGGTTGTGTTTACTTGCACTCTCATTTGCTTTGTACTTTTGATGAATGGGTGATGTCCTTGATTTTTATATACAAGTTTTTAGGGTTTTTCTTCTCATCATTGATTACTTCATATGATTCCTTTCAATAGAATCAAGTTTTGTGACCTCATAGTGTATGTACACCTATTGAGAATTGCTTGAATTGGTTTGGATGTTTGCACAAATGTCATTCATTACCATATATTTTTTCAACTAGGACCTTACCCCCTACACAAGATCCAAATGGAACATAACCATTGGGAGATTGACTTGAGGTGATCTTTGAAACCCATGGTTGTACAAGGTTCATTTATGTGCCTTGTGGCAATGGGTCACCTCTATAATGATAGAGGGCGGCAATGAAACCCTAAAGATGGGCGGATTGTTGGTACACACACTAACACCAAATATTGCACTATGTATGACATTGGACAAATCCTAAACCCTAAACCACACATTGGGATAGGATCTGAGTTTAAATTCAACCCAATGTGTGAGTGACATCTAGAGTACCATATGCGTATATGATGAATGGGTTGCAAAATGCGAAGGTTCCAATTCCATAGTTAACCACCAAGATTAGTTCTGTGTCTATAACCACTACCTAGCACCAACTTGTTATCAACTCACTAGCCCATACCTATGACATATTCACCATAGATACCTACATATATCTACTATTTTATTTTTATTTTTATTTATTTTTTATACTGACGATCAATTATTTTATTTTATTCTTATGTTTTATATATAGTTTCAAAGAATTCATCATTATTTATGTCAATGTCAAATTTAATTTGAATTAATATAAATATCACAGACATGAAAAGACACATGTTAATTTGTTTTTTCATATCCATGTTGATGGGTAGGTAAAAGGAATCAGGTAGTTATTAAGGAGTGAGAGTTTGAATCGCCACAAGTCCAAAAAAAAGAAAAAAAAGGGAAAAGTTGCTTGATTTCCATATTTTGTTGGTTTTGGTAAATAGCCAGAAATATATAAAGGATCATTAAAGATTTGACCTTCACGTCTGGTGTATATAGCCATTTTTTGGCTAAATATCTCTCACCACTTTTTCTACACCTTCCTATGGCTGATCGCCACTTAATAGGCTACATTTTTTTAAAAAAAAATCCTTAAAGAAAAACACTGGGCCGTTCGAGTCATTCGAGTGTGGCGAAAAGGGTCACTGAATACGAAGAGCACGGTTTCACGCACGGTAGGGAGCGCCGTCCGTTTCCGTGGCCCAATAACGAGGAGTACGGTTGGGCGCACGGTAAGGAGCACCGTTTCCTTGGACTAGTGACTAAGAGCCCGGTTGGAAGCACTTAAGCGAGCACCGTTTCATTGGACTAATAACCAAGAGCACGGTTGGACGCACAGTAGGGGGCGCCGTCCGTTTCCTTCAGCCTTTTTTTTGGCTGGCTACAAATAGCTAAAAAGCTATATTTACAATTAAAAGTGCTAAAATCAAGTGCTATTTTTGAATTTTTCAGTAGCCATAATTATAAAATTAAGAAAATCTTCAGATCTCTCTATATATGGTTCAAGTATGGTAGCCAAAAATATAGAAAGATGTTTTTCTTTATACTTTCATATTTAGCTTGTAGTCAAATCTGGCTAAATCTGCTTGTAGATCGTCGCCACTTTGGCTACATAACAAAATTGACCCAAAAAAATAGTGGAATTTCAGCTTTCCTTCGATCGATTACGGAGAGCACGGTTGGACGCACGGTAGGGAGCACCGTTTCCTTCCGTCGCTGTTGGGCAGCGGCGGGCGGGTCCAGGCTGCTGCGGGTGTTTTGAGGAGCGAAAGAGAACGTTTTTAGGGTTTGGTGCTCGACCGCCGAGAGCTTCAAACCCTTGCCTCTTCTGTCTCGGGGATTCGGACGCCACAACACGCGCTCCTCAACAGCGGGCGCGTGTGCTGCAGCAGTTGTTGGAGTGCAGTTTTCGAGTAGTTTGTAGAGCAGGAGAAGGAAGGGAAGGAAAGGAAAGGGAGTGAAGGACGGGACGACGACAACGGTGTTAGGGTTTGGAGGAGGAGGAGGAGGGAGGGTTGTTGGACAGCAGCAGCAGCACAGGAGGGAGGGAGGGAGATAGAAGAATGGTCGGGGGAGGAAACAAGAAGGACGATGGATTGCCGGCAATAAGCAGCACGAACATCTTTGCCGCTCTAGAGAGCCGTCGCCGCAAATCCGGCAAGAAGAAATTGGAAAGGGAGAAGTCGGGGAGCAATAAGAACAACAACGACAACATTCACGACAACGTGGGGAAAGATGAGAAGAAGGATGGAGAAGAACAGCAGTCTGCTCCTCCTCAATTCTGGGCTGCCACACAAGTCACTGTCAAGTCTTGGGCCGATTGCGATGATGATGACGATTACTATGCCACCACTGCGCCGCCGCCTCCTGTTGCCTGGACCACCCCGGATCACTCCTCCGAGGTTGCCGTCACAGCTGCTCTCAAGGATGGACTAAGTCAAGGAGAGGTACCTAATGCGTGTTTCCTCCTCCTCCTCCTCCTCCTCCTCTTTTGTGGATGGAAGTAATTCTTCTTTTGTGTTTTCCAAGTAAAAATCCTCTTTAAATCTGGAACTCCACTTGGGGGATTGCAATCTGCATAATATCTGGAAGGTGAGATGTTCCGTGATCCCTGAAAACTGTGCTTTCTTTTCAAAATTCTCCCGGCCTTTTGTTTTCTTTTCCTTCAATCATGGACAGAGTCCTTGTTGTGGTTAATCATAATTGCATCATATGTCTGTCTCTCATGAAGAGCCAACCCACTGCTTCAAAAAGTTGGATGTGTGTATTACTGAAGGAGATTGCTGCCATCATGATGGAAAACATTATCTAGAGATCTATGTTTTTCTTCTTTGCAGAAAACTGACCCTTCTAGTCCAAGACATTTGGTTACTTCCTTTTGTATAGGGTAATGGCAGCCCTAGAGGTTTGTCCATGTTTTGAGGTCCCACTGTGACGGCCCTCACTCAGGGACTGAAAAACATGGAAGAGCCAAGAGAGGGCCGCCATTATTTGGCGAAATGAATGGGCAATCTTTTTCATTCATCTGAACAGATTGGAAAGAAAACCTGGCAATGAAAAATCATAGGCATGAACTGTACACATTTTAAGAATTCTACCAACTCATAAGATGCCTGGTAAATATTCTGCCTGACAAGGGACCTGCAAATACGAAGGGGAAAAATTGCGCGTTCTTTATGTCTAATGAAGTGTCCATTTTAAAGTGCAGTTTTCTCCACCATTTGATATCAGACAGTACTCTAAGCCTGCATCAAAGCAAATGGTTTTTTCTGCAATGTTCTGGTTCAATAAGGCCTCTATTGCAAAACTCCATACTCTTAGAAAGGAAGGCTTTTCATGGTCTCAGATTTGAAAATTACACATACTTAACTGCTTGCAGTGGCACAGTATCCATCACACATATCCTAGTACTGAAAATGTGAGATTTCTTGGTGATGCTGAAGTTGTTAGATCTAGCTCCTTATTGATGAATTCACCATAACATGACCAGACTTGAGCTTTTTTTAGATGAAACAGTTTTGGTTGAGGAGCGTTGAGTTATGTTGGCATTTTTGGAGAGAGAGAGAGAGAGCGAGAGAGAGAGTTGTATTGTTTTCTGGGGTTTGGAATCTGTGCTTCTTTCATTGACAACTCAAGATTCTGTGTACATGTGGGGATTTGGCAGGAGACAGAAGGTGATGAAGAGGGTGAAGGAGAAGAAGAAGAAGAAGAAGAAGAAGCTGAAGATGATGTGGATGAGGCAGAGGCAGAAACTGATGCTTCAACTAACATGAATAATGCCCCAGCCAAATCTGAGACCTCGTTGCCAGTGGTATTCAGGGAGCCAGAGCGGCAACTCTCCAAGAAGGAGTTGAAGAAGAAAGAACTTGCAGAGCTGGATGCAGTCCTTGCTGAGCTTGGTCTTGTCCAGAAGGAAGAGAATGGTAATTTTGTCTTCTCCCTCCTTCTCAAGCATCTCTCTCCACCTTGTTGAATCGAAGTCAGTGCAGGGTCTGTTGTCACAGGTCTAGGTGAGTTGAACTCATCTCATGCATAGAGCCTCTCTCTTGCCCATTGATAGATGTCGGGTGCTGGTATCATCCTTTTCTGTACTTGTTGTATCTAAGTAGTGCCTAGATTTTTCAGACTGTTCCAATTTGTCAGACGTGTTGTTTATTTTATGTGCTAGGATCTAAAGCAGAAAACTATTTGCATTCTGCCAGCTTTCTTGTGAGTCACCCCTAGTGAGGTTAGTCCATCAATTCCGATGGTTTTTTTATGGTTTCAAGGTTATGACCGCTCTCATCTTCTTGTCTTAGTTTTAGTTTTGCTGGAACTTACAGAACAGTTACCTGTTGTGGAGTTTTCTCTGGAATCTCATAGATGTGTATTCCAGTGGTTTCAGCAGATGTTCTGCATCCACATATTCACCATTTGTGTGCTCAAAGGATATGTTTAGGATGCAGGTGGTCCCAAGCACTGCCCTCTGTGCAGTCCTCTTATGCCTTAGAATATGATGATTGCTTGCAAAGGGACAAGCTAAAATGAAATGAAGCTTACACTCACAAGCATTGCAGCTTGAATGAGGATACTATAGACTTTTTCTTGACTGGTAGCCAACATCAGGTCTCTCTTGTTACTTCTGGAAATGCAGCAGAAACCTGTGGGATGTTTGTACAATGGTTGACCCAAAATGTTGGGCAGATTGTTACTTACTTATCTACACCCTTTGTTGGGGGCTGATGAAGTTGGTGGGTAGTCATGGCAGCTGATTACTGCTATTCATATTTAAAAGTGATGGTCTGATACTTAATGAGTGACACCCTTAAGGTTATGACTGCACTCCTGTCTTGGTTTCCTTTGAAGTGTTGTTGTTGAGTTCTCTGCAATCTCCTAGATATGTTTTAGGGTTCCAGTTCCCTGAGACCATGTTCATACACCATTAGACATCATCTGATCTCCACCTTCATATTTCCTGGGCATAGTGGGGTTGGAAGTTAATAGGGACGATTTTGCTACATTATGCAATATCGTTTTGTGGAAGTTGATTGTGGACAGTAACTTTGGGCTAAGAAACCTTGTGTCGAGTGTTTTTGAACAATGTGAGGGAGTAATCTTCATGGTGATAGTTTTCAGGCTGCATCTTTCTGCATCTTTCTGTCTTGTGGCCTTGATGTCCAGTTTTGTGTTTCCATTTCAGGTACAGAGGACTCTATCTGACACTTTGATCACATGCATAGTTGGATTAAAATGGTGGTCATGCTTTGACTCCGTTTTTTTTGTTGTAGAGTATGCAGGTTCTGCGCCATTGTTGGAGGAAAAGAAACCTGAGGAAATTACTGATGACACAATGGAAGAAGTTGAAGACAAAGGACCAGGAGGGACACCTTCCCTGACTGAAAGCAAAAGCTCAAAAAGGCGAAAAGCCAAAAAGGAGAAATCTTTCAAGGAAGGACGGGATGTGGACATCCCACCTACACCTGAGAGTGAGTCTGGAGCAAAAGAAGAGGATAGCAATGGTGAAGAGCATGGTGAGGGGTCCACTGTGGATCCCAAAGAAATTTTGAAGCGAATGACATCCCTAAAAAAGAAGAAATCAATGAAAGAGGGAGACAGTGCAGCTAAAGCTGCAGCTGCTGAAGTTTCAGCGAGGGCGGCAAGGCTTGCTGCTGCAAAGAAGAAAGAAAAGAACCATTACAACCAGCAGCCTGTAAGGTGAATGGAATTGTAGATTAAGAGTATTTTTGGAGCATGTTCATTCATCCCCTTTATCTGTTGACAAAGCTGTTGGAGCTTGGCTTGGATTCTCGAGTTTCAGTGTTTCTGGGGTCTATCTATTGTTCCAGTTATATCTTTATCTAAGAATTTTCATGGTTTGGCTCAATTCATTTGGTAACATCCTTGTGATTTTTGTAGCAATACAGCCAGGCCTTGCACTCTTCTTCTTCTTCTTCTTCTTGTATTTTGTAGTCTGATCTTATCCTCAACAAAGTATGGAAGTTGTACTCCTTATTGACAAAAAAGGATTTGAGAGTTCTCATTCAACGATTTTTTGAAGTAGTTAGTCTGTTCAACCAGGTGATATGGAACAAACACTTCACTTCATTGTGAAATGTCCAAGTGCAGCCTAAATGTTGATTTGCTCTTTACCTGGGTGAAAACAGTTTGTTGGAGGGGAAAAGACTCTAGTAGTCTTAACTAGATAGGTTAGTGGATTACTCTAGGGTTTTTTATATTGCATTTTGGCGTCTCCTTCAATGCTACTGGAACCTACGAAATTGGTAGGACTTACAGATTTGTGTAAATATCTTAAATGTGGGATTGCAGAATGCGCTAGTGTTGATGTTTTATTTTGTTCAAAAGAAAATTTACATTTTAGTATTTTGCTTGCTCTATGGGTTGCCATTGTCACATGCTCAGTCATTTGCAGTTGCTTTCCTTCTCTCCATCACATTAGCCTAGCCTGGAAACATGACTAATGATGAACTTGTTTGCTGGATTTATAGAACTAATTAATTGAGAATCCTTTTAATTAACTAATGATATATGGAACTTGATGGGCAGTTGTATCTTTTCAATTCTGTTTGCTAATTCACTTGTCTATAGCAATTGGTTCTTGTTAATTGTTCAAATGGCTACTTCCTATCCGGTGAACATGAACTTGTCCTAGTTCATCCAAATGTTGGTGAAATGTAGTCAAATATGGCATTTCTTGAATTGATCTCAGTTCATCCAAATGTTGGTGAAATGTAGTCAAATATGGCATTTCTTGAAATGATCTCAGTTCGTCCAAATGTTGGTGAAATTCATAGGAAAAATGTGGCATATCTTTAGCTATTCGAGATATTGGCAAATGTATGTTTGACATTGTTTAAAGATTGTGAATAATCCAAAATTGACCAAAACCCTGACATTGAAACTAGGCAATCATAATCAATTGAAAGGATTGGTCCATAAGAAATAAGTACAATACATGTTCAATCAAATATGTATTTGGGTGAACATACTTCCAAGACTCAAAACCTACCTACTAATCTGATTTAGGAGTTCGGGAAATGGCACGACTTCTCCTCTTTATCAACCAATCACCTTTCATAAATGAAGGATATTGATCTTGATCTTGGAAAATAATGCCCGCATGCTTTTTAAATGTTATAGGGCATGGATTCAATAGATTCGTTCCTAGGGTCCATATCTTTTCTCCTCGCCCATAGGTGTTCAATAACACATCAAACACATAATTTGAATATGAAGTCTCCTTCTTTACAAATGCAAGAATTGAATGTGCCTTCCACTTGGTGAGTCCAAAAGCATGTGCACATAATCCAAAACATCGGTGTGCCACAATGCTTTTACTTAGTATTAATCTATCTGTACAACCTTCGGGAAAACAAATTCCCAAATACATAGCTCCATTCACGGCAAGTTTCATGCCCTTTTGAATTGCTTGGTGAACTTCGGCGACAGTTGTATTAGGGTGTATCGCAATGTCATCTTCGAAAAAAAACCTCCAAGTATTGACATTCACACTTTTATCATCCACAAAGTTTTGAAGCAAATCCAAGAAAGCCAATCGATTTGACCAAAGCTTGTGCTTCCAAATTGTTTCATTGAGATTGAAACTTTTTCGAACAAATTTGGAGGAGCCTTTTGCTGTCTTTTGAAACTTTGCCCAACTTTGACGCACTTCTTTTGAATCATATGCAAGGGGATAATATGGGTGAGGTTCCAAACCAATGTCTTCAAGAACCTTTTTTGAATTGTTGTAGCGTGTTTCATCTACACTAACTATATATCCACGAATTGAGGTATTGCCATGTGTTGCACATGCACCTCTTGAGAATCCATGGAGGCCATCGACCCGAAAGACCACCTTGTTTGTTGTAGTCGGAGGTGTATCCTCAAATGTTGTGAACAACCATGAGTTCATATCCCACTCGTACACAATTGAACTAGTGATGAATATACCAACCACTAGTGCTCCTAAAATTAAATAGAATCGAAAAACTATTCCCATGAATGCAAGATCATGAAAAAACAATGTTATGCTTTGAAACATAACTTTTCAAATGTTAACTCTTGCACAAACATTCGGATAAATGCTATCTTCACAAACAAAAACTCTCCACAGCTAGTTTAAAATGTGTTAGATGTATAACATATATTTCAATGTTGCATTCCTATATGAACATATAAATTGGAAGGTAATCCACACAACATCGAACAAACATGTTAACAAACATCTAACAATCCAACCAAAGAACTAGCAAACAACATACTTTTATGTAACTTGGTGATACCATGAGCATAAAGAAGCCAAAGGAGGTATAAGGTACGGAGCTTTGTAAATGGTGAAATGAAAGAATGAACAAAATAGATGTCATAAGGACAAAAACATGCAAGCAACCAAAAAAATACTTTTTGAAGACATTCATATTCAAATACATATTAATGCACCATGATCTCACCCACTATTTAAAAGGCAACAACTACCATGTATTTGACCCTTTTTGATGTGCCATGTTCATGGAGTGAGGTAGTTGAGGGTTTCAAAATGATAAATGGCGGCCGTGTAAATTCCTCATCATGACCTATGAATATTTTTAGGAAATCACAAATAAGGTTTTTAAAAAAATACAAACCATAAGGCTTTAATTCTATTTTTTTTAAAGAAATGACCTTGGATCCCCAAAACCACCCAAAAATTGTACTTAGACGAGGTTGTTACTATGTTCCAAGAATATAGTAAATGGCATGAGCTTTGCCCAATCAACAATCTACAAAGAGGTGAGGCAAAAAAATTAATGTTTCTACTTTATCCCAACCAAAATCTCAAGAAATGAACCCTCAACATCATGATGTATTCAGTTCTTACCTTTGTCATGACCAACACAATCACATTTATGTACTACACAAATATTTTTTAAATCATAAAATTAATTGAAAAAAATTTGAGATATTCAAATTGGGATGTCAGACCTTCATTTCTTCAATATCATATTATATAAAAGTGTTTTACAAGTTCATAAAATTTTCAGGTACTTGAAATTGGGCTGCCAGATTCCCATTTCTTTCCCAGAAAAATTTAGCTTTGGGAGGAAAAAAAAAAGGTTAAAAGTGCTGAATATGAGTACCAAGTATGGTCGGTATACAAATTTGTATCCATCAATTGGTTAAAGCAAAATACTAGTTTTTATGAAGTTCCATCGAATGTACAGTGTGTTTGTATTATGCCATATTGTTTTCTTGTACGAATTCATGCAACATTTTATTATGTGTAAGATTACCACCCAAGACGGTGTCAAGGGGTGCTTGCTTCCAGAACTCTCCCACTCCAAGTGCATTATTGTGTAAAAGTACGATACCCGGCGGGTACCTGCAAGGTGTCAAGGAAAAAATGATGCCGGGCACTCTTGAAAATGGAACACCCATGCCAAAAGGTATTCCATTTTCCAAAATACCTCATGAGATTTTACACTCTATAAGGTTACCTCCAAATACACAATTCATGGGGTCAAAACCAATTGTTCTGGTTTTTTGAGACTTGTGGACCAAGGGTCCATATACCCGCCCTTCCCCCACCCCCCCTTTTGTTTGAAAGGTAGAGAACCACCCAACATCTGTAGATACCAGAGTGAGATGGGTATTAGAAATTGCAACAAATCCCATTGGGTATCAGGTTGAGTATCAAAAAAATCAAATACCCAATTTGATATACACTTGTGATTATCAAAAAATCAAATACTCAATTATTATATATAACCGCAGTTCTCAATTTTGTTTTCCAAAAAGCTCAAATAACCATTAAAAAAAATTTTGCCGGGTCTTTCTCAGTTCTTTCATGAAACCCAAAGGTTCCTCGAAGTCTTTGAAATACCCAGAACCAGTGGTTCTTTGAATCTGAATTTTTTTTTCAAATAATTGAACCTGGTGGTTTTTTTTTTATTCTGAAAATTTTCAAAAATACTCAAAACCAGTGATTCTTTTATTCTGATTTTTTTTCCTTCCAAATACCTGGAACTAGCCAATATCACACACACACAAAAAAAAAAACCAAATACCCGCCCCTGCCCCCGCCCCCATTGGTAGATACTAACCAGTGGAACCCTAGGAATAATAATAGATCACCTAGTGGCCCACCTAATATGATCAGTGACTTCTAGAACAGAGTCATGGCACATAGGAGGCCACAATTGGTAGCTAGTAGAGTTGAAAGTTCGAACATGGGTTAGTTAGTTTCTTGGGTGATAAAGACTCCATAGGAAGGAAGAGAAGAAGAAGCCACTTTGTTTAGTATTTTACATTGAGCTGGTGGGTTTAGGGTTTATAGTGATGTTCGTATGGAGCTAGCCTTAGTTAGTGGTTTTGGAACTAAATTGCCTTGCTTTTCCAATGAGCCTATTTCACACGAGATTTATACATTTTTTCCCAAAATTTTCCCCCTTTTTTTTGGGTAAAAAAAATGACAAAATTTGTCGAAAAAGAAAATCACTGGTTGGTTGGGATTGACAGGGTCTCTAATTGCTTTAGTGTACATGATAAGGAATTTGTAGAATGTCTAAATTTTCTGAATGAAAATTGAATTTAGTTGTCGAGTTTGGGATTTTGTTATAACTAATTTTCTCATATGTTGTTTGTTGAACTTTTCATTCCAAGATGTCTTGAGTTGCATGTTAGCAATATTGTAATACCTTTTCAGGTTTGGCAAAAAGCTATCATTATGTTCAATATAATGTTACCACTCATTGAAGTTATGAACATTATGAAAATTAATCAATATCAAATCTATCATAAAATGTATGGATATAGAGTGTGGTTTAATGACACACTAAGACATGTGTTATGAAACAAAATGTGGAAATTAAGATAATTTGCAATCATGAAGTGTAAGTAAAAAAACTTAGTTACAATTTAAAATTCATGTTTCAAGACATAAATAATGTATTATTTAATAGGCCATTAGCTTTTAAATTATAATTGTTAGATGAAAAAGTGAAAAGCAAATGCATTTTGAGTGTGAATCATGCATTTTTAATAATAACATGCATATAAGAATTTCAAGGTTTTCAAGACATTGGTGTGATAGTAGGTTGAAGGACATGTGATTTATGATTAACATACAATTGATTTAATCAAAATATTAAATATTTAAATAATATAAAATTTCAAATCAAGAACCAAAATTTGAACAAGTTTCAAATACATAAAAAAAATTGGAAAAAATATATTGTCATAAATTTGTATGGTTTTAAAAGTGTTGTGGACATTTCAATTTCTACCCAATTTGGAAAACATTGTGTATTGTTCACAAATTAGAATCATTTTTTTTTTCTTCTTCCTCTTTTTCCACCTTCTTTGGTTTCATTTTATCTTTTTCTAAAGGTTCTATCACAACAAGTCATTCATCTTTCCATGCATTTAGTATTAATAACACACATTGAAAAATAGTTGTAGTCCCTACAAGATATTCATAGGATCTAAAAATCACACATGATTTTATACATTCATGATATTTTCAAAATTGCTTAAATATATTTCATTAGTGCAATACAAAGGCAACTTTAAACACATGTTTGTAGAATAGTTAATGAATGTTGAAAATTCTTGTAAAATAAAATATTTTTGAATATTCCAAATATGTATATTCTTTCACAAAATGTTATTCTTTGAAAAAAATAAATTAAAAAATTATAATTTTCTTACAAATAATATAGTTAGTGTTAAAGATGTCAAGGTACAACAATAATAAATGTATATATATAAATGACATCCATGTATAATAAATACATTTTTTTCTTTTAGTAGGTTATATTTGCATAAGAGACAAGGATCACCAAATGAATTTTTAAAAACATACAAATCATTTAATCTCATCAAGTTGTGTTTGATTTGTGATAACATTTTCATATTCTATTATATTTTACAATGTCAATAACAATTCTAAGAGTTTCCATAAATTGTGCAGATATTTTTAATTCATATAATAGGGAATCATTCATTCTTATATTGTAAATTTATTAGGATTGACCATTAAACAATGACATTTGCAATGAGGTTAATGTTGGTCATTTGCCCATATAATTAATGATGTTCCGAATTGAACATTTATTTAATGAATTTCCAAAAAACTAATGAAACAATCACAAACTGATCCATTATGAATACAAGTAAAGATCATTTTTATTCAATAGAAGATTGATGTAATGGTCTTTTAATATACTTATGATAGGAAAATTTGGATTATCAAATAGTAGATTGTTAATAACCATTAATTTTGTCACAAGATGTGTCCAAAACTATTTTAATTAATTTATAGTATGTACACAATTTTGTCACAATGATTAAAATGAGATTTTGCATGTATAATGTTTTGTAAACATTCATAAATCCTTATTCAGTTATGATAAATATTGATTTTATGAATAAGAAAAATGTCAAATATGGATTTCAAAGACAATATTATTCATAAGCATATATTTCCAGCCATTATTTAATCATTTTCCTTTTGTATTATTGCATCAAATTCTTTTAACTTTTGTTTCATCTTGTTTAAACAATTTGACAAATATGTAGGTTTTAAATGTCTAGGTTTCTTTTCTCCTTTGAAAGATAAATACCCATGTTATTTAAAACATGTTTGTAAAGGTACAAGTGAGCCAATATTATATGGCTTGTGCCATACATTAATGACGTGATGTAAAATTTAATTAAATTGTCAAAACACATATCAAAATATGTTTTAGCCAAAAAAAAAAAACATTGGGTCAACAATGAAGAGAATGTTACATCCTTCCATTTTGGTCCACAAATTTTTTCAATCATTTTTTTCTCTTAATGCACACATAATGAGGTGAACATCATTTGTTGTGTAGCACTTTAAATGAGTGCAAACCACAATGGAGAAAAATACATTGAAAACTCATGAAAAAAAATGATTCATAAAAAATCACCTTTTATACATGATAAAAACAAAATTTTACACAATTCTAATATCTTGAATTCTATGGTCAACCTTCATTCTTGTTTTGTGTTCAAAACACATTTCATGGGATCATTATCAAACTCATAACATGATTTTAAATTTGTTCCCTCTTGCCCTTAATACATGTAATTTTCACATAATATTTACACAATTGCAAGAATTCACACAAATTTGTACAATTTGTGATTTATGAAACCAAGAAAAGAAGTAAAAAAGAAATTGAACATCATGCATAATCTTGAAGTGAATCCATCATAGTTGTTTCCACATGTCAAATGCAAAAGACATTTTCCATTCTCACCTTTTGCATTGACATTTGTTTTTTTGTTAACAATCTCTTGACGAATGTTAGTATATTCACATGAAACCTAAATAAATAATAGATGTTCATATGTCAATGGCATGACATGTTGAAATAACCTTGATATAAATGAATTTTGAGCAAAGATAATAATGATATTATGTAATGTGTAACATGCAATAAATATTCCTTATTTGTACCAAGACTAAAAGCATAAGAAAATAAGAAAAAAAATTCTTTGCAAAACAAGATTTTTTTTCAAATGTTCTTGAAGCAAGAGAGATTAATTCATTTCTATATGAAATTGAGGTGTGAACAACATTGCAATGTACCTTGAATTGAATTGAATTTAA
>Ga0116229_10006390_pt1 | contig 18954 bp, 16 predicted proteins | sample S1TSphgellanicum_3_FD_87313 | JGI IMG/M metagenome (GOLD analysis project Ga0116229, IMG submission 87313) | Host-associated microbial communities from peat moss isolated from Minnesota, USA - S1T2_Fc - Sphagnum magellanicum MG | ecosystem: Host-associated > Plants > Peat moss > Unclassified... | reverse complement strand
TGGAAGGGCTGCAGGTGAAAGACGGCCTGGTGCATCTCTCGCTGCGCACAGAGCGGTCAAGGCTGGCGGAAATGGAGGCGGTCGCCGCGCAAGCGAGCGCGCTGCTGAAGCGGCAGCCAGGCGTGCTGAACGCCGCGGTGGTGCTGACCTCGCATCGTGAAGCTGGGCCCTCCGCCCCAGCGCCACGGGCGCCCGGCCGGCATGGCGAAGACCCGAACGGCGAAAAATTTCTGCAAGGGGTGAAGCGGGTGATCGCTGTGGCCTCCGGCAAAGGCGGCGTCGGCAAGTCCACCTTGTCGGTGAACCTGGCGATCGGGCTGTCGCAGATGGGACTGCGAGTCGGCCTGATCGATGCCGATATCCATGGGCCGAGCCTGGCGCGCATGCTGGGGGTGACCCACAAGCCGGAGGTGGTGGATGGGCTGATGCAGCCGATCGACGTGTTCGGGCTGCGCACCATGTCGATCGGCTTTCTGGTGCCCGAAGCCCAGGCGATGATCTGGCGCGGCCCGATGGTGATGGGCGCGCTGCAGCAGATGCTGGGGCAGACCGCCTGGGGCGCGCTGGATGCGATGGTGGTGGACCTGCCCCCAGGCACCGGCGATGCGCAGCTTACCCTCAGCCAGCGCGTGGTGCTGGCAGGCGCGGTGATCGTCTCCACGCCGCAGGACATCGCGTTGATCGATGCGCGGCGCGGGGTGGCGATGTTCGAGAAGGTGGGCGTGCGCGTGCTGGGCGTGGTAGAGAATATGAGCTTTTTCGCCTGCCCCAATTGCGGGCATGAGGCCCATGTGTTCGGCCATGGCGGCGCCAGGGCCGAGGCGGCGCGGCTTGGGGTGCCTTTCCTGGGCGAGGTGCCATTGTTGCTGGATGTGCGCGAGGCGGGTGATGCCGGCCGGCCGATCCTGATGTCGGCCCCCGATAGCGCCGGCGCCCAGGCGTTCACGGCCATTGCCCGCGCCGTGTGGGAGCGGGCGGGCGGTTGACTTTGGGCACCGCCCTGTTGAACAGCGGCAACGGACGCCATGTTCCAGGCGCACGAACGACCAACGGAGGATTTTCCATGCGCATCACCGCAGCGTGCCTGCTCGCCGGCCTATGTGCCGCGGGCCCCGCCTTTGCCTCGCTGAAGCCGGGCACCCCCGCCCCGGATTTTTCCGCCACTGCCACCCAGGGCGGCAACGAGTTCTCGTTCCATCTGGCGGATGCGCTGAAAAAAGGCCCGGTGGTGCTGTATTTCTACCCGGCCGCCTTCACCTCGGGCTGCACCGAGGAAGCGCATGAATTCGCCGAGGCGGTGCCGAAATTCGCCGCCATGCATGCCACGGTGATCGGCGTATCGATGGACGGGATCGACAAGCTGAAAAAATTCTCCGTCAGCGAGTGCCGCAGCAAGTTCCCGGTGGCATCGGACAAGAAGGGCGCCATCAGCCATGAATACGATTCCGTGCTGGTGGGCATGCTCGGCCTGGCCAGCCGCACCAGCTACGTCATCGCGCCGACCGGGCAGGTTATTTATGCGTATAACGCGATGAACCCAGAGGCCCATGTCGGCAACACGCTGAAGGCCGTGGGCGATTGGGAAGCGGCGCATCCGATGAAATGAACAGCAGATCCGCTGGGTGCAATGCGCTCCGATAGTGCACCCAGCGCTTTCGCCGAGGAACGCCTCTATCGATGGACCAGACGTTTCGCAGCGGCCTACTAAGCTTATGAAGACCGCCCGCGACATTTGGCGGCGCATCAAGGGTGGATCAAGAGTCTTTGGCTACCTCGCTCACCTTGTCGCGAATGAGCAAGCCACAGGCCCAGTGCGCTTTGGCCTTGCATCACACATTGATACCGCATGCCCGCGCTACGCCGCCCGTGCCAAAACCTCGGGATGCACCACAAAATCGGCCTGAGTCGCCGCACGCACATCCGCCACCGATACACCCGGCGCGAGATCGACAAGCGTCAGGCCGGGCCGGGCGACATCGAAAACGCACAGATCGGTTACGATCAGATCGACCACCCCGGCGCCGGTGAGCGGCAAGGTGCAGGATTTCAGAATTTTCGGTTCGCCCTTGGCGGTATGTTCCATCAGCACCACCACGCGGCCGACGCCGGCGACCAGGTCCATGGCGCCGCCCATGCCCTTCACCATTTTGCCCGGCACCATCCAATTGGCCAGATCACCGTTTTCCGCCACCTGCAAGGCGCCGAGCACCGAGAGCTGGATATGTCCACCACGGATCATGCCAAAGCTCTGGGCGCTGTCGAAGAAACTGGTCATCGGCAGTTTCGAAACGGTCTGCTTGCCGGCATTGATCAGATCGGCATCCACCTCGTCGTCATAAGGGAACGGGCCGATGCCCAGCATGCCGTTCTCGCTGTGCAGAACAATCTGCATGCCGTCCGGAATATGATTGGCCACCAAAGTAGGGATGCCGATGCCGAGATTGACGTAAAACCCGTCCTGCAATTCGGCTGCCGCGCGGGCTGCCATCTGGTCGCGTGTCCATGCCATGGTGCGCTCTCCCCTCAGAGTTTGAAAATCAAACGAACTTGAAAAAGAACGCCCTTTGGAAGCATTTGGCTTTTCCTGTCATCGACGGTGCGGAAGGGCATTCTTTTTCAAACTCTCAGGCGGCCACGCGCGGGCGCGTGGTGCGCTGCTCGATGCGTTTCTCGCAAACGTCCAGCGCGATCAGGCGTTTGACGAAAATGCCGGGGGTGATGATGTGATCCGGGTCCAGCGTGCCGGGTTCCACCAGCTCTTCCACCTCGGCCACCACCATGCGCGCGGCTGTCGCCATCATCGGGTTGAAGTTGCGGGCGGTCATTCGATACACCAGATTGCCCTCGGTATCGCCGCGCCACGCATGCACAATCGCCAGGTCGGCCACCAGGCCGGTTTCCATGATGTAGCGATGTCCGCCGAACGCCCGCTCCTCCTTGCCCTCGGCGATCTTGGTGCCGGCGCCGGTGCGGGTATAGAAGGCCGGAATGCCCGCCCCGCCGGCGCGGATGCGCTCGGCCAGGGTGCCCTGCGGGTTGAATTCGATCTCCAGTTCGCCGGCCAGATACTGGGCCATGAATGTTTTGTTCTCGCCGACATAGGAGCTGACCATGCGGCGTATCTGCCGGCTCTCCAGCAGGATGCCGAGGCCCACGCCATCGATCCCGGCATTGTTGGAGATCACCGTCAGGTCGCGCACGCCGCTATCGCGGATGGCGGCAATCAGCGCGTTGGGCACGCCGCAGAGACCGAAACCACCGGACATGATCGTCATGCCGTCGCGCAGCACGCCGGCGAGGGCCGCCTGCGCATCAGCAAAAGTTTTCTGCACCGCCATGACCTTGTTCCCGCTCCATCGGTGTTAGAGCATAATCTGGCACTCTGCGGTCAGCTGCCGGATGAACATGCTCGCCAAAACAAAGAACTAGAGCGGGATGCGACACTCGACAACGATTCGATCAGATCGCATCCCGCCCTAGCGCGCGATCATATCGCACGCGCGCAGAAAGCCCAGAAGCGGCAACATGGGAAGCCCCAGAATGGCGCTGTGCTCGCCCTCTATGGCATCGAAAAGCTGCACGCCGAGGCCTTCCAGCCGGTAGGCGCCCACCGAAGCGAGCAGAGCTGACCCTTCGGCGGCGATATAGAACTCGAGGAAGTCATCGGAGAAGCCGCGCATGGTCAGACGCGGCGTCGCCAGATGGCGCCAGAGCTCAACCCCGTCACGCACCACCACGGTGGCGGTGGCCAGGCTGTGGGTGCGGCCGCGCAAGGCGCGCAAATGGGTACGTGACGCGGGCAGATCGGCGGGTTTGTCGAACCAGATGCCATCACATACCAGGATCTGGTCGCAGCCGATCACCACGCCCGGCCGGGCCACCGCCTGTGCCTTCAGCGATGCCAGCAGCAGCGCCGCGTCACCGGCCGAGAGCCGGTCTCTGGCAGCGTCCCGCTTGACCGCTGCCTCATCGAGGGCGGCTGGGCAGATATCGAACACCAACCCGGCCGCCTGCAAAAGGGCACGGCGGGTGATCGAGGCGCTGGCCAATGTCAGCCTGGGCGATGCAGCCTGCATCGCCCAGGCTGTGGAGTCAGAAGCCGCCGCTATCGTCGCCGCCACCGGAATTGGCGCCATCATCCCAGCCGCCACCATCGCCGCCGCCGCTCCATCCGCTATCGCCGCCGCCAGTGTCGCCGCCGCCCGACCAGGCATCGGCCGCCGGCGCATCCGGCACGCCGCCGGCGCCGGCCCATGGGTCACCGCCGCCGCCATCCTGCGGCCCGTAATTATTCACCGTGGTCTCGTTGATCACTTCGCCGCCGCCGAAACCACCGCCGAAGCCACCGCCGCCAAAACCACCGCCGAAGCCGCCGCCCATGCCATGGCCGCCGCTGAACATGCTGGTGATCGCATCCGCCGCCAGCACGCCGCCCGCCACCCCGGCCGCGGTGGTCAGCGCCGAGCCAAGAAACCCGGACCCGCCGCCGCTGAACATGCCGGGCTGGTAGCCAGGCGGGTAATTGGCCTGCGGTGGCGGCGGCGCATATTGCGGCTGATAGGCAGGGCGCGGCTGCCCGCCGCCGAACAAGCCGCCGAACAGGCCGCGCGACTGGCCGCCCTGGGCCTGGGCTTGCTGTGCCTGTTGCTGGGCCTGCTGAAGGTCGTATTCCAGCCGCTTGATCCGGTTCTGCGCCTCCGCAAGTGCTGCTTCCTGCACGAAAGCCATCTGGGTGACGCGGTAGCGTGCCTGCGGGTTGGCCGCGTATTGCTCGGCGATAAATCGGTCAGCGTCGGGGTCGATCGGCGGCAGGGATGCCTGGGTGGCAGGCACGCTGCCGGAATACCCACTCTGCTGGGCGCCACCGACTCGCGCGATGAAGCGGCCGATGATGTCGCGTTCTTCGGGTGTCATTGGTAAGCCTCTTGGCCGTGTGAGACCAAGACGTGGCAGTTTCGAGGGCCGGGTTCAAGCCGGGCCCCGCGCCGATGCGCGCAGGCCGGGGGTGATTGCATGGCTTGTCGCATAAAACCCGTCCGGGGCGCCCTACCTCCCCGGACGGGTGCCTTGCACCGCCGCGCAGACCTTGCCGTGACAACAGCCGCCGGCCCGCGATGACTGCGAGTCTCGCAAGCCCGTGTGGAGCGGCCGTCGGGACCGCTCACATCGGAACTGCGAACGCACCCATCACGAACAGCCGGCACCTGCCGCCGACCGGCGATCAGCGAGGCGGAGCGGCCTCGTTCCAGGTCGTGGCGACCTGGTTTCGCGTGGAGGCACACGCATGCAGCGCGGCATGCGCGATGCCTCGATTATTTGGGGTTATCCTGGCTCTCCCTGTCTGTCAGTTCTGGACCCCCGTGCATGAGCACCGGCGGCGCAGTACCCTTAGGCGGCGGCATGGGAATGGGAGAAATTAAAGTATCTTAAACGTTGTGAATTGTGGCCAGTCCCCTGATATCACGGGAAAGTCAGCCGATGCCGAGGCGGAAAAATTCAATTTTCGGGCATCGGTCCATCGCCACCATCAGCCCGGCCCGGTGGGCGCAGTTGGCTGCGGGCTCGTTCACCACGCCAAGCTGCATCCAGATCGTGTGGGCACCCAGCCTGATCGCATCCTCCACCACCGGCCCGACACGCGCCGGGGTGCGAAAGATATCCACAAAGTCCAGCGCCCCCGCCTCCTCCAGCGCGCCGACCACCGGCTGGCCAAGGATCTGCTGCCCGGCCAGGCCCGGATTAACGGGCACCACGGTGAACCCGCGCCCGAGCAGAAAACCCATGACGTTGAACGAGGGCCGATCAGGCCTGTTGCTGGCGCCGACCAGCGCAATCCGCCGTGTACGCGCGAAAATCGCGCGGATATCGTCATCCGTAAGGCCGTCAATGGGCATGCTGTGTGGGTCTCGGTACAGGGTGGCGGTACGGAATGGGTTCGGCTAACGGAGCATAATGTGGTCTGGATTTTCTCTGCGCACGTTGATGTTGCTCGCCCTGCTCTGCGCGGTAACCGCTGTTGGATGGTGGTATCCGAACCGCCTGATAAACCCATACCACAGCATTTCGATAACGAAATTCAATTGCCTGTCATATGCCGCATACCGGCCCGGCGAATCGCCGCTGGCCGACAGATTCGCGACCGCAGCCGAGGTGGATCAAGACCTGGCTTTGCTCGCGCCGCTGACCCGCGCCATACGCACCTATGCCGCCATGGAAGGCCCCTATGACATCCCTGCTCTGGCCCGCAAACATGGGCTAAAGCTCTGGCAGGGGCTCTGGCTTGGCGGCGATCGCGCCAGGAACGCGCTGGAAATGGCCCGCGCCATCGATTTCGCCCACCGCTACCCCGATACGATCGAGCGCGTGGTGGTCGGCAATGAGGTGCTGCTCAGGCGCGACCTGCCGGTGGCCGAACTGATTGCCGATATCGACCATGTGCGGGCGGCGGTGAAACAGCCGGTCGCTTATGCCGACGTTTCGGATTTCTGGGACCAGTTCCCCCAGGTGGCGCCGCATGTGGATGTGGTTCTGATCCATCTTCTGCCCTATTGGGAGGATGTGCCTACCGGCATCGACCATGCCGTGGCCACGGTCGGCGCGGTCTACGCCCATTTCAAGGCGCTGTTCCCAGGCAAGCAGATCGCGATCGGCGAAACCGGCTGGCCAAGCCGCGGCCGGCAGCGGCGGGACGCGACACCGGGCAGGCTGAACCAGGCGCGGTTTTTGCGCGGCTTCATGGCGCTGAGCCAGGAAAAACACTTCGATTATAATTTCATCGAGGCCTTCGACCAGGACTGGAAATACCAGAACGAGGGCATTGTCGGGGCAAATTGGGGCCTGTTCACCGCCGGGCGCATGGAAAAGATCCCGCCGAGCGGCGGGCTGCGGGAAGACCCGCTCTGGGCGCAGCATGCCGGGTTTTCCATCCTGTGTGGGCTGATCCTGGTGGCGCTCGGGTTTGCCGGCGGCTTTGCGCGGCCAATTCTGACGCCGTGCCTCGGCATGGCGCTGGGCGCGGCGCTGGGCGTGGCGCAGGCGGATGCGGCACCGGTTCTGTATGATGTGCATGTGCGTCTGGCCGCGGTGGTCAATCTGGGCGGCCAAGCCCTGTTGGCGGGGCTGATGATGCTGCGCGTGGCCGGGCTGGTGCCTGAGAGTCCATCGCGGAATGGCGCCGATGCCACCAGGCGCGTGCTCGACTATATGCGGCTGCGCCGCCACCCTTGGGGCGGCCTGTTCGAGGATGCCGGTTTTTTGTTCGCCTGGACCGCCGGCGTGCTGCAAATTCTTCTGGTGTTCGACCCGCGCTACCGCGCGTTTCCGGTGGCGAGCTTTGCCGTGCCGCTGGTGGTTTTGGTGGTGCGCTTCGGGATGGCCGGGCTTTCCGGCTGGGGCACGGGCGGCCGCGAAGAGGTGGTTTTGGCCGCCATGCTCACGCTGGGGGCGCTGGCGAGTGCCATTCAGGAAGGCGCGCTCAACGGGCAATCCTTGGTGTGGAATGGGTGCGCCCTGCTGCTCGCCGCGCCGCTCTGGGCAAGCCTGGGTCCGCGTGCTGCCATTGCCAAGGCAGCACCTGCCTGATCAGCCAAGGCGGCACCTATCCTCGGTGATAACCGCGTCCAACCCTTCTATGGCCACGCCTGACCTGGCGACAAACGCCAGAAATATGCTGGCATCTTCGGCAGCGGTATAGGCAGGCGCGGCATGAGTCCAGAATGCAGCGAGGAGATCGCGCGTCGCCCTCTCGCCAAGACTGGTCAGCAGCCGCTCGATGGTTCCCGGCGCGGTGGAAACAAGGGCACTCGCCCTGCCCTCCTGGGCGAGGAACCGATACAGCGCCAAGGGTTTTTGCGCGGACGCCACCCAATCGGCGAAATCCGCCGGCTGGTCGGCATAGCCGTGCCCGGTGATGGCGGCGCCGAGCGCGGTCTCCCATAAGGCGGGCGGCAGCGCGCTGGCGTGGCGGATCGCGCCGATGTCACGCGACGGGCATGGAGGGATGGGTGCACCCGCATAGGTCGCCCAGATATCGTTCAACCGCCCGAGCATGGCGGCAATGGCCGGCAAGCCCGCGGCGGCAATGCAGTCGGGGATGATCTCGAAAGTGATCGCGCCAAGGCAGGGCAGCCTGGGCACCAGATCGGCCAGAATGTCCATCAATTCAGGCTCGACAAGGCCGCAATGCGCATCCAGCCAGACATCGCCTTCCGCTTCGCCACCCGCCAGATGAATTTCCCAGACCCGGTCGAGCGGGATGGCGTTGCAAAAATCCTCGACAGACTGGCGGCCATTGCGTTCGTTGCATAAAAGGTTGTGCAGATCGAGCAGGATGCCGCACTCGGCGGCGCGCGCCACCTCGGCGGCAAATACCCCATCCGGCATCTCGCCCGGCAATGGCGGCAGATAACTGACAGGATTTTCGAACGCCACCCTCACGCCGGAGGAGGCGCGCCGGTGCAGGATATGCGCCGCCGCCTGAGCGACACCGCCCGGGCATTGGGCCGGCGGCAGCAGAAATCCGGTGCCCACCGCCTCACCTGTCGATGCGGGGATGAACTGATTGAAGCTCAGATGATCGCTGATCCAGGCAGGCCGCATGGCCGCGATATCGCCCGCCAGCGTTTCCCGGTGCCCGGCGGATTGCGCGACGCGGCCACCAAAGGGCGCGCCGACACCGTGCAACAATTTCGGCTGCGTCAGATGCCCGAGCGCCCCGGCCAGCCGCGAGGAAAAACCGGATGGTTTCTCCGCGCGGGGAACCCAGAACGTCTCGGGCTCTGCCTCGATCACCTGCACCAGCCCTTCGCTGGGCCGGCACAGCGGATCGAGTTCCGGCCACCAGACAACGCCGACACCCAGTTTGGGTAATGTGGCTGGTTCGTGCGATGATCTGTTGGCCATATCAGCAAGCTTTGCGTTTTGTGCGGCTACGGCGTTCAACTCAGGGGCTCACTTGAGCCGGTCGGCCTGCGCCTGGAAGGCCTGCATGACGCCGGAGGTGCAGGTGAGGCAGCCATGACCGATCGGGCTGATCGGGCTGATCACCACGCCGCCGGACACGGCGGCACTCTGCTCGGCCGTCAAGGCCACGGGCCCGCGCAGACCGGCTGATGCGGTTGCGGATGTGCTGTTGTTTTCCATCGTATTGATCCTCTCACAGTGTTTCAGTTTGCCCGCCACGACCATTCGCCTCGGGTGCGGCGTGGTTTTAGGGCGGCGCTGGGGGGACCCGATATGAACAAGGTCACAGCAGGTGCGCGGGTGAAACCCGGGCTACGCAAAGAACAACAAAAAGGGGGAGGCATTGCTGCCTCCCCCTGCTTTATTCGGCTGGTGTGGTGTGGATTTTTTAAAAATCCATTCCGCCCATGCCACCCATTCCGCCCATGCCGCCACCGCCGCCGCCCATCGGGGGGGATGACTTCTCTGGGCGTTCGGCGACCATCGCTTCGGTCGTGATCATCAGCGAGGCGATCGAGGCTGCGTGCTGCAGCGCCGAGCGAACCACCTTGGTCGGGTCGATGATGCCGGCGGCAACCATCTCCTTATAGGCACCGGTCTGCGCGTCGAAGCCGAAATTATACTCGCTGTTCTCGAGCACTTTGCCGGAAATCACCGCACCGTCTTCACCGGCGTTCTCGCTGATCTGGCGCATCGGCGCCTGCAGGGCCTTGCGCACCACTTCGATGCCAAAAGTCTGGTCGGAGTTGTCGCCCTTCAGACCGGCCAGGATCAGCGAAGCGCGGGCAAGCGCCACGCCGCCGCCTGGCACGATGCCTTCTTCAACGGCCGCACGGGTTGCGTGCAGCGCGTCGTCAACGCGATCCTTGCGCTCTTTCACTTCAACTTCGGTGGCCCCGCCGACGCGGATCACGGCAACACCGCCGGCCAGCTTGGCCAGACGTTCCTGCAGCTTCTCACGGTCGTAATCCGAGGTGGTCTCTTCCACCTGGGCGCGGATCTGGTTGCAACGGCCCTTGATGTCCTCGGTCTTGCCGACGCCTTCAACGATCGTCGTCGTCTCCTTCTCGATCAGCACCTTCTTGGCGCGGCCGAGCATTTCCAGCGTGACGGTCTCCAGCTTGATGCCGAGATCTTCGCTGATCACGGTGCCGCCGGTGAGGATGGCGAGATCTTCCAGCATCGCCTTGCGACGATCGCCGAAGCCAGGTGCCTTCACCGCCGCAACCTTCAGGCCGCCGCGCAGCTTGTTCACCACCAGGGTGGCGAGCGCTTCGCCTTCGACGTCTTCGGCGATGATCAGCAGCGGACGTGACGACTGCACAACCGCCTCGAGCAGCGGCAGAAGGGTCTGCAGGCTGGAGAGCTTCTTTTCGTGGATGAGAATATATGGATCATCAAGCTGCGCCGTCATCTTCTCGGCGTTGGTGATGAAATACGGGCTCATATAGCCGCGATCGAACTGCATGCCTTCGACGACATCGAGCTCTGTCTGGATGCCCTTGGCTTCCTCGACGGTGATCACACCCTCATTGCCGACCTTCTGCATCGCTTCGGCGATCATCCGGCCGATTTCGGTCTCGCCATTGGCGCTGATCGTGCCGACCTGGGCGGTTTCCGCTTCGGTGGTGATCTTTTTGGTGCGCTTGGCGAGTTCGGCGACCACGGCGCTCACCGCCTGATCGATGCCGCGCTTGAGGTCCATCGGGTTCATCCCGGCGGAAACGGCCTTGCCGCCTTCGCGGATGATCGCCTGGGCCAGCACGATGGCGGTGGTGGTGCCGTCGCCGGCCACATCATTGGTCTTGCTGGCGACTTCACGCACCATCTGCGCGCCCATGTTCTCGAACTTTTCCGACAGCTCGATTTCCTTGGCGACCGTCACGCCGTCCTTGGTAATGCGCGGGGCGCCATAGGATTTGTCGATGACGACGTTGCGGCCCTTGGGGCCGAGGGTGACTTTGACCGCGTCGGCAAGAATATCGACGCCCTTGAGCATACGGCTGCGGGCATCTGCGCCGAAGCGCACGTCTTTACTGGCCATGATGATTTTTCTTTCTTAAGGGCAGGATCGGCATACTGCATTCGCACGCCGATGAAGCTGCCCGACAAAACGTGGGTGTGCAGGTGTCAGTGAGGGGCAATGCCCCTCGCCGTCAGGCTGCTTTCTTGGCTTCGGCCGGGTGACCCTCGACGATGCCCATGATGTCGCTCTCTTTCATGATGAGCAGTTCCTGCCCATCGAGCTTCACCTCGGTGCCCGACCATTTGCCGAACAGGATCCGATCGCCTTCCTTCACTTCGAGGGCAACCACTTCACCGGCCTCGTTGCGCGCGCCCGGGCCGACGGCGATCACTTCGCCTTCCATCGGCTTTTCCTGGGCGGTGTCCGGGATGATGATGCCTCCCTTGGTCTTTTCCTCGGCCGTGATGCGACGAACGACCACGCGGTCGTGCAAAGGACGGAATTTCATGTTTGGCTTCCTGGATATTGGAACAACGGCGGGAGCAGGATGGCCCTTGGGCGGTCCTGTCTCTCGGCCTGAAGGTGACTTAGCACTCATCGGTGTTGAGTGCTAGCACCTTTCGGGGCTGAACATGGGAGGCTGGCATGAGCGCGGATGGATGGCGGCTGGAATTCGAGGGCGATGTGGCCCGGCTGACGCTGGACCGGCCGGCCAAGCGCAACGCCATCACGCTGGCGATGTGGCAGGCGCTGCCGGCGCTGATGGCGGAGATTGCGGCAACGCCGGCGGCAAAGCTGGTGGTGATTGCCGGCGCGGGCGGGCATTTTGCCGCCGGGGCCGATATTTCCGAATTCTCGCAAACCTTTGCCACGCCAGAGAGCGTTGCCGGCTTTGCCGACAGCATGGGGGCGGCCATGGAGTCGGTGGCCACCTGCCCAAAGCCGGTGATCGCCCAGATCGCGGGGGCCTGTGTCGGCGGTGGCTGCGGGCTGGCACTGGCCTGCGACATCCGCATAGCAGCCTCTGGCGCCAGGCTGGGGATTACCCCCGGCAAACTTGGGCTGGCCTATACGCTGGGCGACACCAAACGGCTGAGTGACGCGGTTGGCTTCTCGAAGGCCAAGATACTCTTATACACCGGCAGGCTCGTCTCGGCAGAGACCGCCCTGGCGCTAGGCCTGGTGGATCAGGTGGTGCCACCGGACGCCCTGGCGGAGGTGGTGCTGGGCCTGGCGCAGGAGATTGCCGGCGCATCGCAGACCAGCGCGCGCATTACCAAGGCCACGCTGGCGCTGATTGCCGGCGGCGTCACTGCTGATACCCCCCAAACCAGGGAATGGTTCAGCCAGGCCGCCGCCGGCCCCGATCTGGCCGAAGGCCGCGCGGCTTTCCTGGCCAAGCGCCCGCCTCACTTTCCTGTGCGTTGACATCTTCAGGTCCTCACCGTGGCCAAATCGTCGCGGTTGGCGATTCATTTGACCCCCAAGCGCAACTTTAAGTTGCGCCTTGCCGATATCCCATCTTATAACGATAGAGGTTGCATTACGCCCGCTTCATTCCAAGCAACGGTGCAGTACTGCGTTCATAACTTATTGATTTCAGTGCTAAACTTAGGAAACGACGATGGCGCCCGCCAGGATTGACCCGCATATCGGGGCCTTGCCCACCACACCGGCCACAGATTTTGGCGCGCAACCACGCCGCCGGGGGGGAACCGCCCCGCCAGAAAGCTGGAACACCATCTCTTCCTGCTACCCGGCTCTCCCCACGCGAGACGATGTGTGCTGAGAGTCTACGGGTTCATTGCCCATCAGCATGATCCGCTTCTGGTGGCGCTGGCCGCGATCATCGCGCTGTTCGGCGCGCATACCGCGATTCTGCTGCTTCGTCATGGGGATGGGCTGCGTGGCGCCAATCGCCGCATCTGGCTGCTCGCCGCGGCAATCGCCGCCGGCACAACCACATGGGCCACGCATTTTGTCGGCATGCTGGCGTTCCAGCCGCATATCGAGGTGAATTTCGCCATCGGGCTGACGGCACTCTCCTTGCTGGTGGCGATCGGCATCATGGGCACAGGCTTCGCGCTCGCCCTGTATCGCCCTGGTTGGCGGGTGCGGGCTGCCGCCGGCGCCTTTATCGGGCTCGGCATCGGGGCGATGCAGTATACCGGGATCTCCGCTGTCGCCTTGCAGGGCTATCTGGACTGGAATCCGGCCGCGGTCGCCCTCTCTTTGCTGGTGGCGATCCTGTTCGGCGCGATGTCACTGATATGTGCGCTGAACATCACGGTTCCGGCTGCCAGATGGGCAGGACCTGCGATGATGTGGCTCGCCATCTGCTTGTCGCACCTGATCGGCATGGGCGCGGTGTCGGTCCATTCCGCCGCCACCCCCGCTTCACTCGGCCAGCTTGCCGCCATGTCGCCGCATCTGCTGGCGGCCAATCTCTCCATTCTCTGCGTCCTCGTTCTCGTCATCAGCGTGGCCGCCCTGCATCTCAACCGCAGCAATATGCGGCGCGCCGAAGAAGAGCGGACGAATTTGCGCGATCTGGCCGACATGTCGGTCGAAGGGCTCATCCTCTGCGATGGCGCATCGGTGGTAACGGCCAATGCGAGCTTCAGGCAGATGAGCGGCTTTACGCAGGACGCGCTGCGCAACGCCACGCTCGACTTCCTGTTCGAGGGCACCCCTGCGCAATTCATCAATCCAGGCTCATACTTCGTTGGCGAGCATGTGGTGATCGGCGCGCGCGGCGAGCGCATACCTGTCGAGGTCGTGCGCAAATCGATCGTCTATTCCGGCAAGCCCCACCAGGTGCTGGCGCTGCGCGATCTGCGGGAGCGGCGGCGGGCGGAGGAGGAGATACGCTTTCTCGCCCATCATGACTCGCTCACCGGCCTGGCCAACCGTGTCTCATTCGGCGCAACCCTGCACCGGCAGATCCAGGAGAACGCCCGGGATCAGAAACCCTTCGCCGTGTTTGCGCTGGACCTGGACAGATTCAAGGATGTGAATGATCTGCTCGGCCATCAGACCGGTGACCTGCTGCTGCAGCGTGTTGCCGGGAGGCTGCGCGCCACGGTGCGCGACACCGATTGCATCGCCCGGCTGGGCGGCGACGAATTCGCAATCCTGGTCTCTGGCCCGCTGACGATCGAGAAATCGGCGATTCTGGCTGATCGCCTGGTGGAGGTTCTCAGCCGGCCCTATATTCTCGACGGCAAGATCGTCAATATCGGCGTCAGCATCGGCATCGCCATTTCGCCGCAAGACGGCCCCGACGCCTCCGCGCTGATGAAGCACGCCGATTTGGCGCTGTACCGCGCAAAATCCGACGGGCGCAACACGTCGCGACGCTACGAAGCGAGCATGGATGCGGAATTGCAGAGCCGCCGCAAGATGGAACTCGATCTCCGCAGGGCCATCGTGCATGGCCATCTGGAGATGCACTACCAGCCGCTCTTCAATGTCAGAACACAGTCCGTGCGCGGCTTCGAGGCATTGCTTCGCTGGCGCCACCCGATAGAGGGGCTGATTTCACCAAACGACTTCATCCCGATGGCTGAAGAGACCGGATTGATCCTGCCGATCGGCGAATTCGTTCTGAACGCCAGCACACGTGAGGCGGCTTCATGGGACAACGAGATCAGCGTCTCGGTGAATCTCAGCGCAGTACAGTTTTCCGGCGGCAAGCTGGTGGAAACGGTGCGCGCCGCCCTCGCCGGGTCTGGCCTGGCGCCGGAGCGGCTTGAACTGGAAATCACCGAGAGCGTGCTGCTGCAGGAGAGCGCGGATACGCTGAAGACCTTGCATCAACTGCGCGATTTGGGCGTGCGCATTGCCATGGATGATTTCGGCACCGGCTATTCCTCCCTGCGCTATCTGCGCTCCTTCCCATTCGACCGGATCAAGATCGACCGCTCCTTCATCCAGGAAATGCTGAGCAATAACGAAAGTGCGGCGATTATCTCGGCGGTGGTCGCACTCAGCCAGCGACTCGGCATCATGACGACAGCCGAAGGTGTGGAGACCGAGGAGCAGATGAGCCGGATTCAGGCAGAGGGCTGCGATACCGTGCAGGGCTTCCTGATCGGCCGGCCGGCCACGCCGGAAGAGGTGGGAAAATATCTTCGAACCCGGGTAAAGGAGACAGCCTGATGGCCAGCCAGACCGACAGCATGGACGCCGCACCGCTGGCGCGCCTGATCTATCGCAGCCGCAGCGTGCTTGCCGAGAAATCGGCCGATCCGGACGGGCTGCTGGCGACCATTCTGCAGCACGCCCGGCATAACAACGAACGTGCCGGACTGACCGGGGTTCTGCTGTTCGACGGTGAGACCTTCGTGCAGGCACTGGAAGGGTCGCTCGGCAATATCGAACGCGTCTATGAGGCCATTGCCTGCGATCAGCGCCACGAGGCGATTGAACTGATCGACCTTTCCATCGTCGAATCGCGTGACTATCCGAACTGGACCATGGCGTTCCTCAACACGGCGGATACCAAATACCCGGATTTGCGGCGTTTCATGACCAACCCTGCCAAGGCCGCTTCGCCTCACCTAAGCGACGCCGTGTTCGACCTGCTGCAAAACATGCTTCCCGTGCCGCAACATTTCACCGGCGGCCTGCCGCATTTCCAGGCGATGGCTTAGGGCCCGTTCGACATAATGGCGACATGCCCCACCAGAGAGGCCCTTTCTACACCGGCTTCGCCGCCATCGGCCTACGGTCTTAACCAATTCTCGATGCACGTGATGGTTATTGTTTTGATTACGGAATTACCTTAAATATTGTGCCATGGCCATAAACGCCACCTGCGGAAGCGGTACCATATAGAGCACCACCCACATCAACTAACGTTGCAGCAGGGTCCGCTCCGTCTGCACCACCGGTGAACGACCATAGTACAGTTTCATGGCCTTCCGGCGTGACTTTGAAAATAGCTCCATATCCATATGCGCCCCCGAACATCGCCGTACCGTAGAGTGCTCCCCCGACTTCGGCTAAGCCCATGGGGTACAATCCATCAGCACCATTATCCTTGAACGAGTAGACCAGAGCCTCAGCACCCTCAGATGTTATACTGAATACTGCTCCTTCCTTGTGGCTGCCCCCGGCAATGGCGGTGCCAAAGAGTGTTCCTCGCACTGCCGTGAGGCCAGCCAATGGATTACCGCCATCGTCTCCGGCACCAAGTGAATGTAGAACTTTCTCCACGCCAGATCGGGTTATCTGAAAGATCGTGCCTTTGCCGGCTGCGCCTCCACCACTTGTCGTTCCGTAGAGTACACCGCCCATATCAATGAGACCTGCCGCCGCGTAAGCACCGTCTCCGCTGCCACCGAAGGAATGCAGTACTTTTGTCTTGCCGTTCAGTGTTAGCTTAAATACTGTTCCACCCCTGCTTGTGCCCCCGACCCAGGTGGTGCCATAGAGGGTACCGTCTATGTTGAGAAGCGATGCCTGCGGATCACCGCCGTCCGTGGTGCCGCGGAAAGAATGGACAAGTTTTTCGTCACCTGCCGTCGTTGTTTCGAACACTGTTCCGTTACCGTACTTACCACCAAGAGGTGTTGTGCCGTAGAGCATACCGCCTACGCTGGTGAGACCTGCCTGTGGCGCCCGGCCGTCGCTGGCTTTATCTGTGAACGAATGGATGACTGTTTCTATTCCAGCCGCAGTTAGCTGAAACACAGTTCCGCAGCCAGCCTGCTCGGTGCAGCCTTTTCCCCCGCCATAATAGGTTGTCCCATAAAGGTTGCCACTCACGGTGATGAGTCCACCCACGGGCTCAGCGCCGTCGCTGCCACCCCGGAACGAATACACACCGGTGACCGTTTGGGCACGAGCAGTTGCGATTCCGTTTGCGATCAGAACACTAGCCGTACAGATGCACAATAGCTGCATCATTGTTAGATATCCCCGGGGCGCTGTAGACGACATTTCTGAGCCGTTCAGTCTTCGGACTGAGACATTCCATCTCTGTGGGCACATCGTCAACGGTTTTTGGTCATACCGGGGCCGTGCCGGGTGACATTGCCCCGCGCCCGATGTTAGAAGCGGTTCGTACATGAAATGGGTGCCAAATGGCGCAAAAAAATACAGTACAGACCGAAGCACATGAAGACACTACTAAAAACAACGTTCTCCCGTGTGTTCGTGGTTAAATCACGCTTGGATCAGCTGCATCTTTGACATCTGGCAAAATTCCTGGCGCGAATGACATTCGCGGCAGGCCGCGCCACCGATGGTGCGCTGACCATCCGGCCCCGTGGCGTCAGAACTGAAAATAGATGAACGGCACGGCGATGCTGGTGTTGGAAAACATTTCTAACGCCATCAGCGACAGCGCCAGCGCGGATGAGATTTTCAGGGTCGCGGAGACGCCGCCGCCCCGATAAAACCAGGATTGCAGGCGCCGATCGCGATCAAGCACCAGCCAGAGCGCACAGGCAGCCAGTAGGACGAACATGTCGCTTGGCATGTTCGGATGGACTCGCGTGTCGCCGGCAAAAAGCTCGCCGAACACCAGCCAACTGGTTGCGAAATCGGGGGTGCGGAACATTACCCAGCCAAGGGTCACCAGCAGGAAGGTGAGGCATATCCCGGCCGGGTGACCGGCAGGGCCGCGGAAAGCGGGCCCACTCCGCCCTCGCCAGGCGCGATGCAGTGCCAGCAGCGCACCGTGATAGAGGCCCCAGAGGACAAAATTCCAGGCCGCACCGTGCCATAATCCGCCGAGCCCCATGGTGACTATCAGGTTGGCGTAGGTGCGCGCACCACCAAGCCGGTTGCCGCCGAGCGGGATATAGAGATAGTCGCGCAGCCAGGTGGACAGCGAGATATGCCATCGCCGCCAGAATTCCGTGATGTCGGCGGAGAGATAGGGGCGTTCGAAATTGGCCGGAAACCGCAAGCCAAGCAGCATGGCGCAACCGCGGGCGATATCGGTGTAGCCGGAAAAGTCGAAATAGATCTGCATCGAAAACGCCAGCGTGCCGATCCAGGCGCCGATCAGCCCGGCATGACCGACCTGGAAGCTGAAATAGGCGTTGGCGATCAGCGCGAAATGATCGGCGAACACGATTTTCTTGATCAGGCCTTTGACGATCTGCACCGAGCCCCAGCCGATCTCCTCCCCGTCCGGCAGGTGGCGCCGGGACAACTGGGGGAAGAAATGCCCCGGCCGGATGATGGGGCCGGCGGCCAGATGCGGAAAAAACGAAATGAACAGGGCAAAATCGATCAGGTTTTTCCGCGCGGCGAGATGCCCGCGATAGATATCGACATTGTAGGAAATGGCTTCAAAACTATAGAAGGAGATCGCCACCGGCAGAACGATGTGCAATGCGAACGCATCTGCCGGCACGCCGACCAGCCCGGCCACGCTCTGGCTGAGAAGGCCGTAATATTTGAACAGCGCCAGCAGCCCCAGATTGGCGGTGACGGCCACGGCCAACCAGACACGGGCGCGACGCCCTGGCTTCGCGCCGATAAGAATGCCGGTTGCGTAGTTGAACACCACGCATCCGGCCAGCAACAGCACCAGGCGTGGCGACCAGACGCCGTAAAAGATAAAGCTGGCGAGCACCAGAACCAGGCGCGACCACGCGGCGGGCACGCCGTAGGCGAGCAGCAGAACGGCGGCGAAAAACCCCCAGAACGGGAATGAATTGAACAGCATGGCGGCTCAGATCGGGCCGGGCCGGTCGGCCTGCGGCGGGTTGCCCGAAGCGGTACCCGGCTGAAGCCACGCCAGCAGGGTTTGGGCAAATTCGGTTGAAAAGGCGGCGCGGCCGGCGCTATCCAGGTGGAGCTGATCGAAAAAATAGGTCTTGTGTTCGAGGTGATCGAACAGGGCGGCAGGCAGCAGAGCGATCCTGCCGGATTGCCCGAGTTCCGCCACCACGCCGGTCGGCTGGGTATCGTCATCCACCATCGCGTGCAGCGGGCCGCGTGGGATACGAAATACGAACAGGCGGATATTTTCCTGCTGGCACAGAGCGGCGATGCGGCCGAGCCAT
>Ga0116229_10006389_pt1 | contig 18955 bp, 13 predicted proteins | sample S1TSphgellanicum_3_FD_87313 | JGI IMG/M metagenome (GOLD analysis project Ga0116229, IMG submission 87313) | Host-associated microbial communities from peat moss isolated from Minnesota, USA - S1T2_Fc - Sphagnum magellanicum MG | ecosystem: Host-associated > Plants > Peat moss > Unclassified... | reverse complement strand
GCGGGCGGGGGCGCGCGGGCGGGCCCGCGCGGCTCCGCGGGGGGGGGGGGGGGGGGGGGTGGGGGGGGGCGGCGGCGGCGCGGCGGCGCCCCCGCCACGCCCTCGCGCTCTGCGCTCCATCGAGCCCGCCCCTGCGCGCATATCGGAGACAGACCACACCCCCCCCCGGGGAACACCCCCCCCCCCCCCCCCCCCCCCCCCCCCCCCCCCACAACACGCCCTTTCTCCTTCCCCTCCCAAATTCAGAGTTCGATTCAGTTCTTACACTTGTACAGATTTCACAACCAATTGCAATAAGGAGTGGGCCATTCTCGAACTTAGTGATCGCCTGAGGCAGAGACAAGGGGTGCTTAATTATTTTGAGAACGCCCTGTTACAAGGACAGTATCCAACATGCCATCCCATTTCTTCCCATGATACCTGGTGGGTATCATCGAAACACATGAGTGACCTAACGCATTGGTAGAATCGTTTTTCCATTGGTACCTGATGGGTATCCACCGGGTATCAAGGGAAAAATGAAAGGAAATGAAATGCCCACCAGTGTGGGCATTTTGCTTTCCAAAATGCCTAGCCCTTGGTAAAGGAAAAGTTCCACCTGGTAGCATGCCCTCCAAATACACTAATTGTTTTTGCCAGTGCTTTATGAGCACCGAATCAGCACTTGCCTTATTTTGGAAGCAGTGTTAGTCCAAGCCAAATATGGTGCCAAATAGTTCTACAAACACAAACTTCATGCAACCAAAGAGGGTGTAATTCTTTTTCCTTTGGGGTGAGGAAGGTGGGGTTGAAGATTTTTTTTGGGTTTTGGTATTCTCATAAAATTTCCCCAATGGTTCTTGGTAAGTATTAATTTATAGTTCTATGCAAAACACATTCAAAACAAGTATCAAAATGATGGATAAACTATTGGTTTTTAGATCCATTAACAATACTTTTTTAGTAGTTATGAAAAGTTCTTTGCTTGCAAGTATTGAGTAATTCTTGTTATGCAAACCTTAATTTTCTTTTAGTTTTTTACACCCAATCTATACTTGTTCTATCACACACAAACCAATGTTCTCCAAACCTCAAAACTTACAAAAAAAAGTGATACACAACCAAATCAAAGAGGAGCGGAAATGATGTCCCATTTCCTTTCAAAACCCCATTTGGAACAACAAGAATTCAAAAACTACCATATGTCACAATCTAACTAATAGTCAAATTGCCTACTTGTTTAATTTTAGCTTGCCTATTTCTCCAGTCCTAACATCACACTTTAACTCATATCCTTTGAATTCTACCCTTGGAACCTATATAGTGAGACCAAAACGAAAGGTTACATGATTTTCAATTTTTTAAATGTCCATTGTGTGTATTTTTTTGTGCGATTTTTCAATCAAAACACATTGTTGCCCAAAGTAACATGGAAGTGAGTTTTTTTTTATAAATGATATGGCATGGAAACATGAAGGAATGGAGAAGTGTAACAAGGATGCAGTTATGTAGGGATTGGATAAGTAGGAAGGCTAAATTATCTACTTTCGATTGAAAGAAGAAAATGTCAATTGGGAATGTCAATTTTCTGGAGATGGAATGTAATTATGATGAATGGAAGTGGCAAGGAGATAGTTTTTGGTAGAAAGTTATTTTGTGACATTATTATTTTGTGTATGTTTGTGTTTTGTAGGTGAATGTTCATGTTTTTGGTGTGTGTTGATGGAGGGGTGATGGAAATGGAATATAATGCCTTATTCAAATGTTGTATGTTGTTGCATGATGGTGTGTGTGAATAAAAACCTCTATGGATGCTCATAGGAGGCACATTGGTGCTTTCAAGGAATCCAAATACTTTATGATTGATTGTGTTTGATGGTCTCCAAATTATGAAAAGTACATTTGTTGTTTAGGAGAATTGTATAAAAAAAAAGTGAACTCAACAAGCTTGATATAAAATTGTGTTGCTAGAATTTATTTTCCACTGCACCTAGTAGAACAATTTTATTAATGGTTCATGTAATCAATAAGAATATATGGAATGATGAAAGGAAATGATGAAAAATATGAAGAAGTTTGAGCTTTAGTTATGGGTGCACAAAAATATGAGATTGGTGCAATTAAGTAAAGGGATCAAAAGAGTTATGTGGGGTTGCATTTGGGAAATTAAAGATCATTGCCCAAAGAAAATGTGTTTTGGGGATTGAATAGTGGAAAGAACTTAGTAACATGAACATGAAAAAAGGAAAGCCAATGATGGAAGTACAACAATAAGGAAAGTAGTAATGAAAGTATTACAAAATAATGTAATAAATGAGTGATGGTATTTAAATAGAAGTGAATGGGACATTTTCAATTGGGATGAGAATTGCTTGAATATTAGGATTGCAAATGTCTTGTGATTGAGAGAAATTATTAGGGTGGATGTTTGTCAGACATGTAAGCAATAAGGTTTTAAAAGTTCAAAAGGACATTAAAGCATTGAGGGTTTTGATCCTAACAAACAAATTTCAATTTTCTATGTTGATTATGCCAATGTCACCACTTGGAGTTGCATAGATTATAATTGGAGATGCAATGTTAAGGTTGTTTGATTCATTGGATAATCCTAAGATGCAAAGGTTTTTATGGTTGTACTCTTATGGAACATATATGTTTCAATAAAGTTGTGTGAATGTCTAAGGTGGTGATTACAGTTGTATGAGTTGTTTGTGTGAAAGTTAAAGTGGTCAAGATCAAGGCCTTCTTTTCCCCTACAATATCATGTCAACAAAAATCATTTTGGATGCACCCTCTTGGATGCACCTTGGGACATTTAATCACGTTAGACAAAAAAGTTGACATCTTTATCAAAATGCCCAAAGAGTTTTTAGTCCAATGGGACATCCTAGGCTAGTTAAGTTGAACAAGCAACCTAGGCCTACCACCATGTTACAACCTACTTACCTCTAACCTATTAATTATTTAACTTTCTTAATTACCTATGTAAATAATGTAAAAAAATGTAAAATAAACTTGATAGGTTTTTTTTTAACCTTATGAAGGTGTGATTCATTGGTTAAAGATTTGGATTATCATTGTGAAGATGAAGGGTTCAATTCCTTATATTTGTAACTTATGTACATTCTTAAGGGGCTAGTCATTATAGTTGTAGGTTAGGGTAAAATAAGCTATGTAGATTGGGTCATCACTATCAAAAACACAAAAACAACCAAGTCTATAGGATTTTCTAGACCAAAACAAGAATAAAGGCATGTTTAATTCCAAATCTAGATAACCAGACAAAAAAAATAAGAAGAAAAACACAATGTGTGCAAAACAAAAATCCAACAAGATTTTATTATAAGAAAAAAATAATAATAGAACAAGGTTGTGACAAAAAAATGTACCCAAAATCGGTGTTGAACAGATTGAAGGTAATGTGAGATTTTATTTTTATTTATACTCATTGGGCATCTAGCTCAAAAAAAATTCTAAAAAAACTTCCAAGCTACATGTGGCCCATGTTGGCCCATGTTCACCCATGTGTGGTTCATCCATCCATAAGAGAACTAATAATAAATTATGAGTTAACTAAAAATGATTATGATATTTAACTACATGTAAACCCAAAAAATTAATTGGAAGTGAACTAAAATTTATTTGAGATTTAACTAAGAGTTAATTAGCAGTGAATTGGAAATGAACTAAAGGATAATTATAAATGAACTAAAAATAAACTAAAAATAAACTAAAAGTTAACTAAAAATGAATTGAAATTAAATTAAGAATTAGGTACAAATTAATTACAAATCATGGATGAACATTCATATGAATGAATTTTATGGTGTTAACATTCGTGATAATCACTTGCTTACCTACCTTTTGCAACTTGTTTAAACATATTAACTACCTACCTACCAACCACAAAAATATAATTTTTGAAAAAATTCAAAAAAAAAAAAGTTTTGGTAAAACATTTGATTACTCAAATGGCCCATTACCCACCATGATTAATCGAATGGTCCATTAATTTACCAATTAAAAAGACCACCCTAATCACAATATACATATTGAAATTGACTCGTCCAAAATGATTGGATGGTCTTTGTAATGCTTATCCAAACAAAGTCTTTTTTTATTATATATTCTAATCAAATAAACATGTTTATTTTATATTGATTATTAACCAGTCACATGTTTGCCCAATTGTTTTCAAACTTTTGATCTTCAATTTGTGACTTTTACAATGGTTTTATAACCATAGGCTTCTATAATAAAAGATCTAACAATTAGATATTCATGCTTCAATAGAAAAAAATTGTATAACTTAAAATTTGGTATCATTAGAATCATTAGAGAAAAAATGAATCATAATGGACATTTGAAATGATGAGACTACTTTTGTCACCCAAATAAAAATTGAAGAATAAACCACCATCAAACTTTAAAACAATATGCATTGAAACTTTTTCAATACAACAAATTTTGATTTAAATGTTTTTAAAATGCCATGAAATTCATCATTTTTTATCATTTATAATCTATTTCATATTGAAATATTCAAACTTTTCACATTGATTTTTGAATAATCACATGTGATATCTACATGGTGGTCTCATAATACTTTCGATTCAAATCATAAAAAATTCTAATATTTATAGTTGAATAATTATTATAACTACAAAAATTTCAATTAATGCAAAATTTGATCTTTTCGAAATGTTAAAAGTAAGTCACCTAATCATGCTTTATCCATATAATATCATTTTTTTACCTTTACTTTCAAAAGAATAATTTATTACCTTCATATCTCTACTCTCCTTGTATTTTAATCACATAATCTTGCATACTTGTATAATGAAGGAAATGTGGAATACAACACATGGGACCTTGACATTTAAAGGCCAATAACCTTTAGAATATGTAGGCCAAACATAACTTTTAATCACTAAACATGAAAATGATTGTATGAACATATAATTTTGGTTACATTATTTTATTTCAAAACTAATTCAATCATTTTCCTAGGTAGGACAAGCAGCCACATGTTGTCAATTGATTTTTTAAAAACATCAACAACAAAAAAATGACATGCATTTGATGAAATTCATGGTGGGAGCAACTATTTATGATTTGGAACAAGCCTTGGTCAAACTTGTTATCACCCAACCGAACAACAACTCACCTTGTTTTAAAAGGGGGGGCCAGGGGGGGAGGGAACATATTTAGGCTTCTATGTTGGGAAGTGCCTTGACTTCCAAAAATATTGGTGGTGGACCAATCAAATGACTCCTTTAAGAAAAAAAACAAAACAAAGTAACTATGGGTGCACCCCTTGTTAATTAATATAAGGACAAGTACATACACATATTTTTAAAAATGGGTATTAGTTTATGTGAAAAATGGTGATAATTAGTTTTTAAAATAAAATTTGCATGTGACCAATGAGACGACCAAACATGTTAACATGAGGGCTCATCTTTTTCTTGGGGGGTTGGGGGATAGAGGGTATGTGGGCATAATTTTTAAAAATTATGTTCCCACCTTATTCCCTAATGTGTTCCCCAAGGGTGTTCCCAATAACAACATATTTTTATCTTATATGTTTAATTCAAAGTTCTTTTGTTTTCACCTATATAGGTGACCCAAAGGGGAAGCAGGATTGTGACTAGACATGAAGTCAATCGGATAATTTTCTCAAGTGAACATAACAAGTTTTTAAGGTTTTGGTTTTTGTTTTAAGTGGCCGTCAACTTCTACATGCTAACAGTGAAAATTATTCCGTCACTGTTTGTTAGCGACAACAATCACTGTTTCAATGAAACTTGTGAACATGGGTAGGAAGCTTTGTTTGTTTATGTATTATGTGGAACAAATCGACAACAAACAATGGATGGTTGAGGAAGTTGCGGCATTGAATGGAGTTATGGATAGTAGGACGATGGAAGGCATGATAAGAAAGAAAATTTGATCACAATGCGAAGTAAGTCTTTTTTTTTTTTAAATCTATTTTCAAAGGATGATAAGTGGAGCTTATTGAAATTTGTAGTTGCTATATCTGATTTCCGTTGCACCAATGACTACACTATGGCAAACAATATGTTCTTGTTAGTAATATGCTGAGGATTAATGATGAATATAAGGAAGTTCGAGCTGTAGAGATAGGGGCATGTAGAGGAATAATTATGCATTTTGAATGGGGACCTTGGTTGGACCTCTCTTTAATCCATATAGTAGGGCATGTATTTGAGTGAGTGCCAGAAGCTTTAATGGGATGTCCTTGGGTTGGGCAGAACGAAAGTAAAAGGAATAGAAATGGGAAGTTAATAGAATTCTATCCGTAGCCAATATCTACACAAAAATTTGTCTTTCCTATATGGTTATAAGTCAACCTGGTATATGTATTCATATTTTAGTCCAAACATAGAGATCAAGATGTTTCTAAAATTGGGTCAAGTGTTTTTTTCCATCGTTGCATTTGTAGGAAAATGGTTAGTAGCTCATATGGACTAATTGAACGCTGAGGGTTTTGACCTCAAGTTATACCTCTTTAATTTTTGGCCTCATAACATGTGGACCTAACAATAAATTGTTTGCTACCACTATAACAAGTTAGTAAGAGATCACTAGGTATGTGCCAATTGGTAATTCACACCAAAATGTTAAATTTTGTTCTGACATAGCAATAGCACCAAGAGAAATTCTAGTAGTACCAGGTTTGCAATCTCAAGGATGTAAGTTGTTAGAATTGATTCCCATGATTTGTATCTCTACTATCAATCTTTTGTGCCTAAGAGGTTTTCTTTATACACCTTGACATAGAAACATCTAGGCTACCTCCCAAAGTTTCAGTATGTTTTTGAAAAAATTATAGATTAATATTTATTGGTGACAGAATTTCGACCTAATTATGTTTTAAAAATTGTGAACTTGTACATATATATCTGGCTTATTGTTATAAAATGACCTAGCCTACTTTGTTTTCTTCCTTGTTTTCATGCATTGTCCCAAGTGTCTATCGCCAACTTGGGTTCCGGCCGGCCTTGTTTGTGCATCCTTGGCACCAAATTCGACATGCATGGTACGGAACTGGAAAAGGCTGGCTTTCTGGCCCCAGTAAAATCCCCTTTGAGCAGATCCAACGGCGCTCAGTACGTGACTCCAGACGGTAAAATTTATTGCGAAACAGTCAAAATGTGCCGGTTTAGCTCAGGAAATTGGTTTTTCTGCCTCAAATTCGTGCAGCTTGCCGTGGTTAGTGAAAGGCGCAACACAGTTGTGCATCTCCAATAAAGAGTGTAATAAATTGGACCTAACTGCAGCTCAGTATTTCTGATTGGTCGATCATAATGATTGGTCCAGGTTGTTTACTCTTAGTAGTCCCCACATACATGCAATTGCAGGTACTGTTTTATTAGTGGGGTTGCCAAAAACAAAACAGCTAAACTTACACATTTAATTTTATTATCCAGAGTGACATACTGAGCACAGTGGAGTTGCTCTTAGAGACTATCAAGTCCACATTGGTTTGCGAGCCCAGTCCCACCTACCTAGGTACTCGTGTACCTAATTGGATAAACTTAGTTCTTTGCCCCTAGGAGAAGGCCCTTTCTAGTCCCATTGGCCACCCTAGCCCATTATTCTTGTCCTTGGTGCTTACAAGCCAGCCTTCTCTTGGTGGATGTTTGTCCCCCTCTGCTTTTGTGTAGTGTAAAAGCCTGAGGCTATGGGCTTTATCAGAATAAGGGCCCACATGAGAAGGAGCCAAGTGTGGGCCTAATTCCAGTAAAGCCTATGGTCCAGGGTTTTAGCGAGCACAAAGAGTTATTCTGTTTTTTCTCTTTCTTTTCATGATACCCAGTGAGTACTGGGTATCATGAAAAAAAAGGAAAATTGTAAAATGGAATGCATGGGACACTTACTTGCTGGAGTAGGCATCAAATTTTCTGACAATGAGGAAAACATATGCTGGGTAACATGCCCTACAATTACACTAAAAAAATTGGACCAGGTCTTTACATTACCTAGTCGGACTCCCCCAATAGCATACAAAATTGTTTGTGGACGACTTAGAATCAAGCTGGTAAGAGCACTTATCCATGTTCCTGTAAAGAGACACAAAAGCATGCAAGGAGGACGTATTGTTTAGTCCTTAATTGCCTGCACTAATAAAAAGAACAAGGACCTTATGCAAGGTACAATACATTAGTTGCACTCATTGGTTTGGAGTTTGAATTTGGACAAGTGTTGGGTGGTTCTCTCTTTTTGGAACATGGAACTGGTAAGTAATGGTAAGGCACTGTAAAAGGACCCGTGGTTCTCAAAAATCAAACAACTGGCTTTGTTAGAATGCAGAGCAGTTGCCAAATTTGCAGAGAACTGATAATTTCATCAAATGAAGGTTCTCACTTTGATTTTCTTTTATCAACCTCACATATTTGTGGGGGGGGGGAAGAGTGGGTCAGGGTACTGGAACTTGCCTTAGAACATCTAAGGAGTCAGTTACATCCAAAGATAGTTCACTTCCAATTGTCACTCTTATCTATTGAAATTGACGGTGGCAAGCTTTCATTGTTTGTTGAATGACAACATTTTTCTTCGTAAATCTTCAAAGATAAATTAAGAGTGCCAATGCGAGCAATGGTTGGGCCAGGTTTTGTTCATTATTAGACAAGCACTTGACCTGCATGCTTATGTACAAGACAAAAGACAAAGTTATGCATGGATTTTATGGTGAGAATGATAAGCTTCTGACAATTGCAAGTCAACATATTAATAGATCAACACCTCACATATTGCAAGAATCAATTGTCATAGAATTCTTCACACTTGAGAAATATAGCCCAACTACAAGGGAATGTCTAAATTGAAAATCAACATTTAGCACATGTTCAAAATATATTATTTATAATTATTTTCAAACCCTTAAGCATTTTATGAGTACATATTTTAAACTCACCACAACTATATCATGTTTTCTTTTGTTTTGGGAAAAAATTCACCCACTTTCATTATGTGAAACTCTATCAACACAAGCCTCTATCCAAAAATGTGCAAGTTGTTTCATTATCTCGATCCATATACATGAAATATTGGATCGTGTAGAGTGAAGATTAGTTAAATGCCACCACACAAGTTAATCTTTTGAACTGGTGATTCAAAGCTATTCATTTTTCCTTATTGGTCCTTTTTGGAAACTACTATCTATTGAGGAAGGTGGTTTGTTTTGTTTGTCATGGTGAGATCTCCCAAACCATAGTGGCCTTGTTGTGCTCTTGGAATTGCTGAAAAGATCTTGATGAATAGGGGTGCATTGTGATTGTTTGTAGTGTTTAGACCTATTGTGAAAGAGTTGTTGATAATGAACAATTTTGTCAAAGAAAATTCAACAAAATAAAAACTAAATATTTAAAGGAAATTGGGACAATTTCTTGGTATTGAAACTCCCCAGATGAGTGAAATTTCTTGGAGTTGATTTTGAGATTTTTAGACCTAAGGTGTGAGAGATATTGAATTTTGAATAATTTTTTAAAATGTAAATTAATTTATAATTTATAATATTTTATTCACAATTGAGCTCTATTTGTCAAGGTGAGTTTCACACTTGAACCAGTGACACAGGCCACGCTAGTATCCTATGCATATGTACAGGTCCAAACTCCAAACTCACTTGTGCACTATCTAAAGCCTGAATTTCATTCAGATTATAGTTTGTAGCCAATTATATTGCTGCTGGTGGGCAAGTCTAAAATGCACAACAAGTGTTTGTCATGCGCTTGCCAGTGGTTGTACAAGAGAATTTCAAAAGTGATCATCTACTGGACTAGGTCTTTCTGTGTAGCCTAAAAAACAATTTGTGTGAAATTTTGCCAAAAATGTAACCCCTACAAAGACTTTTTCTGATTTTTTTGGAAAAAATTCACCAATGAAGCAAGGAATGGGTTCCCTAAATTTAGAAGGGTTGCTTGTGTAGGTCACCAAAGAGCGGCTTGATTACAAATTTTTTAACTGTCATACCTGTGCTGTTGCCATTTACCTTCGTGAGATGCTACCCAATGATGCAGCATCCAAAAATTGGAAAAAAACCCACTGGTTGCAACAACTAGCCAGGATACAAAAGGATTCTAAAATTTTCTAATTTTATACCTGGTCTATAACCAAATTTGGCTAAATCTTCTTGTTGATGATCATTTCCAGTTTGGCTACATCACAAAATTCCAAAAATAAAACCCTGTGTAACAGAAAAGTATGGATGGAAGGTCTTTAGGGTTACTGTTTAGACAGGCAAATTTCCATCAGACTCGTGGTGCCAGAAACTGACCACTGTTTTGTTGTTTTGTTCTTCGCAAAGAGGTTTCGTGGAGGAAGAAGCATTGATGTGCTCAGAAGCTTGTTTTTAAGTTTATGCGAAAATTTAGGGATTAGCATAATGATTGTTGTTATACTCTTGTGTGTAGGAGAATTGTTCTAGCTATGTAGCAAGGGAATAGCGCGACTACAAACGGACAGTGTTTTGGAAGCTAAGTATTCTGGCTGGTGTTGTGTGATTTTGTATGTAGAGATTGGTGCAGAATTTGGACTTGTGCTTAAGGGAGAAATGCCTGAAATTAGTAGTTTGTGACTATCTTTCTGGAGGGTTATCTTGCTTTTTTGTTGCACAATTGACCTCTTAGAAATAATATGTGTGGATTCACGAAAATAAGTCTATGATTAGGGGAATGATGGGAGATCTAAGGATTTTGTGAATGGCCAATTGGCAAAGGAGCATGTTTGAGTTGTTATTGTTGTGGGGATGTTGAGTGTTTTGGATCATGGAAGAGAGTACCCTATAGCTTGGGACCTCCGAGTGTGTGTTTACACCATTTAATTGGGTTTTGTAAAAAATTTCTAGTTGGTGTCAAACAACATTTGTCAAACTTCTTAAGTTTGTGCTATAGAATGAATGGGGATGTAAATCACAAATGGGTTTAAGATCGAAATTATGTATATTTATTACATAATTATAAAAATCTATGTTTTCATTTTCACAAATATTTTTTCACATTTTTATTTTCTATGTATAATTAGTTGTCACATCATTCTCCTATCATGGATTTCACATACACATAAATTATGCCAAATTTATTCAAGACTAAAATCTCAATTTCTTTCACAATTTTATTCCATGAAACTTTACATTTCATACAATTTATTTTCTTTAGGTGAAGGTGTTTCCAAAGGTCTCAAACACCCACTTATATATTAAGCAAAAAGAAACTAAATAAGATTTTTAAAAAAAATCTACACATCACATAGCCCCCCATGGCTCCCCATGTGATTTCACATGCATAATAAAGTGATAAAGACTTTGCACATGAATTATCATGTGTGAATCAATACACATTAATGTGCCAAAAACTTTTCATATGACTTTTCACATGACTTTTCACATGAATTATCATGTGTCAATCAATGCACATTAGTGTGCTAAAAACTTTTCACATGACTTTTCACATGAATTGTCATGTGTTAGTCAATGCACATTAATGTGCAAAAAACTTTTCACATGATTATCATATGTTAGTCAAACACATTAATTGAAACTATGATCAAATTGTAATTAAACTATGAAATCTAATTAACAAGTAAATCACCAAACTTAACCGTTCAATAATTACATAAATAATAATCTAATTACATCAAATTACAAGGACATCAACATTACAAGTTGGGTTTTATATGCTTTCAAAAGTTTTAATGTGTTGTTTGCAAGGAAATTATTGGCAGTTGCAGGTATGGGAATGGTTGGAGTGCCATTGGTTTAAGTTGTCATAATTGTTTATTGATTGATTGTATTGATGTTGAGGGAAGCTCCAAATATGCCAATTTGATCAACTGAAGGTCAAGAAAGTGAAATTGGAGTGATTTGACAACATGGGATAACTAATATTCATGAACTTGTAATAGTGGAAAAGTTGGATAAATTATGGGTTTCATGAATCTTGTTTATACAGCTAATGTTGGAATTGGATGTATGTTAAATTTGTTCTTTGGGAGTTTATTTAGCCCTTTTTTTTTGGTTACACCTAAACCATTTCCATCACTTCACATTTTGACCACATAATATTAAAGATATCTGTAAAGTTAGGAAAAGACAGCACCAATATTTTGAGTTTCGTCATACACAAGGTCAGATTCAAAAAAAACCTACAAAAAAATACATTAACATTCAACTAAGGGTGAAACTCAGAAAACCGTCAATTTTAATGGTTTTTGAGTTTCACCCTATTTTTCTTTTTTTTTGAGTGGCTCCACTGCTACTACATGGATTTTCACTACTTTTACTTGTATAGCTACTATAATTCCTTTCAAACCTTGTGCATTAAATGATGAGATTCATTATTTCATACTAAGTTTTAACATTTCGTACTGAGATTTAATAAACTTTCCTTACTTTACGAATATCAGTAAAAGAGGGGTTAGGCGTGAAAGGAGGCCCAAAGATAGGGAAAAGACAATGTGAATTTGCAAATATCTCTAATAATGTTCAACTACTTTCACATATATATTATTTAATTTTGTCAACCTTCAAAATAATACATCTAGGGTAGTTGACCCTTATTGCACATTTAAGAAAATGTTTTAGAATATTTTCCTTATACAAATATATTTCTTGCTAAAATTTGGTATGTAGCACCTATCCTATGTTAGCTTCTAAACCCAATTTTTAGAGTGTGCAAATATGATAAGTATGTGAAAATTTGTGACCTACAACAAATTGATGTAATTTGAATTCACAATTTTCCATAGGTTTCATGCTTTTGTTGCACACCTCATTGCATAGAGAAAAACCTTATTGCCACACTTTGGCATGGACACCAAGACTCTACCATTGGGCACATTATACCCCAAAAAAAACCAATGTTCTTATGCAAAGATAAGAAACGTCACTATGTGCCAATAGGGTTTTTGTGTGTAACTATGGAAAACAACATTGTGCAATAATGGGGATTTGGTGTGTTATAATAGGGGAATAACATCAATAGGTAGGTCCCTTTGCCCAAGTTTCCATCTAGTTTCACAACATGTTATTAGTCGCCAAAGCAAGGTCACTCAACTTAGATTGATGCATTTGAAGGTGCAATGTTTTTGCCCATGTGTATAATTGGTGTAGTTCACTATATGGTATTCAATTGAACTATCTAGCACTCTTGAGGAATGAAGAATTTGGGGTATTTCTTCTTTATAACATGAAGAAGTACCCCAAATTATCTTAAAGGAAGTCCAATGTAAAACCTTGCAACCACTTGCAATCCATTTTAGACATGTGTTGTAAAGCATACCAATGGATAAGGTACAAGGAAACCCCCTCATGTATAATTGAAAGCACCAAATGTTTTTAGGGAGGTGCATTACACAAAATGATAACTACAAGCATCCTTCTTGAAGAAATAAAAACATAGGAATCACAACATTACAACTGGGGTAAAACGATTAGGGTAGAATCACCTATCACCAAACACATGCTTATCACTGCACAATTTCCAATATTTTTCCTCATTCATTAACCAAATCAAATGATTTTTTTGTCATTAGAGGTGCAAATTGAAAGGCTACAAATGTTCTTTGAGTGTCAGAAGTAAAAAAACAAAACACAAAACACAAAAAAAGGATGAGTGATAGTTTGCTTCAATTTTTTTGAAAAAATAGCTTTATACCCCTCTCTAATTCCAATCCCATAATTTTCTCATTTTTTGTCCATTTTGAGTGATTTAAAACTTGATGGGTGTGCCAATTAGGGCTTTATAAAATGTTTTTGGTGCAACCCTACAAAAATTTATTGATAGACACATCATAAATTAGGGAAATGTACAAAAGGATAAGAAAAAATAAAAGGGAAAATTTACATGACATCAATTTAAATCAAACTAGATGTCAAAACCTATCCATGCCAAAAATCAACCGCTTATAGTAGGCCAATTGTATTTTTCCATATCAAAAATTGGTCGCTTGCAATAAGTTGGTCATGGAGATGGGAGATTTGTCTTGAAAGGTGGAAATCGGGAAGTAGTTAGGCTTTCGGCTACCACTCGAATTAAGATGAAGGATGTGTATAACCTTTGCAATGTGATTGAATTCTTTTACTGAAGAAAAATAACTAAAACAAAAAGAAGAAGGCCCTTTAGTCCTTTCAAACTCCAAATTACATTGGCACAATTGTGAAAAAACACATTTGCCTCCTTATGTAAACATCCAAATACTTTCATTGCTAAGGGGAAGAATTGATCAACAAGGTATTAGTCATGATAGCTTTGTACTTTGGTTTGAGCCACATTGAAAGCAACAAATCCTTGGGTGGTGCAAGATCAAAGAAATAAATATGTTCGTGTTGGGTTGGCATGACAATGTTGACTAAGGTGCAATGCCATCTTTTGTGAACATATTGTCAATTTGTCGACAAAAGGAATTAAATGTGTTTAAAGGAAGCACATGTTGTTTTCGCCCCATGTGGAAGTTAGCATCTTACACAATGGCAACAAAGGTTTCGCAAACTGCATCATGGGTCCTTATGCATTCATTGTCATGAGCACAATGTAAAAGGTGGATACCCATAGGGTCGATGGGATGTGTGCACATGCATCAAAGGATACCTGCAATTAAGGGATGGGGTAGTCCAAGTCATATTTGAAGCATCGTGGAAAAGATTGGGGAAGTTAATCCAAAGTTTGGGAAGATTGGTTGAATTGTAAACCAAACATTTACCCCTGGGCTAGAACATGATAGAATTTGGGTATGATGGGCTTCAAATATCTTGTTAGAGAACATGTTAAAAAAGGTAAGATGGTGTAGGCGTTCCAAGATGGAATCTTGAAATTGAATCATTTGTTGTCCAATGAGTTGTTTAAACGAAAAAAAACATGCGTGAATTAAGGGCGGTAGGAGATCACATGCCGCCTTGAAGTGTTGTTGGAAAGGGAAGGTGTTATTGTCAACTTTACTAAGGCTTCAAGAAGAAAATGACGTTGATCAACCATAAACCTTGCATCTGTGATTAAGGTTACAAGGGCCCAACTCCTTAAATAGGTTGTTGGGTGATGGTGGCTATTGGTATGAGCCTGATGTCACCGAAAGCTATTGGAAGAGAGGCTTATTTACATGTTAGAAGTCCTTTTAGGTCGTCAAAGGATCTTAGACCTAAAAGGCACCAAAACATTTAAAGGAGGGAGGAATAAAAAAAAACGAATTCTATGAAGGTGGAAAATGGAGGTGTACATCGTAAGAAATATGAAAGTCATTGCACGAAACAATGAGTTGAAATTCCAAAGGCTACATGAACATCACCCATTTTAGGGAAAATATCCACATGTTGAACATCTTTTAACAAAACATCTTTGATCAAGGATGATGTGAATGATGAAATGCCCAATGGAACTACCAAAACTTTAATTCTTTTTAATGGGGTAGTAAATTATGATGGGGTGTTGAAGTTAAATAGTAAGTTAGAAGGTGACCATGTTACACATTTATGAGGTTTGATAGAAAGACCTATCGCATGAAGTTAAATCTAAAAATGTTCATATGCAAATGATATAATAAAAGAGGGACCTATGATGTGAGTGTCATTTGTAATGGGTGGAAATAGAGAAGAAGGGGTGATTGGTTATAAAATGTAAAGCCCTAAAGTGGGCTAATGCAAATAGTGCCCCTCCCAAGGGATCACCTTGGTAGGTTCCCACGGCAACGGGGATGACTGTGATATTGCCTCCATAATTATAATGGTTGTAAAATATGGGAGATTCAAATGCATTAAATGCATGATCAAAGGGGATGAGTTGCATGATGTTTCCACCTATTGCATGAAGTTTTTGAAATATGAACCTTCTTAACATTGAATTGAAGGTGTTTACCATGTTTGGCTGAAAAACAACCCAGTCGAGGTAAAGGTCTAAAGTGCACATGATGCCATGGTCTACTACTTCACAATCTCCCTTAGTTGCGATTTTGAATTGGTGTGGGGAGAAATGTGTTGCAAAGGTGTCGCAAAATTGAAAACATAAAGCGTGATTTGTTAGTTGATACAATGTTTCCCCCATTGCAATGGGATGAACTCTGCTTAAAGGGTTGGTCATGGCTAAAAAGTGGGCCGCACCAAGGACATGTGCAATTCAAGGTGGATTGTGACCTTTAACAATATGAGAACAAAGTTAAAATAATTGAGGGAATCCATTTGTTGAATCTTTTGGGTGAAAACAATCCGAAGGTGCTCAAAAACCATCCCAAAAAGACCATTTGTCGACAAATGGAGCATGTGTTGGAATGCCAATTTGAAGGAATTAGAAAAAATTTCAAGGTCTTGGTTTGATTCCAAATCTTTTAGGAAAAATGGGAAGTAGTTGTCTAAGTTAAGGTGTAATGTGGTGAAAGTTGAGGTGGTGTCAAAGGACATGGGTGTAAGGGAAATGGTGCCAAAACACGAATTGCTCTAAGCATTCCCCTAATGTCTAATAACTAGACTACGAAGAAGGCGTTTATGAACTGGGGATCATGTTGGGGAAGAGGCACTAAACTCGAACTTGTTGCCAAACCTTGGGCTTACAAAGAAAACTCTTCCTACGAGTTTTCCCAATCACCTGCTAAAAAACGTTTGAATCAAATCTGCGTTTCCCTATGCCTTGTTGTTGCACCATGAGGGGGCAAAGTGAGACACCATTGGGGTAATAAGAGGAGTAAGTGCTAAACTACCACGTCATAAGGGTTTTGTGTTAGTTTATCCAATGGAAAATGAAACACTACTTGTATGTCACATTGTAGAGTGGCAAGGATGTAATTATACAATCAAGGACTATGAAAGCTTAAATGAAAGGACCCAAGGAAATCCAAAGATGAAACCCAAGTCGAGGTTGATGCAGGTGGGGTGGGAACAAGGGAAGTTATTGAATTGGGATGGTCATGGGGGTTTCGATTAGATGAATTAAGTGTTTGATAGGAAATGCTAATGATGAATTAACTTTCGATTGGTAAATTGGCACCAACACATGGGGTAAGATACTTTAAGTGGAAGTTACAAACATGTTGAGGAAATGAAGGTAGGTTGGGGGGTCTAATCATGTGCAACTAGAGGGGTTGGTAGAATGGAAGGGGGAAAATGTCCTACATGTGCATGATCAAGGGGGTTTGGGAAAATGTAGGGTTGGGGCTTTACATTTACACAAAAATTTGGGGCTAGTAAGGGGAACTAGTGGGTGGTGTGTGGTTTATTAAAATGGGAGGGGGAATTAGTGGGAAATGCATGGTTTGCATGGGAGATGGGGTGGAAACTAAATCTATAATGGCATAAATTTGTAAATATCATGTGCCATTACAAAATTTTAAAATTTGTATGTTTTTTGGTATTCTACAACTCTTATTAAACATCATCTACATTATACCCCATTTATATGTGGCAAAGGATTTTTGAAGTTTTAAAAGTTTAGATCAATTTTGGAAAGTTCTTTGAATTTTTAAAGTTTTAGAATTTCACGTATTTTAGGGTATGCATGATTTTTGAATGTGGTTAATAGGGTTTTATCTTCTTAATTTTTTTCCCATCAATTTTGTTTTATTGTATGAATCCTTTTATAGCCCTTTGCAAAATTGATTCAATTTGATGCAAATAGGTGTTCACTTTCAAAAGTCCTAAATTGAAATTTAAACTTAAACTTTTGTCGAATGGATTTTTGGTTTGAATTCTTTGACATTCATATGAATGAGAAATGATGAACTTGCCATGATTACCATGGTTTTAAATGGTAAAACATAAATATTTATCCAATTTTGATTATTTTTAGGGCTCATTTGACATTTTTTTGGCTCATTTCGTTGTGATTGCACATGGACATGGGACATTTGGTGCCCATGAAGAAAGAGGCCTAATAGGAACACAAACCCCACCTATAAAAAAACTACCTAATATTATAAGGCAATTCTAAATCTACAAAGCCAACCACATAAGACTAAACGGATTGAAATGATAAATATAGGAAATTGCCTGAGGGTCCTTGGCTAGGGCATTATGCAAAAGTTAAATCTTAACTTCACTAGAGGCTTGAGTGGCACAATTGCTACTGTGTTGGATTCAACATGACCTAGACATTGTAATGTTAAAACATTATAGGCTTCACTCTTTGTTCCTAGTCCTATAGGACTTGAGATAAGTAATGTTGCGAAAAAGTTTCCTAAAAAACAATTATGGTGAATTAGATACCCTCTTCACAAAGATCCCAATCCATTCCAATAACTATGTACAACATCAACATTTTTTTTTAAAATTAATTTTTGAGACAAATTTTTCAATCAGGAAGATTATCTTCAAGTTCTAGGCCCACACACTAAAGAAGTCACTCTACTTTCTCATCTTCCACAAGAACCTAAACCCTTAAGAAAAAAACCTACAAAAAGTCCAAAGTTCTTTCTAACAAGTTGATGTCGATAGGTTCCGATTCAATGGTGAATCTCATTGAAATCCCAAGGGTTTCATTAAAACACAAGTTCAAAATGAAACAAAAGCCTTAACTAAAACCAAAACATTGGGTGAAGGCTGAAAAAAGTAAAACCAACTTTAATTGAAATTTTCTCTACCAATTTCTTCTTTTCTTTTTGTTACTACATGTGGCTCTGATCGCTACAATCCTCATGTTTGTCAAGCTGCTATTCCCTGATTCCTCCTTTGTCTCCTCTCAATTGTCAATTTTTTTGTTGTCTTGGGAGTTTCCTTTTCCTTAGGATAAAGAGTAAAATTGACACACAACTAACTCCTAGAAAGAAGAAGCAACAAAACTAGATGATGATGTCAAAGACTGGTCAACTCTACTACTTACACTCGGAGAGCTTCGGGGGGGGGGGGGGGGGGGGCCCCCATTTTTTTTTTTTTTGTGCTCACCAACGCACTTTTACAAAGCGGGAACAGGAAAGCGCAGCGCCCCCCCCTCCTTTCTCGCCCTTCTCCTCTACGCGCCAAGGGACGTATAAGGAGGAG
>Ga0116229_10006387_pt1 | contig 18961 bp, 12 predicted proteins | sample S1TSphgellanicum_3_FD_87313 | JGI IMG/M metagenome (GOLD analysis project Ga0116229, IMG submission 87313) | Host-associated microbial communities from peat moss isolated from Minnesota, USA - S1T2_Fc - Sphagnum magellanicum MG | ecosystem: Host-associated > Plants > Peat moss > Unclassified... | reverse complement strand
TGAAAAGCATCACGGAAACGTCCCTATCGCCGGCAAAATCGAAACCGTAACTCGGTCTGATGGAGGGAGGCAGCCTCGATTGCACCGCGGCGGACACGCGAGCCGTCGGGGTTCGGGCCGGCGATCGCCCGGTCACCGTGCCGGTATCGGTCAGCGTAATTTGGCATCGCCGCGGTGTCGACCCTATGCGCCGCAGATCGCCACATGAACCTGCAAGTTCCGTTGAAGAACAAAAACATCCATGCTGGTAACCCACTGAGGAGGGGGCCGGTAAGCCTTCGGCTCCCCGGCCCCAGTAGACCTCACCGCATCGCGACTCTGGAGGCTTTCTCCTTCAGCTGCGACAGTTCGGCCTGCATTTCCTGATTCATCTCGACGACCGCGGCGAGTTCCTGTCGAACGGCCTCGGCTTGTACCGTCGCCTTGTGAGCCTCGATCTTGGCGTCGCCTGCTTCTGCCCTGGCAGCAACGATGTCATCGGCCTGCGCCTTGATTTTCGCACCCTGCTCCTGGACCACATTCAGCAGCATCGGAGCGAGCTCGTCGTAACGCACGCCTTGGATGATTCCCTTGTCGTCACGGATCACGAGCTCTGGGTAGATCTTGTCTACTTCCTCCGCGATGAGGCCGTATTGCACGGCACCGCCGGGATCCGTCTTGAGATGAAAACTCACGGGCCTCAGTTGCTGCAACCGTTGTGTCGTCGTGCCCAATGATTCGATGTCGGTCTTGTAGCGCTCCGACGAGGCGAGCACGCCAAGCTGCCCGGATGAGGTGACGTATACGGCGGCACCTGTCACTTTCGAGTCCGCGATGCCGGCAATGAACGTCGACTTTTGAGTTCCCTCCGTACCGATGCGGATGTTGCCGTTATCCGAACTCGCTCCCGGAGAACCAATGTCGATGTTGTTCGATCCGGAGGTGATCAAATCTCCGGCAAAATCGCCGATCCCGATATTGGCGGAGCCCCGGGTACCATTCAATGCGCTGAACCCGACCGCAGTATTGTTGTTTCCCGCAACATTTGCGGCAAGTGCGGCGGCGCCGTAAGCCGTGTTTTGGTAGCCAACGTTATTGGTCTCGAGCGCCCCGACGCCTGAGGCCGTGTTGTCATCTCCAGTCGTGTTTGATTCGAGCGCGGCAGCACCAGAGGCGGTATTGTCCGAGCCGGTATTGGCGTATAAGGCCTGCCATCCGGACGCGGTGTTGTTATAGCTGCTGACATTGGAGTATAGGGCGAGTGTGCCAATGGCGGTATTATTGCCTCCCGTCTTGTTCTTGTGGAGCGACAGGTGTCCGTAGGCGGCGTTATAGTTACCTGTAAGATTATTGTTCAGAGACTGGAATCCGTACGCCTCGTTATAGCTGCCGGTCGAGTTGGCATAGAGCGCGCCGACGCCTGCTGCGACGTTTTCGCACGCCGAATCACTACCGCAGTTCGAGACATCGAGGAGAAATAGGGCGTCCGCACCCATCGCCGTGTTGCCGCCCGCATCGCTTTGCACGACATCCGGGGGTTGCGTTGCGTGAGCAAGGCCGACCACAGTCGTCACGGCCCCGACGAATAGCGCGCGACGTACGGCGCCTGCGAGAGAGCCTTGGTCGGTCAGTAATTTGCCTTTCATGATGTATTCACTCCTGGAAGTTAGATGAAATCTGCTCGTGGAATCCGTGATTAGCTGGGAATGAGTTGGCGATTCGATTTCAGGTAGACCGTGAGTTCGTTGGGCGTCCGCGCCGGCTTATGCCGTTCCGGCCCGTCCTGAACTCTCGGGTCATGCTCGATGAGTTCGATCAACGTGTCGGGACGCTCCATACTATTAGGCGTTTTGACTATGCGTTTGACTGGTCGGATCGAGAACAATCAGCCCTCATCGGATGACTCGAAGGATGGACTTGCCATCAAGCGCGAGTCCATCCTTCCCGCCTATCACTTCACATTGTCCTGCGCGAATCGTGCGGTCGACTGCTTGTTGATGAGTGCCTGCAGGCTGCCTCCCGCCTTGTCTACCGTCGCATCGACGCAAGCGAGGTGATTGGTATGGTGAGACATGTCGGTTGGGTCGGCCACCTTGTCGCAGAGTACGCGTGCCAAGTGATGTACGCGCTCCCGAGCGACCTGTTGCCCCTGAACCGTCGACAAGTCCAGGTCTTGAAAGCTCACCGTCTTGGTGAGAGAGCTGGGACCGACCTGGTCGGCAATCGCGGCTGCGCCGCCGCAGCCACCTACTGCGATCAGTGAAATCAGTAGTGTCTTCTTTGCGCCCTTCGGGGTGTTCACAGTGTTCATTTCGCGTCTCCTATAAGGTCGGATGATTACGTGGCGTGGTTACTGTCTCAAACGAGGCCTGCGAAGCGCCGCGGAATTCCGACGAACGGGTGATTTTTTGGTGTGAACCGCGTCCAGACCGATCCGACGTCGGAGCGGTTGTTGGCGAACGGAGCCGCCCGGCCAAAGTTTCCGACGAATCGCCATTGACGGCATCGCGTGCGATACCGCGGCGATCACATTCGGCCGGACGGCGGTCAGGCGTGTTTGAACAATTGCGCGTGAGCGGCGCTGCCGGGGCGAGGTAGCTTGCCTGTAATCCAGAGCAGCAAGCCGTTGTTTTATGGAGACAAATTTAAGTCCGCCGATATATTTTTCGAGAAATCCTACCGGGAGTTATTGCATTAGAATCAAATGCACCCCGAGTTCAGAGGCGACATTGAGGCTGTCGGCAGCCAGGTGCGCCCGGGCGATGTCGAAGCGGACGGTCCGCCAGCAGGCGCAGGCGGTCTCGGGGAGGACGGTCGAGACGAAGCCGCCGTCCTTAAGCGGTTCCAATCCCGCGATCGTCTGGTTGGGCGCGGCCGCTGGGGTCAGCGAGCCTTCTCGAAAGTTCGAATGACATCGTAGCGGCTGTATTCCCGGCGCAGACACAGCTCCAGCAACCACATTGCCAACACGTTGGCTCCCGCCTGGCCATGAACAAGAGCCAATGATCAGGTTGATACAAAATTCTCGCCGACTTGCTCCACGCAAAATCGAGAGCACTACATCAGTTGCGGGCACCAGTCTATAACATTAACCATTAAAACGATTTCTCGACCTTCGCGGTAGCATCACCTCTAGTTTTCTATAGGTTGACGTGGCTCGGACACGTCCAAAGCACCACGCGGTACGCCGCCACCCCGGAGGAGTTGTGAACATCAGGTCGGATCGCATTCGAATCGTTTGCGTAGAAGATCATCCCGTCTTTCTGGAGGGACTCGCCGCCATCATCGAGTCACAGGAAGATCTGAGTATTGTGGCGCACGCCCGATCCGCGGATCAGGCGCTCGGTGCTTATCGCGAACATCGCCCCGACATCATGCTCCTGGACTTGCGACTTCCGGACGGCCACGGCGTCGACGTGATGAAGTCGATCCTTCGTCAATTTCCGAAAGCTCGCATTATCATTCTTACGACATCCGAAGGCGGTGCCGACATCCAGCGCGCCTTGGAAGCCGGCGCGTCCGCGTTCATGCTAAAAACTGCGCTCCGCGAAGAGCTATTGACCGGGATCCGGGCTGTCCACTTGGGTCGGCGCTATATTCAAGCAGACGTCGCTGCACGCCTCGCGACCCAAATGGGCGGCACCGCATTGACTGGTCGTGAACTGCAGGTGCTGGCTCTAATCCAACAAGGCCTTCGAAACAAGCAAATTGCCAGCGAGTTGTCAGTCGCTGAAGCGACCGTCAATTTTCACATTAAGAACTTAGTAGACAAACTCCAGGCAAACGACCGCACCCACGCGGTGGTTATCGCCATGCAACTTGGCCTCCTCGATATCTGACCAACGACAGCATGAATCGCGCGTGGAGCGAAGATCGCAGGGTGCGGAACCGGCTCTCCCATAAGGGTCTTCCTGCTACCGGCATTCTGCTGGGCTCGTTGGGTGTATGGGCGGAAACTCAGGGGGCGGGCGAGGACCCCCTCGCTCCCATCACTGTGACCGCACAAAAACGCGAACAAAGCGCTCAAGAGATACCCATGTCAGTTACCGCGGTTTCTGGTGCCGATCTCGACGGATCGGCCAGCCGAGACTTCCACGATGTGTTGCTCTCTATACCGGGCGTGTCCTATTCCGGCGTCGAGTCGGGTCAAAGCCGATATTCCATCCGAGGAATCAGTACCACCGCCGCAAGTCCCACGGTCGGGATCTATTTGGACGATATCTCGCTTGTCACGATCAACAACAGCTTCTCCGGCGCGTCGGATCCGACGTTCGTTGATCTGGAACGGATCGAGGTGTTAAAGGGTCCTCAAGGGACGCTCTACGGCGGCAGCGCCATGGGCGGTGCAATCAAGTACGTAAGCCGAATCCCGGTCATGAACCAATTTTCCGTAGGGGTTGATACAGACTTAGCGTCGATAGACCACGGCGGTTGGTCTTACAGCGCCGAATCGGTGGTCAATTTACCCCTGGCAAATGACCGACTGGCGATTCGTCTGGCCGGCGACTATCGCTTCGACGGCGGTTATGTGAGCAATATTGCCAATGGCGCCGTCCAAGTTTGGACGGAAAGCAACACTCTGCCGCCAGCGCCGTTTACCCCGGTAACTTATCCCTCGCAGAGCCGGCTCGTCGAGAGTGACGACAATACACGCCGCACATCGACCGTACGCCTATCGGGTCAATATGTGGTGGAAAACTCCCTCGTGATCTTGCCGATCGCCACCCTTCAACACAGCGACAAGGCCAACCCCGACGAATTCTTCACCAATCTACCCCGCTTCGAAAATACAGCCCGCTTCAACCAGCCCACCATCGACGTTCTGAATGTCTACAGTCTCGACGTCAGCAAAACCGTGGACTCCATCCGCATTACGTGGCTGACCGGGGAAGTAGATCGTCACGTCGAGTTAGATCGCGACTTCTCCTTATTTGTTGGGGAGTTGGTCCCCGCCCTCCTCGGCGACGACTCCTATAACAGTTCAATTACCAATTCCCGGACCTTTTCCCAGGAGTTACGCGCCATGTCATCGGATTCCTCGTCTCCATGGCAATGGCTCTCAGGCGCTTATTATTCTCAACAGAGCGATGACTTGGCCCAATGGATCGACACGGCAGGGGCCGGGAAATACTTCGGAAGTGGAACAAACACCTACTACTCCGGAAACCAAAGTACAAAGACACGGCAGAAGGCCCTGTTCGGGGATCTTTCGTACGCTTGGAATACGCAATGGACCGTGGACCTGGGATTACGATGGTTCGATATCAAACAACGTGTCGACGGTGCATTCGACGGTGTTTTCAACGGCGGACCCACATCGATCGACGACAAGCGCAGTACCAATGTCGGCGTCACTCCCCGCCTGGCCCTTTCGTACCGATTTGCGGACGATGATCTCGTGTACGCCACCGCTGCGAAAGGCTTTCGCCCGGGCGGCCCCAATCGCTTCAATACCGATAGCCCTCTCTGCGCTCCCGATTTAGCGCTGCTGGGACTACAGCGCACTCCGGACGCGTTCCGGCCCGACGACCTCTGGACCTACGAACTCGGGACCAAGAATCAATTAAAGGACGAGGGCACCACGCTAAACGCTGCAATTTATTACACCGACTGGAGACAAATTCAACAACAAGTGACACTTCCGCACTGTGCGTTCTCTTATATCGGCAACGCCGGTGCGGCTTCGGTCAGGGGTGTCGAGTGGTCCGCGGTGACAAAAGTTGGCTTCGGCTGGAGAGTCGGCGGGAATCTTTCCTATATTAACAGCCGCATTACCCAGTCGGGGCTTGATGTTCCGGCGCACGTGGGACAGCCACTGCTCGACACGCCACGATGGGAGGGCAACGCCTATTCTGAATATCGAGTTCAAGTCAAGCCAGAGTGGGAGGCGCAATTACATGCCGAATACCAATATCACGGTACCAACTTGCGGCAGTTTACTCCCGACGCGACGGTTACCTACCCGAACGGAGCCCAGGCCTTGTTGCCGGATCCGACTGCTGTTCAGTCGGGATACGGAGTCGTCAATTTGAGTTGCACGTTCCAGCATGGACTCGCGCAATTTCGCATCCTTGTCGACAATTTACTGGATGCGGAGCCTTTCCTTGATTTCCGGCGGGCCCCTGGCTTCTCCGCCGCCACGACTCTGCGCCCGCGCACCATCGGCATCGCTTTCAAGACCACCTTTAGATGAAAGTCGGGGCCCTTCTCGTTATATTGGCGTCATGCTTGCTTGGGCTGCCATCCGACGCCGACTCCCCCTTACCAACCACCAAGTCTGCAGCGCCGTCCGCGGCGCCCACCACTGCTTCGATTGCCACATCCACCTTGTTTCTGCCCGTCGTGGATGCTCAAGGCCTACAATTTAGTAGACTATCAACGGCACAAGGCCTCTCTCAAACCCGCGTCGCCCAGATTGTCCAGGATGATCGAGGATTCATGTGGTTTGGAACCCAATATGGCCTGAACCGGTTTGACGGCTACGAATTCAAGGTGTTTGTGCATGAACCCGGACAGACCAATAGTTTGTCCGGCGCGTGGGTATATTCCCTCTTCAAGGACAGGAAAGGCATCCTCTGGATCGGCTGTAACCAGGTCTTGAATCGATTCGACCCGTCGACTGAAGCATTTACGCACTATCACATCGACCAAGACGACTTGCATGGAACCGGTGGCACCGTCGTACATATATCGCAGGATACTGACGGAATATTGTGGCTGGCCACTGGGTCTGGTTTGACGTCCCTCAACCCATCGAGCGGCGACATCAAGCACTATCGCCATTCGCCCAATGACTTGAGTACTCTCAGCACCAATGATGTCAATTGGACCGGCCAGGATAATAGTGGCCACCTATGGGTGGGCACTCGCAACGGTTTGGAGCAACTCGACCGACAAACGGGACACGTGACTTTTCGCATTCCGATGGCCGACGCCGTGCAAGTTGCGTTCTACGAAGATCGATCGGGGGCATTTTGGGTATACCAAGCCACAGGTAGCGGACTGGCCCTCTACAACCCATCAACCAATGCGGTGACCCGCTATTCCTTCTATGGCCGCGCACCCCCTGATGACCAGTTGACCGGCGTCATGGGAATGGTCGAGGACGACCAAGGACGGCTATGGCTGGGGTCTCCTGGAATTGGCTTGCTCGAATACGATCGCATAAACCGGCGTTTCCTGCATTATCGAAACCACCCGCCGGACCCTGAGAGCATTGCTGAAGACAAGGTTATTGCCCTATTTAAAGACCGTGAGGGCAATATATGGACCGGTTTGCATTCCCACGGCCCCAATCATTTCCTTCAGCGGAACTTACAATTTGAGTCTTTCAAGCATGATGCTGAAAATTCCAACAGTCTGACCACCGACTTCGTCAATGCCATCTACGAGGACGCCGATGGCATCTTGTGGATCGGAAATGACGAGGGTTTGCACGAAATAGATCACCAGGGCAGCCTGCGTCGGTTGCGCTCGCTGCCGCTGGGATCCAGGCCGATGGTCATAACCATTAGCGGGGACTCCTCCGGCTCCATCTGGTTTGGTACATTTAATCAAGGCGTTAGCCGCTACGACCCGCACTCCGGGCGAATAACCACCTATCGCCACGATCCCGCCGTCCCAAACAGTCTGAGCAACGATGAAGTACACAAGATTTTTGTCGACCATAAGGATCGACTCTGGATTGCGACCGATGACGGCCTGGATTTATTCGATTACCAAACGCAAACGTTTCATGTATACAAGGTTGATCCCAACAACCGCCTGAGCCAGAGCTACGTCGCAATCGACGAAGCCAAGGACGGCACGCTATGGCTTGGATCCGCGCATTCCGGACTACACCATTTCGATCCCGCCACCGGCCAGTTTACCGTGATCAAATCTCAATCGGGTATTTCCACGGTATTGGGTGATGACACAGTGCCCTCGGTACACGTAAGTCCCCGGGGTGATGTGTGGATCGGAACACAAAACGGATTGAGTCGTTTAGATCCCCTCCAGGGTCGCTTCTTCACTTTTGATCGGCGCGACGGTCTACCCGCCAATTCCATCAGTTGTATCTTGGAGGACGGGCGCGGTGACCTCTGGCTGAGCACCAACAAAGGGCTGTCGCATTTTGATCCTACCCGCAACACGTTCAACAATTATTCCACTGTCGATGGCCTCCCTGGGGAGGATCTCACGGGATGGTCCACCTGCTTCAGAAGCAAGCGCGGCGAAATGTTTTTCGCCGGGTTTGCCGGTGCCGTGGGGTTTTATCCGGAGGTCCTCCAGGAGGTCCATTCCACGGTCGCAACGGTGTTGACCGATATTGAAGTGTCCGGACGAGCAGTGGCAATCGGCTCCCACGCACCGATGACCCGATCAATCGCGTACGCGGACGGCATTACGCTCACGCATCGGGAAAATACGTTCGCAATCGCATTCTCGGGAATGACCTTCGCCAACGCTGAAAGTACCCGTTACCGCTATCAATTGGCCGGTCTTGATCGGATCTGGTATGAAAGTGACTCTCGGGTTCGACGTGCAGCGTACACGTCGTTGGCGCCTGGTTATTACGTCCTATATGTACAATCGGCGGCTTCCCGCGGCGCTTGGAGCGAACCGGGCGCCACCTTTACCATCCGCATTTTGCCGCCCTGGTGGGCTACCTGGTGGTCGCGAGCCCTCTATGGCATCCTGGCGATCATCGCCTTCGGCTATTTATATCGACTCCGCTTACTCAAGGTGAATGAGCAGTGGCGGATTCGAATGGAGGCGCGAATCAGCGAACGAACCCGGATTGCGCGAGATTTACATGACACGCTGCTGCAGGGCCTCCTCAGTGCCTCACTGCAGCTGGAAGTCGCGCGCGAGGAATTGGCACCGGGTTCCACGGCTATTCCACGGATCGAACGCGTGTTTCGCCAGTTACGCCAGATGATTGACGAGAGTCGCCAAACCGTACGCGGCCTACGCCTTCCACAGACGCCTCAAGAAGCGTTGGATGAAGCGATTAAGTCCTTGTTGACTGAAATGGGTAGATCAAACTCGGTCTCTTTCCAAATGCACGTGAATGGCGAACGGAAGGTTCTGAAGCCGGCGGTGCGCACGGAGTTCTATTGGATCTGCAAGGAAGCGCTATCGAATGCTGCCCGCCATGCGCAGGCGTCGATAGTCCATACAACTCTGGATTTCTCGGCAAATCGATTCCTGATGACGATTGAGGATAACGGCGTTGGAATGCCCGCGGAATTGATTGCTTCTGGGCGCACCAATCATTGGGGATTGAAGGGGATCGATGAACGCGCTGCGCGAGTCGGTGCCACCGTCCAGATCCATAGTGTGATGAACGGCGGTACGGCGGTAATGGTAACGATCCCTAGTCGCGACGCCTACCTAACCGGTTCGTCGCCTTTGAATTGACGACTCGGTTCGCATCCAATCACCTCTGCTTCCTGACCTCCGTCCCTCTTATGCCGCGAGAAGCGAATCGGGGCATTACATTGATTTCATCGATGCAGCGGCAACGTCGCGAACAGTAGCGACGTATCATAGATAGCTATGATGTACGAGCAACCGCGGGAGCTGCTAGCTTAAACGCACAAGCGCGCGGTGGTCTAAAGTCCAGTTAATTGGGACGGAGATGGACGGGCAGTGCTCATGAAGAGGAAAGCCGGCAATTGCCACCTCACCGCATTGTTACGGATAGGTTGCATCTTCGGAAGTACGGTGGTGGCTGCACGGATCTACGCGAGCTCTTCCGCGGCCGAAACGGAGCCTTCCTTGGATGACGTGATCGTCACTGCGAATCGCCAAGGAGAGCAAAGCCTGCAATCGGTCCCCATGGACATTACCGTTTTGGACCCCAGTCGCTGGGGACCGACCTCGAATCAGACCCTGTCCGACATTCTCCGCGGGGTTCCAGGAATCTCCGTGGTGGAACTCGGCGGTGGGCAGAACAACATTATAATCCGCGGCGTCAACTCTCAGGGTGTACCAGACCCTTCGGATGTGGAAGTACAGCCGTTGGTGGCGGTCTATCTGGATGACACGCCCATCTCGGTCGCCGGTGCTACCCCGGCCATCCAGATCGGGGATCTCGAGCGAATCGAAATCCTTCGGGGACCTCAGGGTACGCTGTATGGCGCCGGGGCGATGGCCGGGACCCTCCGTTACATCACGCAAAAGCCGAATCCGACCGCTGTGCAGGGATCGGTTGACTCCTCGGTTGGGGCGACGGAAGGAGGCGCTGCGAGCTACAGCATACGAGGGATGGCGAACCTGCCACTAGTCAACGATGCGTTAGCCCTTCGCCTCAACGCCTACGATGGACGCGACGGTGGCTACATCGACAACCGGGGAACGGGTGTCACAGATGCGAATTGGCAGAATAATTTGCAGGTCAGGACGGCCCTTCGATGGGACAAAGGGGGACCACTCACAGCGGATGCCAGCTATTTCTATTTGGACGTGCAAGCGGGTGGACACAACGACGCCTACAGCCAATTGGCGCCTAATCAATTCGACTCCAACACGCGGGAGACGTATTTGGACAAGCTGGGCGTTGCTAACCTCGCTATAACCTATGATTCGCCACAGGCGGTCTTTGCGTCATCCACATCCTATCTCGGACGGCGAATCCGTAATCTGGCTGGATTTCAATACGGCGACGAATACTATTTTGGACTCCCGGAGGCCACGCGATCCACCGTCGTGATCGACAACCGATTGGACGACATCGCGCAAGAGTTTCGTATCAGTTCTCACCCAAACTGGTACGGCCATTGGATTGCCGGTCTTTTCCTCGAAGAACAGCATCGGACGGAATCTATCGATATCCCGACGCCCGGATTGGACGCGGCTTTTGGCATCAATTCCCTTGACTTTGGGGCCGCCCAGCCGAATGATCAATACACGGGATTGCAGGCGCCAACTACCCGCCAAGCGGCGCTATATGGCGAGTTCACGTTCTCTCGTCTGGATCCGCTCGAGCTGACGGTCGGCCTTCGAGGATTCCACTGGCATCAGTCCTTCAATTTATACGCCGGCGGTCTCACGGGAGCATTGGGACCCCACGATCCCGAAATTGGTTCGGGTGACGGTACGGAGAACGGCGTAAATCCGCGCATCAACTTGGCACATCACATCTCCGATCAGGTGATGGTGTTTGCCGAAGCCTCTCGCGGCTTTCGTTATGGCGGCGTCAACCAGCCAATCCCCGCCGCTCTGTGCGCAGGTTCGCTCGCCGAACAGCGGCTTAGCAAGCCTCCGGCCACCTATGGCCCTGACCAGCTCTGGACATACTCAGTCGGGGAAAAATCGGAGCTCGAAGGCGAACGCCTAGTGCTCAACGCCACGGGTTTCCTTACACGCTGGTCCAACGTGCAATCTCGCCACGATCTCACCTGTGGCTACTATTTTGAACAGACCTCCGGGCAGATCCGAAGCACTGGGGTTGATCTCGATAGCCAGTTCCAGGTGACCCGCTCCCTCCGACTAGGAGTAAGCGCAAGTTTCACTGACGCTAAGACGAGCGAGCCAATACCCAACCTGGACGCAGCCGAGGGCGCCCAGGTCCCCTACTCTCCCCGGGAAATCCTACGGGCAAGTGCCGGTTACCGGCGACAATTGCCCATTGGGATCTTGTCGCTGCAAGCCGATTACGACTACCGAAGTGCAGAAGGAACTGAATTCGACGCCGGAAGCACTTTGTTTCGGAAAATACCGGCCACTCGGGTCGCAAACGTGGCAGGTACATGGACCGCTGGCACGACGGCAATGACGCTCTACGTTCGCAACCTGACCAATACGCAGATCATCACAGGCATTAATCCAAACGGCTATCTGCGTTTTCAGCCCGGCGATACAGTTTACCTCGGACGCCCTCGCTCGGTCGGGCTCCGACTTCAAATTTCCCTCTAACCTTCCCCTCCTATCGCTCCGGGTTGCTTTCACCGCGGCCACCTTGAATCAAGTCCGACAATGTCCGAGCATCGCGAATCATACGGACAACGGTCGCTCTGACCCGGTCTAGGTTGGGTCGGTCACCCGCCAACCAATTCTTACAAGCCTCCCCATTGGCAATCAACGCCGACAATAATTCAACCGAATCAATCGCGATTTCGGACAACTCCGAATATCGCAACGGGAGATCCGGAGGCGCATTAATATAGACCCGCGCGCCGCCATGCAATTCGCTGGAATGTTTCGACATCCGGTCAGACAATGCGCTTCGTCCCATTTCGCCCCCACAACCATGTATCATTAGTGTTTACACTGATGGTTCTCTCAGCGAATCGCCCCACCGAATACGATAGTCTCGAACTAGAGATTTCAATAGGCTTACTCATTCCCACTCTCGCGCAATGCGCCGGCCACGGCGGTCAGGAACTCCGCGCCGTCAAATGGCTTTTGAAAAATCCCGTGATTGTTGGCGGCTCTGCTTTGATCTCGGTTAATATCTTTTCGCGCAGTAATGAGGATTACGGGCAATGCGTGGCGCTCCAGAGCCGCGAGCCTCTGCAACTCCAATCCGTCGATCCCCGGCATCCCGATGTCCGTTATCAGACAATCGATATCGCCTATGATGTTCGCGGCGAGGAAGGACACCGCGGATGGGAAAGTGTGAACCGCATATCCCGACGATTCCAACAAATTTTGCAGTGAATACAGCACCCGGGTATCGTCATCCACGACGGCAATGGTGTACGGCAGCTCACGCATCCGGAGGCACTTCTTTGTGACCCATCCCAAGCGCTGGAGAGCCCCCGTTGACAGCACGGGCACATCCGTCATCCGTGTTATCCAGAGGCAACGTAAAGGTAAAAGTGGCCCCCATCGGCGCGTTATGAGTCGCCGTGATCTTACCGCCATGAGCTTCGACGATGGTCCGCGAAATTGCCAACCCCATCCCCATGCCATCGCTCTTGGTCGTGAAAAACGACTCGAACACCTTACCGGTATCCCCCAATCCCTCGCCATTGTCCCGCACCTCTACTACAAGCTCCTGATCGATACGATGAGAAGCAATTGCGAGGCATCGATGGCGTGCCATCGTCTGGGCCATCGAGTCGCACGCATTTTGTACCAGGTTCACCATCACTTGCTGGATTTGAATTTTGTCCGCCGGAACAAGTGGCAAGTTTTCGGCTAATGACAAGGTCACCGTAATGTTCTGTTTGCTGAAGGTACGGGCCATCAAGCTGGTTACTTCCCGGATTACATCATAGATGTTCATCGGCGTTTTAAGGGGTTTAGCTGCCTTGAAGAGAGCTCGCGTCCGCTCAACCACCTGCGCCGCATGCGAGGTATCCTGAATGATGCTCTTGATACTCAGGCGCGCACGATCCACCCGGGGTGGATCCGTGCCAAGCCACCGCTCGCAGGCATTTGCATTGGCCGCAATTGCGGCCAGCGGCTGATTGATCTCGTGGGCAATGGACGCCGACAGCTCACCGACCGCCGCTACTTGCATGGCACGGGTCAGTTTTGCCTCGGATTGCCGCAGCGCGTCTTCCAGTCGTTTTCGCTCATCGATGTCAATATGCAATCCGTACCAATGCTCTATGACGCCATCGAGATCGCGTAGTGGATTGGCCCGTACCTCAAACCATCGATAGGTTCCTTCCGCGTCCCGCATTCGATAATTAACCGCATAGGGAGAGCCGGTATCGAAGCCATGCAGAATTGCCGGGAGTGCGGACTTGAGATCGTCCGGATGCACCACGTCAGTCCAACCGGTCAGCGCGAACTGCTGCAATGTCTTTCCAGTGTACTGAACGAGTCGATCGCTGATGTAATCGAGATGCATGGCTGGCGTGGATCGCCACACGAGCGCCGGGATGGTTTCGGTGATTTTACGCAGTGAATGCTCACTGTTTCGCAGGGCATTTTCAAACCGATGTCGGTCGTCGATATCTACGACGGACCCATACCAGCGCAGAATCTTGCCATCGTCGTCGCGAAACGGTTCCGCCATGGCGTGAACCCATCTCCAACTCCCATCGTTCTGCGCGGCGCGGTATTCTCCTTTCATGGAATTCCCACTTTTTGCGTGGGCGGACCACGAGGCGACAAACCGATTTCGATCCTCGGGATGAATGATTCGGCTCCAACTGTCGTTGAGCACCGATTCGAGGGAAATGCCGATGAACTGCAACAAGCGTTGATTCATGTATTCGATGGCTCCGTCGGCCGAAGCAACGAAAACCATTCCTGGAATAGCATCAAGCATTGCGCGAAAGCTGCGCTGCGGCTCGCGCAGAGCGACCTCGGCGCGCAGGCGCTCGTCAATATCGGTAAGCAATCCGTACCACTGGAATCGTCGCCCCTGAGCATCCAGCACGGCATGTACTCGACAGTCAAACCAACGGTAGCCGCCATCAAAGTGCCGCAACCGATAGGTCGATTCCATGTCTCGTCCGGTTGCAAGGCACGCGTTCCACTCCTTCTGAACCCGCTCGATGTCGCCCGGATGCAAGTTCCAAATCCATCCGTGCTCGCGAATGCGGGGGAGCGGCAAACCCAGGAAATCGGTCACACGACGGTTGGCATAGTCTATTCGACCATCCGAGCGAAACGCCATCACCATTCCTGGAATACTTTCGAGCAGCTGACTCAAGGAACGTTCACTGGCTTCCAACGCTCGCGCGATCGTTTTCTCGTCGTCAATGTCGAGATCAATTCCAACCCAGCCGGTAATGTTCCCGTTGTCGTCTCGAAGCGGGCTCCCCAACGTTCGAAACCATCGATAGCGATCATCGTGACGTCGCATTCGAAACTCGATCTGAAGATCGGCTCCCGATCGGACCACCGCCATCCACTTCGCGGTAAATTGCTCAAGATCGTCCGGATGAATCACCTCCTTCCACGCATCCCCCGCGAGTTCGACAGCTGTCTTACCCGTATATTCGGTCGTATAGCGGTTCAGGAACTGAAGCCCTTCCAGGCCGACCCGCCATACGGAACCCGGGATCGTGTCGACTATCGTACGCAGTCCCCGCTCCTCGAGCGTAAGTCGGACTTCGCGGGTGTTTCGCTCCGCCATTTCATGCGCCACGAAACATAATCGATGGCTCCCTGTGCCAGGGTCGCGCGTCGACTGAGCGCCGGCCAGGAAGCGGCGATAGGCGCCGTCGGTCGCCCGCAATCGAAGCTCCAGCGTGCAGCCCTCGTCCAGAACATTTGATTTCGCACAGGCGGCTCGATAGGCGCCAATGTCATCTGGATGAACGCATGAATCCCAGCGTTCCATGAGATCCGAATTCGAGTAGCCAGTGTAAGCGAGGAACCGCTTGCCGGCCTGCCAGAAGGCGCCCGATGCAAGGGCACTCCACGCTAGTCCCGGAAGACTGTCGAGCGATTGATCGGTTGCGACCGGTGTGAAGGCGTGCTCAATCGAGGTGGGTTTTACACGCAATGCCATGGCGACGCGCCCTCGATCTAGGGCGATGACCGTCAGCGACCCGATAATTGCTGACCCCGCCATTAACAGCGAGCGCGGAATCGGGAAATTCACCGCATGTTCGACCGCTACCCCAGCGGCGCAGCCCAACAGAGCCGCACACGCAATAATAATTCCCGGCGCGAGAGGGGAAGTTCCCAAGAACCCTCCAGTGACCGAACATCGCAGACGTAGAGCGCCACAGCATGAGAATAACTCGGCCCCTTCACCGTTTTAGTCATAGAAATCTATGATTGCCTCCCGGGCGGTGGACTGCTAGAGCCAAATTACCTTTGTCGATGTGAGCGACCAATAACATTTGGTCGCCGCCGTGGCGCCTAACGCCACGGAATCGGCGACCACATCGCGGCGAGTCTAGTACAATAATGCTGTGCGGATTTATTCAAGACGAGATTGGATCTTTACAATCGGTGAGCGCCATAGTTCCGTCGAGGCCCGGGATGGCGTAGCCGAGGGCACCCCGGGCTTCCTTCCAGGCGACTGAAACGGAATGGAGCCGGCCTTTGAGACCCTTCGGGTCTTTTGGCTCCCAACACGCAAGGAGTCAGCGCCAATATGCATGAGCCGACTCACGAGGGTGTCGTTATGACATCGGACGTGTACGACCTGGGCGCACTTCTGGATGCCATTCCCGGGAAGGTTTGGTCGGCCTCCGCTCAAGGACAGATTGAATACGTAAATCAACCCGTGTTGAGCGCTATTGGCATGTCGTTGGAAGCTTTCCGGCAGTCGGGCTGGCAAAATATTATTCACCCGGCAGACCGCGACAGCATCGTGGACCAATGGTTGTCTTCCGTTAACACCGGCATTCCATTCGAGGCCGAATATCGTATTCGACTGGTCGACGGTGACTACCGCTGGTGGCACACCCGGGCAACACCAGCCCGAAGCAGTGCTGGAGCCATCTTGCGGTGGTATGGCGTGATCAGCGACGTCGACGACCGCCGGCGGAGCTCCGACACCTTGCTGGAAAACGAGCGCCAGTTGCGGCTGTTGGTCGATACGGTTCCGGCCTTGATTTGGTGTGGCACGCCCGCCGGCGAACTCTCGTACGTGAACCAACGCCTGCTCGACTTTATTGGTGCACGCAATACACAATTAGTAACGTGGACTGACCTTATTCATCCCGAAGATCTGGACCGAGTCGTCTCGACGTGGCGCCGCTCCGTCGACACCGGTGAATCGTACTCTGACACCTACCGTTTTCGACGAGCGGATGGCATATTTCGGCGGGTACGTTCCAGCGGCGAACCGCTTCGAGCCGCCGATGGCAAGACAATTTCCTGGTATGGGATTACCACTGATATCGAAGATGGCGAACGCCTGGAGGAATCGCTGCGTGACGCACAGGCACGTCTGGCGGAAGCCGTTCGTCGATCCACCGTCCGCGAACTGTCGGCCTCCATCGCCCACGAAATCAACCAGCCTTTGACGGCGATTGTATCTGCCGGGGAGGCGTGCCTCCACTGGCTGGACGCCGCGCCCCCCAATATTGAACGCGCCCGGCGCAGTGCACGCAGCATAGTGCAAGATGGCAAATCGGCCGCAAAAGTCGTTGACCGTATCCGTCTCCTATTCACGCATGCAATACCCGTCAAGACAACGATCGCGGTGGATACGGTCATCGAAGAAGTTCTGCGACTGATGGATGACCGACTTCGTACCGGCCAAATACAGGCACAATGGACTCCCGATCCGCAATGCCCTCTCGTTTGGGCCGACCGGATCTATTTACAGCAAATTCTCATCAATTTGATACAAAACGCCGTCGACTCACTCCTGTCGATTCAGAATCGGCCTAAACTGCTGAGGGTGACGGTTTATAGGCCCGAGTTCGAGCTGGAAAGCGTCGCCATTGCCGTCCACGATAACGGCGAAGGAATCACCGACCTCAGTCATATTTTTGATTCCTTCTTCACCACGAAGGAAAATGGGCTGGGCATTGGACTGTCGATTTGTCGCTCGATGGTCGAAGCTCATGGAGGACGCCTATGGGCGTCGTCGATTCCCGGCGAAGGTTCAATATTCACCTTCACACTACCAATCGATCCAGGGATCACGTCGTGACGAAAGACGGCGCGGTGGTCTACCTTGTCGACGACGACCCCCGTGTCCGTGAAGCGCTCACGGAGTTACTTGAGTCGCTGGGTATGGTGGTGCTCAGTTTCGATTCCGCGGCCACGTATTTGACTCACCCGAGAAATGATCAGGCTGCCTGCTTAATCATCGACCTTAATATGCCCGGCATCAACGGATTGGAACTACAGGACCGTCTCAAGACGACTGAAGGGCCGCCGATCATATTCATTAGTGGACGCGGTGATATCCGCTCGAGCGTACACGCCATAAAGGCCGGTGCGATTGAATTTTTTACCAAGCCGTTGAATAGCGACATTCTAATTCCAGCCATCAAGGCGGCATTCGAACAGGATCGCCTTATGCGCAAAGAGCGGGCGGATATCGCGGCCATAAGAAGGCGCTATGATCTCTTAAGCCCTCGGGAACGCGAAGTGCTGCCGCTCGTCGTCACTGGCTTGCTCAACAAACAAGCGGCCGCCGTTCTTGGAATCACGGAAGTCACCCTGCAGATCCACCGCAGTCAAATTATGCGAAAAATGGAGGCGGATTCCTTTGCCGACCTCGTTCGTATGGCGTCGAAACTCGGTATACCGAAGGAACAGAAATAGCCCGAAGCTGCGCAGGCGGTCAAGACTCAGAACACTTCAATCCATTCGAGGTCGTCATCGACTTTGACTGCCACATTGACGACGGCTTTGATTCCCTCGGATTCAACGTACATAAGTACGGAGGCACACTCCTCATCAAGCCTTCCAAGGGGGCGCTCGCTCAAAGGCTTCTTTGGAACGAATTCTCGAACTTATCAAGGCCAACGTCGCGACAAAAAAGGAGGATTTGATACGGCAACTCGACAGCAAATTGATGGGCTGGAGCAACTATTTCCGGCACGTCGTGGCGAAGAAGACCCTCAGCTATGTGGACAACCAAGTGTTTTCGGGCACTGATCTTGTGGATCAATTGAAGGGTTTTCTGACGCTGATGGCACCTTATTCTGATAGGTGCATTCAAGACGGTAGGTCAAATACGAGCACTTCGGCACCGATGCCGCGATCGAGCGTCAGCGTTTGAGGGCCATTGAGCATGAGCGCATCTCCCGCCGTCAGTATGGAGTCACTGACTCGGATTTGGCCGCGCGCGAGATGGATGTAACCTTGGCGGCCCGTGGCGAGGGTCACGCTCGCCGATTCCTCATCGTCGAAAAGCCCGGCGTACACTCGTGCGTCCTGGTGAATCCGGACGGAACCCACTTCACCATCGGGCGACGCGACGAGTCGCAAGCGGCCCCGTTTATCTGCTGCAGAAAAATGCTTTTCCTCATAGCTCGGCGGGAGCCCCCGCTGATTGGGGACGATCCAGATCTGCAGGAAATGCACGGGATCGACGGTCGAGGCATTGAATTCGCTATGTTTGACACCGGTGCCGGCGCTCATGCGTTGGACATCTCCCGGCCGTAACACC
>Ga0116229_10006380_pt1 | contig 18972 bp, 14 predicted proteins | sample S1TSphgellanicum_3_FD_87313 | JGI IMG/M metagenome (GOLD analysis project Ga0116229, IMG submission 87313) | Host-associated microbial communities from peat moss isolated from Minnesota, USA - S1T2_Fc - Sphagnum magellanicum MG | ecosystem: Host-associated > Plants > Peat moss > Unclassified... | reverse complement strand
TTCGCCTCCCAGGACCTGACCTTCACCGCCAACTATATTCAGTCGGACATCAAGGATCCGATCTCGACCTTCCCAGCGGCGACGGCGGCGATCGAGGCGGCCTTTCCGGCTGAGTTCATCCGCAATGCATCGGGCGCGCTGGTCGAAGAAGACCTCAGGCCGATAAACTTCGCAGACCAGAGCCGCTCAGAACTCCGCTGGGGCGTGAACTTCAGCATGAACGTCGGCCCGGCCCCGCCGCCGCGTCCTGGCCGTCCCCGGCCCCAGGGAACCGGTCAGAACGGTCCGAACGGCGCTGGCGGCGATGGCGGCGGCGGTTCCGGCGGAGGGGGCGGAGGGCGAGGCGGCGGCGGCTTCGGCGGCGGAGGGGGCCGGGGCGGCGGCGGGCGCGGCGGCGGCGGCGGCATGTTCAACAGCATGCGCAGCTCCCAGCAGGGGCATCTCCAGATGGCCGTCTACCATACCTATTTCTTCAGCGATCAGATCCTGATCCGCCCAGGCGTGCCAGTGCTCGACCTTTTGAACGGCCAGGCGGCCAGCAGCACGGGCGGCCAGTACCGCAATGAGGTGGAGGCTCAGCTCGGTTATACCCAGGCCGGCTTTGGAAGCCGCATGAGCCTCGACTGGCGCCAGAGCACCCAGGTGGTGGATCCGAGCGTGCCCACAGGCAATCTGAGCTTCTCCAGTATAACCACGCTCAACACCCGCTTCTGGCTGAGCTTCAACGGTCAGCCGCAGCTGGTGCGCGCCTGGCCTTTCCTTCGCAGCGCACGGGTGACGCTTTACGTCAGCAATCTGCTGGACCAGAGGATCAAGGTGACGGACGCCCTTGGCCAGACGCCGCAGAGTTACCAGCCCGCCTATATCGATCCCGTCGGCAGGCTGGTGGAGCTCACCTTCCGCAAGCTGTTCTATTAACCGGGCGTCGCGCTAAAAGCGCACCATGAGCGACAGCCTCTATGATCTTCTCGTCTCGCGCTTTCCCGCCGACCGGGAGCAGCCCTGCTTGTTGATCGGCGAGGCTGAGATCTCCTATGGCGCGGTTGAGGCCGGCGCCGGACGGCTGGCGCGCCTTCTGATCCAACGCGGCGTACGCCCCGGGGACCGGGTGGCGGTCAAGGCGCAAAAGTCGCCCGAGGCGTTGATGCTCTATCTGGCTGTGCTGATGGCGGGAGCGGTTTATCTGCCTCTGAACCCAGCCTACACCGACCATGAGGTCGCCTATTTTCTCGACGACGCCGAACCTGCGCTGTTTGTCACCGATGTCTTGGGGCTCATGCAGGACGCCCAGGGCCTGGAGCCGCTCCAAGAGCCGATTGCGCGCTCGAGAAGCGATCTTGCCGCGATCGTCTATACCTCAGGCACCACGGGGCGCTCCAAGGGCGCCATGATCAGTCATCAGAACATGGCCGCCAATGCTCTGGCCTTGCACCGCGCCTGGGGCTTTGGGCCCGGGGACGTTCTGCTGCACGCTCTGCCGATCTACCATATCCACGGCCTGTTCGTGGCCCTGCACACGGCTCTTCTCAACGGCTCTGCTTTGCTCTGGCACGCGAGCTTCGACGCGGCCGCCGTGATCAAGGATCTTCCTCGAGCAAGCGTGCTTATGGGGGTGCCGACCTTCTACACGCGCCTGCTGGACCACCCGGGCTTTGGGCGGGCGCAGACCGCGCACATGCGGCTCTTTATCTGCGGATCAGCGCCTTTGCTGGAGAGCACCTTCGAGGCCTTCGCCGTGCGAACCGGCCATCGCATCCTGGAACGCTACGGCATGTCCGAGGCCGGAATTATAACGTCCAACCCCCTCGACGGGGATCGGATCCCTGGAAGCGTCGGCTATCCACTCCCAGGAACCGATGTTCGCATCGACGGCGGCGAAACCGGCGGCATTGAAATCCGCGGCGACAGTGTGTTTTCCGGCTATTGGCGCATGCCGCAGAAGACCCGCGATGAGTTCACCCCAGACGGCTTCTTCAAGACCGGCGACATCGGTCGTCAGGATCCGGACGGAAGGCTTTGGATTTCCGGCCGCGCCAAGGACCTGATCATCTCGGGAGGCTTTAACGTCTATCCCAAGGAGATCGAAGGCGTGCTCGACGCCCTGCCCGGCGTCGACGAGAGCGCGGTGATCGGCGTCCCTCATCCGGATTTCGGCGAGGCGGTGGTCGCGGTCGTCGTCAGAGCCGGGGCTGCGGGCGAGCCCCGGGCGGAGGCAGCCGAGGAGGCCGCCCTGATCCTAGCGGCTCGCGAACGGCTGGCCGCCTTCAAGGCGCCCAAGCGGGTGATTTTCGTCGGCGCGCTACCACGCAACGCCATGGGGAAGGTGCAAAAGGCGGCTCTGAGGGCTGAGTTCGCGGACGTGTTTGATCCTGTTGTCATGGACAGAGGCGCCATGCTCGGGGATGCTGGCGGCCGATGAAGCTCCGCGTCCGCTTTTTGCAGCTCCCCATCCTGTTCGACGCCAACCGGCTCGCCGACGAGGTTGCAGCGGTGCCCGAGAGCGCCTGGCGGCCTCATCCGAAGAATTTTCCGGGTAATGACGCCCTGCCGCTGATCACCACGGACGGGGATCCGGCGAGCGACGCGCGCGGCGGAGCCATGAAGGCCACGCCGCACCTCTTGGCCTGTCCTTACCTGATGCAGGTTCTCGACACCCTTGGCGCGACCTGGGGGCGATCGCGGTTGATGCGACTCTCCGGCGAGGCCGAGGTCACGCCGCACGTCGATACCGACTATTACTGGCGCGATCACATGCGCGTGCACGTGCCGATCGTCACACAACCCAGCGTCCGCTTCTTCTGCGGTGGGGAAGCAGTGCATATGGCGCCCGGCGAGTGCTGGATCTTCGACACCTGGAGCCTGCACAGCGTCCGCAACCACGCGACACGGGCGCGCATTCACCTGGTCGCCGACACCGTAGGCGGAGACGGCCTACTGAACCTGATCGAGAAGGGCCGCGCACCCGGCGAAACCCGTCCGGGTTGGTCGCCCGAACGCTCGCCGCCGCTAGACGGCCCCGCGCCAAGCCTGGCCTACGAAAGCCGCAACCTGCCATCGGTGATGACCCCCTGGGAGCTTAGAGATCACCTTGGCTTTTTGCTGAGCGATGCGGCGCCGGGGGACGCGCGCTTGGGCCCGGTCTCCCAGGTCCTCAATCGGCTGAGGGTCAACTGGCACGCCCTTTGGGCTCAGTACGGCGATGACGAGGCCGCCCGAGCGCATTACGAGGCCCTCCTCGTGCGGACCTGGGACCAGGTCATTGCGCTCGGCGCCAATGAGCTTGCCCTGAAAAACGGAATGCCGCTCGCCCTCTGCCTGAAGACCCTGATCTTCAACTCGGCCCTCGCCGACAGCGCCGCCGAGCCCATGGACGCGGACGACCGCAACCGGCCCCTGGACGCCGCGCCTCCCCATGGCGGCCCCTTAGCCCCGGGGCCTCTCAGTGCAGCGCCAACCCTTAAGAGCGGCGCGCGGGAAGCCCGCGATCCTCAATTCGACCGGCCGGTCTTCATCGTTAGCTCGCCGCGATCCGGATCCAGCCTCCTGTTCGAGACCCTTTCTCGAGCGCGTGAAGCGCACACCATCGGCGGGGAATCGCACGGTCTGATCGAGGCTATTGCGGAGCTGACGCCGGCGGCCCACGGCTGGTCATCCAATCGGCTGACGGCGGGCGAAGCCGGTCCGGGCATGGTGCAGAAGCTTCGTCAGCGCTACGCCAGCGCCTTGCGCGATCGGGATGGGCGTCCGCCCTCGAGCCGTCCCGTGCGGATGCTGGAAAAAACCCCGAAAAACGCCTTGAGGATCCCCTTCCTGGCCGCGGTCTTCCCCGAGGCGGAGTTCATCTACCTTTACCGAGATCCGCGCCCGACCCTGGCCAGCATGATGGAGGCCTGGTCTTCAGGCCGGTTCCGAACCTATCCCCAGCTGCCCGGCTGGCCCGGGCCGCCCTGGTCGCTGCTTCTGGTGCCAGAGTGGAGGCGACTGGTTGGCGCGCCGCTCAATCAGATCGTCGCCGAGCAGTGGGCGACCACGACGCGTATCCTTCTCGACGACCTCGAGGGCCTGCCGGTTTCGCGCTGGCGCGCCCTCAGTTATGAGACCTTCATCGCGTCTCCAGATAAGGCGGCGGCCAGCCTATGCCAGGGCGTCGGGTTGACCTGGGATCGTCCGGTCGCGACAAGCTTGCCGCTTGCCCGCAACACGCTTTCGCCGCCTGATCAACACAAATGGCAGGCGCGGGCGGCGGAGATTGAGGCGGTCGCGGCCATATTCTTAAAGCAGGATGAACGGGCGCGAACGGTCCTCAGCCGGTAAGCTCCACCGTATTTCGGACAGAATGCCGGTTTGGCGCCTGCTGAATGAGCGGTGTTGGATCAGCCTGGCTGGGGGACAGCGAGGGCGCCAGGGAAACAATGGCGGATTATTAGGCGCGTTCGGACAAATCCTGTCCAAATTCTCCTCACGCGCGAAATGTCGCACCCTTGGGCGTATTTCCCTGCTTGATCAACGCATTGCCCATCGCGCCTATGCGCCGATTGGTGCTGCTCAGGTATCCGAGAAACAATTCGGCGGGGCGGCGCGGACAATCGGCTTAGTGTCGAGAGGGGATCATATGAAGAAACTAATGTTGGGGGCGAGCACGCTTGCTCTCGCCCTGAGCGCCGGGGCGGCGATGGCGCAGACCGCCCAGCCCGAAAGCGAAATCATCGTGACCGGTACGCGCACGACCGGTCTGAAGGCCGCAGACAGCGCCGCTCCGATCGAGATCGTTGGCTCTCAGGCGCTGCAATCCACCGGCGGAATCAGCCTTCCTGATTCGCTTTTGGCGTCGGTGCCTTCGTTCAACATCGACCACAACGGGGGCGACGCTGCGGCCGTTCTGACGATCGCCGCACTCCGGGGCGTCAGCCCGAACGACACCCTGGTCCTGGTGGACGGCAAGCGCCGCGCCACGACCGCTGACCTCTACGTCGACGGCGGCAGCGCCTATTCGGGCGCGGCGACCACCGACCTTAGCTTCATCCCGGTCGGCGCGATCGACCACGTGGAAGTGCTGACCGACGGCGCCGCGGCGCAGTACGGCTCGGACGCCATCGCCGGCGTCGTCAATATCATCTTGAAGAAGTCCGCCACCGCCGGCCAGCTGACCGCGTCGGCCGGCCAGTACTATGAAGGCGACGGCAACACCGGAAACTGGTCGATCAACAAGGGCTTCCAGCTCCTCGACAAGGGCTTCATCAACGTCACCCTCGAAGAGCAGTACCACGGCTTCAGCGAGCAGGGCATCGGCGACCGGCGCGTGACCAACCAATATGGTCAGCCCCTGTCCAGCGACAGCGCCTTCACGACGAACGGCGTTCTCGGGGCGTCGAACTATCCCCACATGAACCAGCTGAACGGCGATCCGCAGTTCAACCTCTACAACGGCTTCTGGAATGCGGGTTACGACCTCTCGCCCGAGATCCAGCTTTACGCCTTCGGCAACTACGGTATGCGCGAGTCCTCCCACTTTGAGAACTATCGCGTGCCGACCAAGGTCTCAGGCACGACCTCGACGGGCACGACCTACTATCCCCTTCCCGATGGCTTTGATCCTCGCGAGAAGTTCGACGAAACCGACTACTCGTTCACGGAGGGTGCGAAGGGCGCCTACTGGGGCTGGCACTACGATGTGTCGACGACCTACGGCGCCGACAACGTGCAGGTCTATACGATCAATTCGGCCAACGCCCAGCTCTTCCCGGTCCTGGCGGCCCTATCCTCTTCCCCGATTGTTCCGCAGACCAATTTCTATGACGGCGGCTATATCAACACCGAGTGGAACAACACGCTCGATCTTGACCGGTCCTTCGCCATGCCCTGGGCCGCATCGCCACTGAACGTCGCCCTCGGCGCCGAATACCGCCGCGACACCTATCAGATCCAGGACGGCGAACCCTCGTCCTACTATGGCGCGGGCGCCCAGTCGTTCGACGGCTATACGCCGCAGGATAAAGGCACCCACGCCCGCAGCAACTACGCCTTCTACGCCGACTTCGCGCTGGATCCGATCGCGCATCTGCACACCGACGCGGCCGTCCGCTATGAGCATTATAGCGATTTCGGCAGCACGACTGTGGGCAAGTTCACCGGCCGGTACGACCTGACCTCGACCTTCGCCGTCCGCGGGACCGTAAGCTCAGGCTTCCGCGCCCCGACGCTCGCGGAAGAATATTATTCCGGCACCAACGTCTCGCCGACGTCAGCGGACGTGCAGTTGCCGCCAAACTCGGCCGCGGCGACCCTCGCCGGGTTCGGGCCTCTGAAGCCGGAACAGTCGGACAACTATAGCGCCGGCATCGTCTGGCATCCGATTCCCAAGCTGCAGATCACCGCCGACGCCTACAGCATCCTGATCAAGGACCGCATCCTGGTCAGCGGCTTTATCTTCGGTGAAGAGAACGGCTATGGAACCAACGGCGTCGTGTCCCAGGGGGTTTTGAACGCCATCACCGCACGCGGCGTGACGCTTGATTCCGGCCTGAGCTACGCCGGCATTTCGATCTTCGCCAATGCGGGCAATACTCAGACCAACGGCCTTGAAGCCACCGCGACCTACGCGTCCGACTTCGACCAGTACGGCCATGTCGACTGGTCTTTGGGCTTTGACTACAACCACACGACGATCACCAAGATCGATCCTCTGCCGGCCGCTGTAACCAACGTCGACTTCGGCCAGACCACCTTCTTGAACGACGTCGCCAAGAGCGCGCTTCTAGACAGCACCCCGCGCTTCAAACTGATCCTGCAAGCCACCTGGACCTTGCAGAAGTGGTCGGTGATGCTGCGCGAGACGGTCTATGGCCAGTCGTCCGAGATCGCCGACCCCAGCGGCACCGATCCCTACAACGAGGTCATCCCTGTCACCGGCATCACCGATCTGCAGGTCAGCTACAAGGTTACGTCGGCAATCAAGCTGAGCGCGGGGGCCAACAACCTCTTCAATCAGTTCCCGCCCCTGACCCCGCTCCGGGGCGGCTCGCCGGTCGACGGCGCGCTGGTCTTCCATGTGCCCTACAACTTCTCTCCGTTCGGCATCAACGGCGGCTATTACTACGGCCGCGTGACGATCAATTTCTAAAGCCTACCGGGCCGGATACGAAAGTGTCCGGCCCCGTTCGCCCCCTTGGCGGCTCTCATAGCGCCAGGCTATGAGACAAGGGTGGCGCGGCGGCTTCTTCGTCCCGCCCGAGACCGCTCCATGCACCGTCCCGCTCCCCGTCCAGGCCTTGCGCAAGCCCACCTTGCGAGCGCGGTTCAGCGCGCCGCAACCCTCCTTGCGAGCGATCCGGCCGCCGCGGAGCGCGAAATCGCCCCGGTCCTGAAGGCGGCCCCGACCGATCCCAGGGGGCTTTTGATCCTGGCCTCGGCGCAGCGGCGCCAGGGCCGGGCTAAGACGGCGCTTAGGGTTCTGGACGCCCTCGCCCGGGCCTACCCTAAAGCCGCCAACACGCAGTACGAGCTCGGCGCCGCCCTTGCAGACCTTGGCGAGGACGGTCCCGCTGCAGAGGCGCTGCAGCGCGCCCTCGCCTCCAACCCCGACCTGACTGAAGCCTGGCGGCTGCTGGGCGATCTTCTGTTTAAAGCGGGCGACGTCAAAGGCTCAGAGCGCGCCTACGCCGGGCATGACCGGGCGAGCCTTCGCGACCCACGCCTAAAGCCTATCGCAGACGCCCTCTTGCATGGGCGATCCGAGCCAGCGGAACAGGCGCTCCGCACCTTTCTGACCAAGGAGCCCAATCACGTCGAAGGCCTTCGCCTGCTCGGCGCGCTCTGCGCCCGCCAGGGCCGGCACGGCGACGCGGAGGTTCTGTTCGAGCACGCCCTGATGAACGATCCATCCGACGATGGCGTGCGCTTCGGATATGCCGCGGCCCTCTTTCGCCAACAGAAGGCCCAAGCGGCTCTCATGCACGTCGAGACGCTGATCAGCCGCAGGCCTAGGGATCCGGCCTATCTCAACCTCCTTGCAGCCTGCCTCGGTCTCATCGGCGAGAACGCCCGGGTGCTTGAGATCTACCAGGATCTTTTGAAAACCTATTCCAGGCAGCCCGGCGTCTGGCTGAATTTCGGCCATGCGCTGCGCACGGTCGGCAGGCTCCAAGAGGCGGTCGCCGCCTATAAGACCTGTCTGGACCTCGCCCCTTCGCATGGGGAGGCCTACTGGAGCCTCGCGAACCTTAAGGTGGTGAGCTTTTCCTCAGAGGAGGAGGCCAGCATGGCGGCCCTGGCCGAACGGCCTGATCTTTCCGATGACGATCGCCTCCACCTTCACTATGCGCTCGGCAAGGCGCTCGAAGATCGCAAGGACTACGCCGGCTCCTTCAAGCACTATGCCGAGGGAGCGAGGATCCGCCGCGCCCAGACCGCCTATGATCCCGGCGAAACCAGCGCCTTCACCCAACGCGCCAAGGCTCTGTTCACCACAGACTTCTTCGAGAGGCGACGGGGCGGAGGTTCGCCGTCGAGGGCGCCCATCTTCATCGTCGGCCTGCCGCGCGCCGGCTCGACGCTGATCGAGCAGATCCTGGCCTCCCATTCTGAGGTGGAGGGCACGATGGAACTGCCGGACATCAACCTCATCGCCCGCCAGCTCGGCCAAGCGAGGGGCGATACGGTCAATGGCCTCTACCCGGATGTGCTGGCCGATGTCCCCAAGGAAAGTCTGGCGGCGCTCGGCGAGGCCTTCCTCGCCGCTACCGAGGTCTATCGTAAGCTGAACCGCCCCCGTTTTATTGATAAGATGCCCAATAACTTCCAGCATTTAGGGCTAATTCACCTGATCCTGCCCGAGGCGAAGATCATCGACGCGCGACGAAACCCGCTGGGTTCCTGCTTTTCCGCGTTCAAGCAACACTTCAATCAGGGCCAGACCTTCTCCTACGATCTCGCCGATCTTGGTCGATACTACCGGGATTATCTCGATTTGATGAACCACTTCGATCGCGTCCTCCCCGGCCGCGTGCACCGGGTCATCTATGAGGACATGGTGGAGGATACCGAGGCGGAGATCCGCAGCCTGCTTGAGTATTGCGAGCTGCCGTTCGAAGAAGCCTGCCTGAACTTCTACGAGAACGACCGTGCGGTGCGCACGGTCAGCTCCGAGCAGGTTCGCCGTCCCATTTTTCGGGACGGGCTTGATCAGTGGCGCAGGTATGAACCTTATCTTGGTCCGCTCAAGACCGCATTAGGCGAGATCGGCCGCACCTGGCGCGGATCAGGCAAAGCGAACCGATAGCGGTTTTCGGGCTTCATCCAATTGAACCACTAGATCGGCCCGAGCCGGCATCTCAAGGTCGATCCATCGGCTCAGGCGCTCATAGTGCTGGATAAAGCGATGGACCTCAGGGTCTGTCATGCCGCCGCCGGTCCGGGCTCTGAGCTTGTGCTCCTGCTCGAGGCGCCAGCCCCACACCGCCGAAAACGCGGGCGGGCGCAGCAGCGCCAGAACATCGATCCGGCCGAAGAGGGCCTGGTAGTCGCCGGCCAGGGCCGCGTTGACGCTTCGCCGCCAGCGTCCGTCCGGGTCTTCCAGAGCTTCGAGGGCGTTGACCGGCGCCTCGAGGGCGACGTCCGGCTCCGGATGGGCGCCGACGCACCAGCCTTCGAAGATCACCACGTCGACCGGCGCGCGGACGGCTGGCCAATCGGCCGGATCCACCCGGTCGTCGCTCGCCTTGTCAAAGCGCGGCAGATAGACCCGGCCCCGCCCGGCAAGGCCGTCCAGGACCCGAGCGCCAAGGGTCACATCATGGGTCCCGGGCGGCCCTCGCGCGGCGAACAGCGGATGAACCTCGTCAGCCCGCTGTGCGCGCTCGCGCCTCCCGAGATAAACATCATCGAGGGATAGAGCCGCCGCGCTGACGCCCGCCGCATGCAAGAGGCTCAGCAGCGCCTGGGCGCCGCTCGACTTGCCCGAACCCTGGGGGCCGCAGAGCCCGAGAACGATCGTCCGGCCCGACCTGATCCGCCCGGTCAGCAAACGCTCGGCCAGGGGGCCCCAAACCCCACGGATCTGTTCGCTGTATTTCGCCGGCAGGCTTTCACGCGCCAGGAGGGACGCCTCCACCTCGGGGCTCAACGCCATGAAAGGCACGCGTCGCTAAAGGGCATGACCCAGCCTTTGTCGCCCTTAACCCGCCTCAGGTGGCGACCCTTAGCCCGAGGCGCACGATGCTAGGAGCGTCATAACTATAGGGGCCGCCTACGGCCTCGGAGGTCTGAACCTTGGCATTGAAGAGGTTGTCGACAGCGAGGAAGACCGCGAGGCGCGGGTTGAACCGCCAGTCGGCTCGAAGGTCGGCCGTAACCGCCGAGCGCAGGCGAAGGGTGTTGAGGTCATCGCTATAGCGCGCGCTCTCGTAGCGCCCGTCCACGAGGAGAGACAGCGCCGGAGAGACTTGCCAGCGCACCCCAAGATCGCTGGTGAGCATGGGCGTGAGCGCGGGACGCTTGCCGTCAAGCTGGGGCGCAAGGCTCCCGCCGTCGACCCGAGAGTAGGTCCAGGCGAGGGAGCCGGTCAGGCTGAGGCCCCGCCCAAGGGCCTGAGCGGCGTCGGCCTCAAGGCCCGTCGCATTGATCGCGCCCACGTTCTCACGCTGTTGCAACAGACCGCCCGCGGCGATGAAACCCGCGACCGGGAAGGCGCCGGGTCCCACGCCGATGGTCTTGTTGATCACCGGATCCTGCAGGCGATTGTAGAACAGCGTGCTCGAAGCCTTCAGCCCCTTGTCGTTGGCGAAGTCGAGACCGGTTTCGACGCCATAGAGTTTTTCAGGCTCAAGGGCCGGGTTGGCCAGGGTGTCGTTGTTGCCTTGGCGAAAAGGACGGTAGAGCTCGTTCAGGGTGATTGGGCGAAAGCCGGCGTAGGCGGCCGAGCGCCAGGCGAAACCCCCTCCAAGGTCATGGCGCGCGCCCAGTCGCGCGGTGGGCAGGACCCCGTCCTTGTCGGCCGGCCTTTCATTCAGGGTGACAGCGCCCGTGGCCAGGGCGTTTTCCACCTGCTCGCCGTTGAAATCACCCCAATAGTCGGCCCTGACCCCGCCGGTCAAAAGCCAGCCTGACACCGTCGTCGAGGCCTCGGCGTAAAGACCGGCGAGCAGGGTCTGGCCGCCCGCCTTGCGTCCCTTGGTGAAGGCGTCGGTCACCCAGCTGAAACGCTCGCGGCTTTCGCCGGTCGCGCCACGAATATCGGTTCCGACCTCAAGGGTGATCGCTTGGGTCGTTTCGCGCACCGCCGCATTCAGACCCCAGCCCAGGGCAGGGGTGGCGTACTGGTCGTCCGCCGGGGTCGACGTATCGCGCGCATTGGTGACGGAGGCTGAGGTGTTCACAAGGTTGGAGACCGAAACCCACGCCTGGGCGCGCCAGCCCAGGTTCGAAAGATCCGGCTGCTGGGCTGCGGTCAGGGAGGCCTCTGCGCCCTTGGCCTTGGACAAGGCGGACACGGAGCCAGCGCCGCGGTTCTCGTCATAAGCGGCGACGCGTTCAGAGATTAAGACCTGACCTACCCTTTCTTCCGCGCGAACCGAGGTGTTGTAGTCATCAAGGCTTAGGGGCGTATCGGCCCGGCCGCGCCCCTGAATCACCGGGATCCAGCCATCGAGGTGCTGGGCGCCAAGTTCAGCTAGAACGCGGGCGCCGTCTATGTCGCCGCCAACGACGCCCAGACCCTCGCGATAGCCGAGGGACCCGCCCGAACCCTCAAGCTCGGCGCCCTCAAGATCGCTGCGGCTCTGAAGGTCGATGACGCCCGTGAGGGCCCCGGCGCCGTAGGGTCCTGCCCCGGCGCCCCGCACGATGCTGGCCCGACCGATCGTCTGAGCGGGGAGGGCGGTCCAGATCACCCAGCCGCCGAAGGGGTCGTTTTGGGGCACGCCGTCGAGGGTGACCAGGGCTCGGCTGGCGGCGGAGCCGGCGATGGCGCGCAGGCTCGCGCCCTGCGTCGTTGGATTGGCGCCGAGGGTCGAGGTGCGCCGATAAAGGGAAAAGCCGGCCACTGAGCGCAGGGCGTCGTTAAGTTCCGCCGCATCGGCGAACTGGGCCGGATCGACGGTTATAATCGAGAACGCCGCGTCGCCCGCTGGATCGGGCAGGCGGGGCGCTGTCACGACAACGGCGGCCTCAGGGGCGGGCTCTGGCGGCGGTGCGGCGATCACGTCGCCTCCGTAAGCTTGGCGGATGTGAACAGTCTGGTCTACGTCGGACACGCCGTCGAGGGCTTCAGCCTCCATAGACCGGTTTGAGGTCCCGCGGAGTGTCTCTGATTGAGACATCCGTAAAGGGCGGTTGATGGCGGGCGGCCAGCCTAGCGCTGTCTTTAGGGCGCGAGCGCCAGGCGCGCATGAGGGTTGGCCGCCGCCTCGGCGCGTCTAGCTCTTGGCGCCCGCGAGCTTTTCGATCTGTTTCTGCATGGCCTCAAGCTGGTTCTTCAGATCAGTGATCTGATCCCCGCCGCTGGCCGGCGCGGGCTCAGGGTCTGGCTCAGGAGGGCGCGTGGCGGAGCCTGCAGCTGAAGACGGCGGCGTGAACGGGCTGAACATCTTCATCGCCCGATCGAACAGGGCCATGTTCTGGCGCACCTGCTCATCGAACAGGTTATAGCCGGGCGCCGCGCTGAACGCGCCGGCCATCTGCTCACGCATCCGCTCCTGCTGGCGGGTGAAGGCATCCAGCGACATTTCCAAATAGCTCGGAACGAAGGACTGCATCTGGTCGCCGTAGAAGCGAATGAGCTGGCGCAGAAACTGGATTGGAAGCAGGTTCTGCGCACCGGAGGCGTTCTCCTCCTCAAAGATGATCTGCGTCAGCACCTGGCGGGTTATGTCCTCGTTGGTCTTGGCGTCGAACACCACAAAGTCGGTTCCGATTTTCACCATCTCAGCCAGGTTGTCCAAAGTGACGTATGAGGAGGACCCGGTATTGTAGAGTCGCCGATTGGCATACTTCTTGATAACGATGCGCTCTGCGCCCCCCTTGCCCGCCTTGCGTCCCATGCCCTCCTTAATCTCCTCCGCCACCCTCGCCTCCCTTGGTTTTGCTGCAATTGCTGCAGGTTTTGCTGCGCAGCATTTTGCGACGCAAAATTCTGTTTCCGCAAGTATCCTGAGCCAAATTTGCAAAGGGCGTTGTCCGAGGGAGGCTCGATGTGCTCTTTTGCGTTTGCTGCACTGATGCTGCACAAGGATCGCCCTAATGACTGAACCCGCGACCGAAATCGTCATCGCCTCCGCCGCGCGAACGCCGGTGGGATCGTTTAACGGCGCCCTCTCGAGCCTGCCCGCCCACGACCTCGGCGCGATCGCCATCCGCGCAGCGCTCGAGCGCGCCGGCGTGTCGCCCGAAGACGTCGACGAGGTGGTGATGGGCCAGGTGCTGCAGGCCGGCGCCGGACAGGGCCCGGCGCGGCAGGCGTCGATCAAGGCCGGGGTGCCGGTGGAGGCGCCGGCCTGGTCCTTGAACCAACTGTGCGGGTCGGGCCTCAGGGCCGTCGCTCTCGGCTATCAACAGATCCTGGAAGGCTCGGCCGCCATCGTCGTCGCCGGCGGCCAGGAGAGCATGAGCCAGGCCCCGCACGCCCAACAGCTTCGAACCGGCCAGAAGATGGGCGACCTCAGTTTGGTCGACACCATGATCAAAGACGGCCTCTGGGACGCCTTTCATGGCTATCATATGGGCCAGACCGCCGAGAACATCGCGGCGCGCTGGCAGATCACCCGGGGCGACCAGGACGCCTTCGCCGTGGCGAGCCAGAACAAGGCCGAAGCCGCGCAGAAGGCGGGTCGGTTCAAGACCGAGATCGCGCCCGTGACGATCAAGGGCCGAAAGGGCGACACCGTGGTCGACGCTGACGAATACATTCGCCACGGCGCGACCCTGGAGAGCGTTTCGGGCCTGAAACCCGCCTTCGCCAAGGACGGCTCTGTGACCGCCGCGAACGCGTCGGGCCTCAACGACGGCGCGGCCGCCCTTGTCTTGATGAGCGCGGCGGACGCCAAAAAACGCGGTGTCGCCCCCCTCGCCCGCATCGTCTCCTGGGCGCACGCGGGCGTCGACCCTGAGATCATGGGCACCGGCCCGATCCCCGCTTCAAAGAAGGCGTTGGAGAAGGCCGGGTGGAGCGTCGCCGATCTTGACCTGATCGAGTCCAACGAAGCCTTCGCGGCCCAGTCCTTGTGCGTGGTCAAGGAGCTTGGGCTCGACCCGGCAAAGGTCAATGTCAACGGCGGCGCCATCGCCATCGGCCATCCGATCGGCGCCTCGGGGGCGCGGATCCTGACCACCCTTTTGCACGAGATGCAGCGGTCCGGCGCCAAGAAGGGGCTGGCCACGCTCTGCGTCGGCGGCGGGATGGGCGTCGCCATGTGCGTAGAGCGGGCTTGACGACGCTTAAGGGGCCGAAGGACGGCCTTATTGGATCAACGAAAAGAGGGAAACAGTCATGGGTCGGGTGGCTTTGGTTACAGGCGGTGTGCGCGGCATAGGTCTCGCGATCGTCGATCGGTTAAAGCAGGACGGCTTTAAGGTCGCCGCGGGCTACGCCGGAAACGAGGACGCCGCGAAGGCCTGCGCCGAGGCCCATGGGGTCATGGTGGTGAAGGGCAATGTCGGGGACTTCAACGACGCGGCCCAGGCGGTGAAAGCCGTCGAAGCGGAACTTGGTCCGATCGACGTCCTGGTCAACAACGCCGGCATCACCCGCGACGCCATGCTCCACAAAATGACGCCCGAGCAGTGGAACGAGGTGATCTTCGTGAACCTGCCCTCGATCTTCAACATGACCCGGAATGTGATCGAGGGCATGCGCGAGCGCAGCTACGGCCGGATCATCAACATCTCCTCGATCAATGGCCAGAAGGGCCAGATGGGGCAAACCAACTATTCCGCCGCCAAGGCCGGGGCGATCGGCTTCACCAAGGCCCTGGCCCAGGAGGTGGCGGCCAAGGGGATCACGGTCAACTGTGTGGCGCCTGGCTACATCGACACCGACATGATGGCGGCCGTTCCCCAGACTGTGCTTGAAAAGATCATCGCCACCATCCCGGTCGGACGGCTTGGGCAGGCGCATGAGATCGCCGCCTGCGTGGCCTTCCTGGCGCGGGAGGACGCCTCTTTCATCACAGGATCCACGGTCACGGTGAACGGCGGCCAGTACATCCTGGGGTGAGCGCGCCGCGTGTCCGCGTCGCCACGCCGCTGGGTTCGCCTGGATAAGTCCGAGGTTCAGTCCAAAATCCGCCCCGATCGAACGGCATCGATCTTTGCATGCGATCCGGCTTTTCAGCGTCCTTGAGCGCACGGCTTCCCGCGTCGGTTTTGGCGGCGTGCGTTTTCTGCATGGCGGCGGGCTCAGCAGCGCCCGTCTTCGCGGGACGCCCCGCTGAACGTCAGGAACACCGCCCGCCCGATCGGCCCGCTGTGGGCGGGCCGCCCGGCGATCTTGGCGACATGCTGTTCGGACGCCCCCCCGCGGACACCCGGTCTCCCGCCATGCCGCGATTGGCGCGTTTTCGCACCGACGCCGGCGACACCTTCGTCCTGGAAGTCACCGCCCGCGGACCGACCTATCTGAAGTATGACGATTCCGGCGAGGTGTGGTCGCTGAACCCGACCACCGGCTCGCGCGGCGACACCATTTACAAAAACGATGTGGGCGAGGCGATGCTGCGGGCCACACGTCTTGGCGGCCTGACCGTCTTTACCCAGGACCGTCCCAGCGGTGTCGCGGCCGCACTCGAAGGCGGCGCCTCAGATCTTCACAACATGATCAGCGGGCCGATCGCCATGCTGCGCATCCTGGTGCAAGCGTCCGCCCGGGCGAGCCAGATCTCCGGACACCGGGTCGAATTCGAGGCGGGCTGCCCCGCACGCTCCAAGGCGAAAAACAGCTGTCCTGCAGACGCTGATCTCGTGCCGGGTTCAGAAGGGGTGTTCGCCGACGCCGCCAATCTGGCCGCCCAGGCCTTCATCCGGGTCGATCACTTCGGCAGAGCTGGACATGACGCCCTCTCGCGTTACGACAAGGTCGCCTTCTTCAACGGCCATCCGCCGAGCGTCAGCGTCGTCGGCGACGAGGTTCACATCGTCGTCACCCCCGAACTTGGGTTCGCCGGCCGGCCTTCGTCCCAGCGTATCTCTCAAGTGCTGTTTCGCCGTTAGGCGCTCTGGCGCGCCGGTTTGAGCCGGTGGCGCTTCGGGCGACCCGGACTTTAGCGTCCGAAGCGTCGAAGCCCTCCCGACCCGGCTTTAGGGCCGAGCCTCAAGCTCAAACCCCTCGAAGCGAAAGCCCGGGGCGACCGTACACCCCACCAGGCTCCAGGCCCCCATGGGTTCGGCCGCCTGCCAGACGCCCTTGGGGACGAGCCCTTGCGGCCGCTGGCCGGCGAGAAGATCAGAGCCCAGAACCACCGCCGTCTCGTCGGCGTCTCCTGTCTTCAGCCGCAGGCGCAGGGGCGCCCCTGCGTAGAAGTGCCAGAGTTCGGCCGCATCAACCCGATGCCAGGCCGACCGTTCTCCTGAGCGTAGGAGATAGTAGATGGCGGTCGAGTGAGCGCGCCCGTGCGCATCGGTTTGCCCATCGCGAAAGGTTTCGCGATACCATCCGCCCTCCGGATGCGGCTGAAGAGCGAGGGCCAAGATGACCTGGTCGGCGGTCACCCGGTGAAATTGTCCTTGGCGGCGCGGACCGCGCCGAAGGCGTCCGCAGGGTTCAGGTCTGGCCTGAGGAACGGCGCCCGAAGAAACGGATTGGTGGCTTTCTCCGCGCCGATGGTTGTGGGCACGGTCCACTCCCCCCGCTCGCGGGCGGCGAAGACCTGATCCGCCCGGGTCTTGAGCGCCGGCGCCGGGTCGACGGAAAGGGCGAAGCGGGCGTTCGACGCGGTATATTCATGGGCGCAAAAAACCCGTGTGTCGTCGGGGAGGGCCGCGAGCTTGCTGAGGCTGGCCCACATTTGATCGGCCGTCCCTTCGAACAATCGCCCGCAGCCCAGGGCGAACAGGGTGTCGCCGACAAAAACCGTGCGATCTTTTGCATCGTAGTAGCTGATGTGGCCGAGGGTGTGGCCTCCGGTGTCGATGACCCGCCATAAGGTCTCGCCGAGCTTGACCTCATCGCCCTCGCTGACGCGTCGGTCGAGCGGCGCGATGCGGGTCACCTCCTCGGGTCCGACGATTTCGCAGCCCGTCGCCGCTTTTACCTCGGCGTTGCCGCCGGCATGATCGGCATGCCAGTGGGTGTTGAGGATCAGAGCCAGGGTCCAGCCCGTGTCCTTGACCGCCTTCAGCACCGCCTCCGCGTCCGGCGTATCGATCGCCGCCGCCAGACCCGACGCGTCATCCTTGACGAGGTAACCATAATTGTCGTCGAGACAGGCGAACTGGTGGACAGTGATCGACATGGGCGCGGGCTCCGTTCACGTCTTATATGTTAGGTGTGGCCGATAAGGCGAGGCGATGCGGCGCGACGTTTCGGATCTCAAGAGCTTTTACGCCTCTTCCCTCGGGCAGGCGGCGCGAGACACCATTTTGCGCCAGGTCGCCCAGGCCTGGGGAAGCCTCAGGATGCTGGATGTTCTCGGCATCGGCTACGCCACGCCCTATCTGACGCCCTTCCGCCACGAGGCCCGGCGCACGGTGGCCGCGATGCCGGCGGCCCAGGGCGTCGAGCTTTGGCCTCGCGGGGAGAGGGTGCTCTCCTGCCTCGCCGCCGACGACCAGCTGCCCTTCCCGAACGCCCTGTTCGACCGAGTGCTTCTGGTCCATGCCCTTGAGGAGGCGGACGATCCCCTGGCGATGATGCTGGAGGCCCGGCGCATCCTCGCGCCCGCGGGCCGACTGATTATTGTCGCAGCGGCGCGCGGAGGCCTTTGGGCGCACGCCGAACACACCCCCTTTGGCCATGGCCGCCCTTTCACCCGCGGTCAGCTGGAGCAGGTGGTGACCGCAGCGGGGCTGGAGCCCACCGCCTGGTCGCGCGCCCTCTACGCTCCGCCCTACCGCGGTTTTGCGGCCTGGGCCGATGCGATCGAGCAGATCGGCTCACGCCTGGCGGCGCCGGCCTCTGGGGTGGTGATGATGGAGGCGGTCAAGCAGACCCTGGCGGTTCGTCCCAAAGGCGTTCTGGTCCCGGCCCGGCGACGGCCAATGTTCCAGCCCGTCCCGGTCGGCGCCGTGCGTAGCCGCGACGATTTTCTGAATCGCCATGGGCGGCGAAACTCGCCATAGAGCCAAACCAACCCGCTGAAGACGGGTCAGGGATTGTTGCATGAAGCTGATCATAGCCATCATCAAGCCGAGCAGGCTGGATGCGGTGCTCGACGCGGTTACCGAAGCCGGCGCCTCGGGCGTGACCGTCACCGAGGTCCGGGGCTACGGACGCCAGAAGGGCAAGACCGAGGTCTATCGGGGCGCAGAGTACGAGGTGAAGCTGCTGCCGAAGGTCAAGCTCGAGATCGCGGTTCCAAGCGACCTGGTCAGTCGGGTCACAGAGGCGATCGTCAAAGCCGCCAACACCTCCAAGATCGGCGACGGCAAGGTTTTTGTGCTGGATCTTGAAGCGGCCCTGCGCATCCGCACGCGCGAGACCGACGCGGAAGCCATTACTGGTTAGCCCTGGCTCTGGGGGGCGAGACCGCGTTCAGCGGTTCGCGCGAGCCTCTGGGTCGGCTCAGCCCTGACAACGGCCCATCATGCGATGAGCGCGCTCTCGTCAAATCGTCCGAGGGGGCCGACAGGGGACCTCCGCCAGCCCGACCGTGTCCGTTTCATAGACCAGCACCGCGCCGGCCAAGGGCTCGGCTGCACGCTCTGACGCCGTCAGGCTGTCCGTCGCCGAGGTGACGAACAAGAGCGACAGGTCAGCGCCGCCGAAGGCGCAGCAGGTCGCGAGGGTCACAGGTGTCTTGATCACGCGCTCGACACGGCCATCGGGCG
>Ga0116229_10006377_pt1 | contig 18975 bp, 13 predicted proteins | sample S1TSphgellanicum_3_FD_87313 | JGI IMG/M metagenome (GOLD analysis project Ga0116229, IMG submission 87313) | Host-associated microbial communities from peat moss isolated from Minnesota, USA - S1T2_Fc - Sphagnum magellanicum MG | ecosystem: Host-associated > Plants > Peat moss > Unclassified... | reverse complement strand
TGGTGTCATGAACCACCATCAACAACACAAAGGAGTTTTCCACCTACAATGCCAACGTAGCCTTCAATAACCTTGCCAAAGGACAACCCCATGCATATTGATAAAACAATATTCAAGCCCCTCGTGGAACCAAAAAAATAACGTCGAGTTTATTCATATCATTGAAATCCAAGTCCTATTGTTCGTGAATGTCCAAGGAAGCGTGGTCCACATGCAGCATGTGCCATCTGTATTACCAATCCACAACTAGAGGAGTTGGAAAATGAACATTTCTGGTCTCAAAAAGGACCACAAGGCCGGACCTTGATGCATCATGTAATGAAAATGGTTTTAGCCTATCTTTAGATCCAACGCCATGTTTCTTGGTACCAATCATTGTCAAATGTAGTAAGCTCATAACAATGGAGGCCCAAGCATTTCATGATTATGGTGCATCAACATGTTTCATTGATAAAGAGTTGGTGTGACAATGCAAATTAACTCTAGTGGAAAAGAATGCATTAATGTCAGTTGATGTCATTGATGGTCAAAGCTTTTCATCACGACCAACCACACATGAAACCAAGGCATTAGATGTTACCATTGGTTTTCACACCAGCAAAATGGTCTTCAATGTCATTTTATCTTTTAAAAATTTTATCACCATTGGATTGTCTTGGCTTGTTATACATAATCCATGAGTGGATTGGCATACAAGGAATTTTCACTTTTTGAAACACCATAGCATGGGGCCTTGGAATGTGAAACCCTCGTTATAAACATGTCAAACTTTAAGTAGAAGGAAGACCTAAATGGTAGAAAAAGGCATAGGTGCCCTAAGCCTTTCTTTGTTGGAGTAGGAACCTTCATAAAGGTTTCCAAGAAAGGAAATGTATTCTTGATTTACGTTTTTCCCTCACTAAATGTTGAATCATGTCCACATGAAATTCCTTCTTAGTACCAAGAATTCAAGGATGTGTTTGAGAAAAAAAATGCGGACACCTTGCCCAAACATTGACCATAAGACTACTACACCATTGATCTTGAGGAAAGAATGCAACCTCCATCTAAACCCATCTATAATTTTTCACAAGATGAATTTGTAACTCTTCGTGAATACATCGATGAAAACCTCAAAAAAAGGTTCATTCGACACTCCAAATCTCTAATTAATGCCCCGATCTTGTTTGTCAAGAAAAAGGATGGTTCCCTCTGAATGTGTGTCAATTATCATGGGTTAAATTGGTTCACCATAAAAAATCGATACCCTCTACCATTAATTTCAAGGTTGTTAGACTAACTAATCATGCCAAGGTGTACATCAAGATTGAACTACATGAAACATACAACTTGGTGCATATTCGAAAAGGTGATGAATGGAAGATGACATTCAAAACCCATTACGACCATTTCAAATATGTTGTGATGTCATTTGGCCTTACCAATGCACCTTTTGTCTTTCAACATCTAACAAACAATGTCTTTCGTAAATACTTGGATGACTTCATGGTTTGTTACATTGATAATATCCTTATTTTTTCAAAGAACATGGAAGACCATAAACACCATGTACATCTGGTTTTGGAGAAGCTTAAGAGGTTGGATTTTATGCCAAATTGGAGAAGTGTGAATTCCACCAATCTGAAATGGAACTTTTGGGTTACATCATCTTTTGAAATGGCCTTCACATGGATCTTCATAAGGTTCAAACCATTGTTGATTGGGTTATTTCAACATCTATTCAAAATGTCCAATGTTTTTTTGAATTTTTGAATTTTTATTAATGTTTCATTGCCCACTATTCTTCAACAATGGCCCCTATTACTCTATTGATTAGGCAAGATCAACCTTTTTCTTGAAGAGTTGGAGTTGATAATGTTTTTCAATCTTTGAAAGCTTCTTTCACAATTGCCCCATTCTTGATTCATATAGACCTTTCCAAACCTTTTATTTTGGAAACGGACACTTTTGGCTTTAAAGTAGGTGTTTTACTCTCAAAACTTGGAAAAATCAATCTTTTTCATCTTGTCGACTTCCATTCTTGTAAGTTTTTTCATTCAAAAATTAACTACGAGATTCATGATAATAAATTTTTAACGTTTGTGGATGCTTTTGAGGAGTGGCATCATTTGTTTGAAGGAACTCAACATGGAATCATTGTGTATTCAAACCATAAAAAATTGCAATATTTCATGACAACTCGTGTTTTAGATCAACACTAAGTTTGATGGGCATTATCCTTGTTTTGATTCTAGTTTGTTATCACATATCACCTTGGGTGGCAACAAGGGAAACTTAATGCATTGTCTCATCACTCATACCTTGCGCTTAAGGAGGGAGATGTAGCCTACAAACAACAATGTGATGTCATTCTCAAACTTGAACATCTTCGACTTCAAGCATTATTAATAATTCCTGATGACACAACCTTTTTTTGTCAGAAAAAAAGACCTTATTACTATTTGCATCCAAGGCCAATTAAAGAATCATCATCAAGTCCAAGATTTTTCCAGTGAACATACCAAGTTTGAGTTTTAAGATGGTCTACTATATTGTGATGGTCTTTTATATGTTCATAATGGCCCTACACAACTTCAAGTTCTCGAATCTAGGCATGTCGTTTTGGTTGTAGGTCATTTTGGATTCAACAAGACCATGGAATTAACGCCTCAAAATTATTGGTGGCCACAACTTTCAAAATATGTGAAAAAGTTTGTTGGATTTTGCGATGTTTATGCTCAAACAAAAAATTGTTGTCATCACCTTCATGCTCTCCTTCAACCATTGTTGATTGATGCATCTTTAAGGTCTTCAATTTCCATGAACTTCATCATAGAGCTACCACCTTTTAATTCTTATGATTCCATCTTGGTGGTGGTGGACAGTTTAACAAAGATGGTTCATTTCATTCCGTGTACCAAAACAATAACTAACAAAAGAACAACCAAATTATTCCTTGATTATGTTTTTCGATATCATGGTCTTCTTAAAGATATAATTTCTGATTGTGAGCCTCAATTTGCATCCAAGTTTTGGAAGTGATTATTTGAGCTTTTAGGTGTGAAGGTGAAATTGTCATCAATTTTCCACCCCCAAATGGATGGGTAAACAAAATGGGTCAATCAAATCTTGGAATAGTATTTATGGTGCACAACCAATTATCATCAAGATAATTGGTCAAAGTTTTGGCCTTGGCATAGTTTACTTACAATAACATAATGCATTCATCAACCCAACAAACACTTTTCTTTACAAATCATGGTTTGCACCCCAAGTTTGACATTCAAGGTGTGCACAAAGTTATGAATCCAGCAGCTAAGGATCGAACCATGTGGTTAGTGGATATTCGAACTCAACTTGTATCTAACCTTGAAAAAACACAAAGGCGATATAAGGAGAATGTTGATGAACATCAGAAGGAACAACTTAACTTCAAGGTTGAAGACCAAGTTTGGCTTCAATGACAACATATCAAGATAACAAAACCATTAGAAAAGTTGGATCATCAAAGGTTATGTCCATTTCTCATTGTGAAACAAATCAGTGTCGTGGTTTTCCAACTCAAGCTTCCAAGTTCTATGAAAATCCATCCTACATTTCATATTTCCTTGTTGAAACCTTACCATGTGTCTACCATTCCAGAAAGAATCCATGATCCCCTTCCACTCATTGAAGTTGATGCTAAACAAAAATATGAAATGAAGGACATTTTGGATTCAAAGATTTTTAATCGTCAACTCCAATACCTTGTTCATTGGCATGAGTATGATGTGAACAAGCACACTTGGGAACCAATAAAAAACCTATCAATTGCCATGGAGAAGGTGCATGAGTTTCATTGATGTTGTCCAAACAAGCTCAAGTTTGTTCCTTGTGGAACTTGTTGCAAAAAGGGGAGGTGATGTCACGAATGCCAATGCCATAAAGTTCATTCATTTGAAAGTTCATGCATGACTTGTAATAAACTTGTACCTAAATTTTAATTTACTTTTAATGTGATATATATCACATGGGGCAACTATATGTATTTTTTGAAACAAGTTACAAAAGGTTTCATTCAAAAATTCTTTTGTATGAAAAAGTGAAAGGACTAAAAAAAGACTCAATGTCGTTTTATAAAGTAATCATGTTGGCTCCTTTGCGCATATTTGCACCCAAATTTTGAAATTTTGATTTGATGGAGTTGTAAAGAACTTCAAGTTGAATGTCTTAGTAAAAAAATAATGAAATTTGAATAAAAATGAAAATTGCCACAATTGAGTTTAGACTTTCTAGTTGAAAATAATATTCAAAATTGCAAGTTTTTGGAAACTTGGACCAAGATGTTGTGCTCCATTTACCATAAAAAAATTTGTGGCAGATAGAAGGCATGCATATGAATCATGCGGGGGGGAAAATTGTGCAAAAATGAGTTGAAATGGATGAATAATGGATGGTCAAAGTTGGCCATCCAACAAAAGTCTAGAAAAAAAATTAATTTTCATCCTTTTGGAGCAAACAAAAATCTTGAACAATTTGAGACTATGATCAAGAACAATATTCCATCATTTGATACAACCCATATTTTCAAAATGCTAAAAACATTGGGTAGCAAAACTTCTCCCTAACTTTCACATATGTGTTGCACAAAGCTACCCAAAACTTTTTATCATGTTGGGCAACTCACAAAAAAATCTTATAATGAACAACCAAAGACAAGAAACTCTCATTAGAAAGGTGTGCCCTACTCAATGATGTGATAACTACACCCATGTGTGTCAAATTTCGAAGCTAATGCTCCTAGATACTAATATTGGGAAGGGGGCAGATCAAATTGGTCTTCCTTAACATTGAAGGATGAAAATCAATGTTTTTCTCTAGACTTATCTTGGATAGCCAACTTTGATCATCCATTATTCATGCATTTAAACTCATTTTTGCACAATTTTTTTCCACTTGACTCATATGCATGCCTTTGCCCACTACCAAATTTTTATGGTAAATGGATCACAAAAATTTGATTTGAGTTCCCGAAAACTTGCAGTTTGCAATGTTATTAAAACTAGAAAGTATAAACTTTCAATGGTGACATTTTTTCCAATTTTCATCCATTTTTTTACCCAAAAAAATCATTTTAAAGTCCTTTACAACTCCACTAAGTTGGATTTTCAAAACTTTGACATTTTGCACAACTTTTAGGTGCATTTGTGAGTCCATTCCATCTTTTTGGATTAGGATTGTTTTGATTCAAATGTCCAATAAAACAAGAACAATTTATAGCATGTCATGCTACATACACTAGAAAAACAATTGCAAGGTTCTACAAGTTATAATTACAAACAATAAAGGAGTTGGGGTCAAATGGGAATAACATATTTGTATTTGGGCACCTATTGAGGTATGGATGTCTTCAAAGTTGGAATTATTAAAATACCAAGGATGGTTTTAACAAGGTGTTTTATTTTATTTTATTTTGTCAAATATGTTCAACAATAAAGTTTAAATTAATTAAAAATTTGGCATTATACTAAATAATGAAGCCATCATGTTTGAGAGCTTCATTCAATTTTTTTGCATGGAAGGCACCTATTTTCCAAAATTTTCAACAATTCCCAAAATTAATTAAGTAGTGCCTAACTAGCCTAGGTACTAAGGTATCGGTGCAAACCAGCAAATTTAGTTCTATGGCTAAAGATGTTATAACTTCTCACATATTACAATTTATAACATGATAATTTCAACAAAACCAATGACAACCAAGATAGTTGCATGAGCATAGGAATTTGAATTATGGGACATTGTGTAACTTGTGTTTAATGGCATTAAAACATGCTTCTTCCAACATAATTGGACATATCAACTTCCCAACTCTACTTGTCTTAAACTTCAAAATCCATAAAAAAATTACTAGTGTGAACGACATATTTTCTAGTTGTTATTTCAACTTTTCCTCCACATTACGAGATGGGAATGTACTTCCAATTTTGGAAACAATAAATATGAATTAGAATTGCACTAGATATTAACAATCTAATTGATTCAAAATACAATGAATTTTCTCCTTATAATTGTTTATTCAAGGATTGGACCAATATTTCATCCATGTTTTTAACCATGACCCATTGACCAAAGGAATCACTCTAATGCTTCACCTTCAAAAGTGGGTATGAATCCAATGATATTTTATATTATGACATATAATGGCCATGTGTAAATAGGTGAAATACAATGGTAAATTGCACAACTTTCCTATTTGTTTTAAGACAAGTTCATTAATAAAAAATATATGCCACAAATTGGAATCCTTTCTTTTCAAGGATCACTCGTTTTTGCATGTTGGTAATTTTTATTGTAAAGCACATGGAGAAAAAAATTAACGTAAAATGGAGGCATTTTATATGGTGAATAAACCTCCACATAGGGAGGTATATTTCACTTTAAGGAGGGTCCTTACAATTTGCAAAGTTCCCACTACTTTTGAAGCAAGTTAATAGTGTAATATAGGTTAATCTCAACCAATGCTTTGGCATTTATCTTGTTTGATCTTCTTCATTGGCATGTTTGAGACGGTATCACCTTTCCCTATTTGCAATTATTTAGAGTTAATGCATATGAGTTCTCTAGGTTGTGTTCATCCTAGTTTTTGAAAACACACTATCCATACTTGTAAGCACCAACAATTGGTGTCCCCAACATTTTTGCACAAAATACCCATATCTAATGGATAGTATCAACATATCCCCTCATTAAATTTACTTACACTCCCAAAAAATGTTAATTGAAGAGCACACAATTCAAATTTATAGTTTTTTTTTATTGAACAACTTTGGAGGAAAATTGCCCGTTATGAGACAACATTGAACTTTAGATTGGGTTAGTTAGACTGATATTGTAATATCATATTTAATGTTTGTGACCAATTAAATGGAAAAAATCTAACCAAACGTAGCCTACACATTACATAATCATGAATTAGGCACCACAAAAAGCATGAATTCATTTTGGACAATATGGAAACTTATAACAAACCATAGTTTTGTCAATTAGAAACAAATTCATGTTGACAATATAAGTCAATTAGAATACAATTGAAAGATGAGTCTTTCATTAAATTATAGAGATTTCATATTTGACAACATAGCAACAAATCTAGGACATTCATTAAGCAATACAAATTTCTTCCCCATTATTTTTCACATGTAATTATTATTCCCATTGCATTTAAGTTCAAATTTATTTTCCATGTCGAAAGCCATGCTAAAACATCAAAAGAACATTGGAATGTTGAGGGTGATGGGGAACAACAATGGGGATAGGGAATGTGTTAGGGATCCAATGACACACCCCTAAGTTATTTTCAAAGCTTGGGAGATGAACCGCCAAATGGTAGCAACATAAAAAAAAGTAGAAAGAAGAAGAATTTAAATCATGTTCCTTAACTCCACACATTAGGAAAAGAAGGGTGTGCAAGAGCTCCAAGATGGGGGTTCAAACAATGTGACAAGTTCACAAACAAGTCACCTACACAAGCCAAACAATGCAAATGATTAATAGAAATGGAGCCAACTTTGGGTCACAAACTTGCCTTGGACTCTTTACACTCACATGGCCCATTTTTGGAAAGAGGCCATCACTTTCCTCCTTTTAATATAATCTAGACCTCATCATGGAAACTAGATTGAATGATTTTTTTCTTGAAACTCCCAAGTTTTTGAAAATTCCCAAATTATAAATACCACAACTTTGTAAGCTCATAACTTCTTTATTTGAGCTTTGATTGAGAAGCTTCCAATTATGTAGTTATAGCCCTCAATAAGATCTTTCCAACCTTGTGTTGCATGCTTCCATTATATGTCATTTGACCCTTCTTTCCTAGGTTTTAGTGGTTGGGAATCAAATTGTCATTTGACTCCCACACCTTCTATTGGTCATATAAGTTGTATTTCACATATTCAAATGGAAAATAAAAGCTCACTTTTAACATCTAAGCTTCAATGAAATATAATGAACATTTGAAAATGTTAAGGAATATACTGTCATCAATTTTAACCAATCATGCCATAATTAGTTGCCTTTCAATTCCTTCATGTTGAAAATGAATCCATGGGAAGATTGACCAACTTGCATAATGAATTAGTTTGAATAGTTGATGAAATATTGTGGGTCGCAAACGTACATTGGTAAATATGGTAATTGTGAAATAACCCAACAATCTTGATGCAAGTTCATAGTTGATATAGGTGCATTCTATCTTTTACGAGCCAAATTTTTTATAACCACTACTTAGGTTTGTAGGTTGTATGGTTTCAAAATTGGTGCATTTGTATAATCTTATAAATTTTTGCAAAGTTCTCTTCATATTATGTATTATGTTGTTAGAATCCAAAGTAAAGAGTAATGACAATAAAAATATGGGATGCAAAAGCACACCAAAGTGTTTCTAACCAATATTTTCATTGCTTAAAGGAGTCTTGAAAGGTTGTCGTATATTTATGGGAATGTTTTTAACTACACATTTACATAATAGTATAATGCAACATACTCATAAGAATTAAAATGATTTATTTAACGATTTCATGTAATTCATGATTTTTTAAGACATATCCCCAAATGATCAATCATGTTATGCCATGTCAACTTGACAAGCTAATCCACTCTTTAAAGGACTTTGTCTTTTGGGTGTTTTTGGTTCCTAATAGTGTGAATGCATCCATACTATATTCAATTCATAACTCCCAACAACCTTTATGTGCACACTTAATGCAATGAATGAACCAAATTTCAAAAAATTCCATTTTTTTGGAGCAATGCAAAACCATTTCAAAATTGGATGTTTTATCCCATTTTTCAATATTTTAATAAGTTTATTGCTAATTTCATTGGCTAATACTTGGATCTTATGCAATAGTAAGAAAAGACATTATGACATTTAAACCCAATTGTTCCTTATTGTAGCTCTAACAATGCATGTGCTTGTGTATTATTTCAATCACATTGTAATACAACAAATGCTTGAATCGTTAACTACATGTGATCCTATAGGTATAATCTAACACTAAAGGCCTTTTTCTTTAGGTATCATGGACCTAATACTCTTGAAGAATATGTTGTTTACTTCATTTGTCATTAAGGTTGGGTGTTAAATAACTCTCAAAATGTTGAATAAAAAAATTAGTAAAAATTTTATTCGTGCTTTGAGATTTTTAAGAATTGAAAACTGAACTTTTCATTCATTTGAAACCTAATCCCTACCATTGGGTTACTATTGTACATTCAAAAATAAAAGGGGACAATGGAAACTTATGTGTGATAATTCAAAATTTGAACAAAAAACTATTGGTATGTACAATATTTATTGAAGTGTGATAATTACACTACATGGACAATTGTGTCTACACATTTTTTTCTACACATTCATTTTCCCTTTCATATCCATGTAGGTGGGTAGGGGAAAATAATGACATGGTTAAGCTATGAAAAGGCAGGTGTGAATGGCAAAAACAAAATACAAACCTATTGAGTTGTTACAATTGGCCACAAGTTCATATGTAGAAAGCAAAGTGTTAAACCCAAACCCTAAACCTAAATTTGCATCAAGAAAGTCTTGCATATTCTAGAGCTCTCTCATAGACCCCATGCACAAAATTGTTGCAATTTTCATCATCAATAGTGACATTATTTTAAAGCAAAATTGAGCAACTCCACCATCACCTAAAATACAAACCCAACACACAAATATGTCTTTTTTTTAATATTGAAAGCTAGAGATCCATCAAACCCTTCTCTCACACAAAATTCAATACACCCTATTATAATTAACATGTTGTAGTAACGATGAAAATTGAGATACCAACTTGATACCTTTATAACTTGAGTGTTGAACATGTAATGTTATGATTGACTTTTGAGGCAGTTTCCAATACTCAAGTTTTTGACAATTTTAGACAATTGATGATCTTGCGACCAACTTGAGATTGAAATTAAGAAATGGTTTTTGTACCCAAAGTTGTCAAATATTGAAGTGGACATGAAGATTTTCATTTAATTGCAAATACTCCCATTGCACAAAGAATGCATCCATTTGTTCATGAGAACAAATCATGCATAGAGAAAGGAATTTTGACATCCATGAACAAATTAATAATAAAAACTAGATGATAAGGTGGAGACAACAATTTTTATAGACCAATAAATAGGATTGGGCATGATAGAGAAGAAAAATAAATAAAAATCATCTATAGTCAAAAGGTGTTTTGTAATAAGGCAATTTAAAAAAAATAAAATTGTCTTTTATCTTTGGCCAACTACTCCTTTGCAACACCTCAATTGAACCACTTCTAAAATTTTGCAACACAGATTATTGAATGGACTATGGTGTGAAATGAACTCCAATTCAAACTCAAGATCAAATAGTGGAAATTTCAAAGTTTAAACAACCTTTTGGAATTCTAATATCTTGGACTACTACCTTTTGTTTATATTTATGGAAGTTTAATATTTTAAAATTTTCACATCATCAATCTTTTTCATTAATTTAAATAAGAGTATTCCATGTCTTCTTTTCAATGAATAGTATGACTAATAGTTTAGTGGGTTGGGTAGAAGGGCATGACCTTTGGTCCCATTATGGTGGGTAACCAATCGAAAATAATTTTCTTTCACTTTTCCTTTTTTGTGTGCACCCTTTCAAAATTTGTATGCACTTGAATTAGAAACCTTGATCATGGTAGGTTTAACATGTTGAAAAATCTTGTCCTTTCCAATGACAAAGAAGCTTAATGTTTGTGACATCCAAGATCATTTAAGTTTATCTCCAATACCCTTTAAAATGCATTGTATTAAACTTATAGATTATTGTTGCATAATTGTTTTGTTTTTGGAATGTATTACAAAGATAACCATATTCTTAAAATTTTGAAATGTTTGCCTATAATGCAACATTTGATTTTTTAATAATTTGTGGATCACCAAATGTTTAAAACCAATTTATGGCCATATTTATCACTATATTTTATAACATTAGTGTGTGACTTTGAAGACTTAATTGTAACTTGTAATGATCTATTAACAAAATGGATCCAACCCCAAAACTTAGTAGTGACAAATTCTCCCCCAATGTAGAAACCACAAACATCAATGATGAATCAATTACAATTGAACAACATAGTCATTATCTTGATCGTATTTCCAACAAGGAAGGTTACCGATCAGCTATGTATTGGACAACTGGAGATTTTTATTGTGGTGAATGGCACAAGAATTTGAGAGATGGTCATTACCCACCTTTGCATCAATTCCTTATTTTATGTCACAACCTTCATTTATTTGAATACATTGCTTCATAATAATTAATGTACCTTTTGAAATTTTGTTATGATTTGTTGTTAGTGAAAAAAAAATTGAAATTAAAATTCTTTTCATTTATGAAGGAATTGGGTTTCCAACGTGTCAAAGCTAGTAAAAAGTCTAGCTAAGTTTACAAAGAAAATGAAAATTTCCCACAATGTTTAAAAACTATCATCAACATGTTAGCTTCAAAATTTGAGGTGGTTTACATTAAAAAAAACATCTCTAAAAGTTAAAGATCAAGAAATAGGTCAATTTACATGTTTAAACTATTTGTCCCAAATTAGTTATTTTTATGAAACTAATCACTTAGTTTGTCAATTAACCATGAGTAAATAATACTTCACTTCATGGGACTATTGTTTCCATCTTTACAAGGTAGAATTACTATAATGATCTCTTGAACAAACATTCCATTTTATTAAGCATCCCTTAACAACATGGGCCCATATGATGAGAAATTGTGTTGTAATTTCATAATTTCTTGCCATACTAACCTACTTCAATCATTACATTGGGTAATCCTTGGCAACAACACATAATTACACCCTTGACCTCAGGTTCTACCGCGGGTTCACATGTTGTAATGCTTTGTTACTAGCAATGCATTACCTTTTAACTAAACCATTGTATCCAAGGAAACATTGATGTCAAACCAAGGTTTAATTCCAAATGTACGTATATGTATTTTGATGACTAATTACTTGATCTATAAGGTTTAGCCTAATTTGGTTATAGACTAGATATGAAAGTTTTAAAAATTAAGAATCTTTCTATGTTTTGGCTAGCTATTGGAACCTATTGCAGAATTTTGGCAATTTTTTTAAAAAATTGATGAATCAGGGCTATAATTTTCACAAAATTCCTTCGTATGTGTTGACATCATGTTTTTTTAATTAAAAAAATGAGAGAACTTGCACCAAAAAAAATTGGATGAATCATAAAAAAAATGTAAAAATGTACCTATCTATTTACAACTTGTAATCTTCATGTGTTGACCATAGGGAATGTTGAGATTTTTTTATATTTAAAAATTGAAATAGGCTTCATGGTGCATCTTTAGGGAGGGGCATACATACTTTCAAGAGTGGGAATAGATATGAAGGTCAATTCAAGGAAGGAAAGAGAGAGGGTCATGGCACCTTTTGGGTTGTAAGTGGCAAATATTATTGCCCATCATATCGAGGTAGTTGGAAGGCTAACTATTTCCATGTATGTACCCTTCTCATTTACTCATAACATATATTTTTTTCCCACTATTGCAAACATAATAAACAAATGGGAATTTGATGGCAATATGTGTACCTAATGCAAATCAACACAATGTTACACAATACTATTATGGTGAAAGAATTTGGTTTTTAAGTCATGCATAGAACATACAATATGCAATGCCTTTTGATATTTCAAAAAATATAATTAAGTCTTTTGAAAATAGGAGAAATTGCCTATAGGGACTAGGACTCTTGTATGGAAAGTGTGGGGAGATGTATGAAGGCTATTTTGAGAATGGTAAAAGGTGTGGGATGGGGAAACAAACATATCGTGATTGGTCATCCAAGGACATGTCATTTCATACCTATATTGGCGAGTGGGTTGACAATAAACGAGATGGTGTAGGCACCTTGAGAATGGGTAATTTACCTTTACTTGTACCCTACCTTGTTCCTTAAGTAACCCAAGTATTTTCATGACTATTTCGCCAATGAAAAACTATAATTTTTTTAGAATTGTTGGTGAAACATCTTTGCCCATTATCATGTTGATTGTGTGCAATTTTTCATTTGCAATAAAATATTTCATCCCCTTTTTCATTGGCATTATTGGTTTATGTAGTCAATGGCAATGTTTACCAAGGGCATTTTAAGAATGATTTGAAAGAAGGAATGGGTGTGTTTTATTTCAAAGACCAACGATCCAAATATGAAGGCTTCTGGAGAGTTGATGTGGCTATATGTGGCTCTTATAATCGAGAGGTTAAAGGGCTTGATGAATTTGAAGTGCCATTTTTGATGCTTCCTAATCATAAGGATTTTGCCAGAAAATGCCTCAAGTTGGCTATAGAAAGGCCTCTACATAAGCATTATTTTCTAGAGAATTCCAAGAAATTATATACATGAAAAATGTTTTTGAAACATAATTAGGTATATATTGTTTTTTAGATGGTTTTATGAAACAATAGTGATTGACATTCTCAACATGATGTTGACGATCTTCATGAAAATAATATTCCATACTTATGAGAGTAGTGTATATATTGTGGATTTGTTGGGTTGTGCCTTTCATAAAGGACAAGGACTATTGCATTGGGCCTTGGGGTTGCTTATGCACTAGAATATCTAGTTTCACATTTTTTGGTATGAAGATTTTTGAAATTTTTTGAAGGCTTTTTTAAATTGTTGGGGAAGAGAGGTTTTCATTTGGTGCTCATTATTCTTTTTGTGCAATATTAATGGGTTTTGTATTTTTTGGATTTTATTGTTCAAACATTTTTATTTTGTGTGAATTGGTTTTTTTAAAGGTTTAAGTTTAGGGTTTGGCGGGTTTGGTGTCAAGTGTTACAGAGGACGAAGAGGTTTTAGTATGTGTTTTTGAATTGAGGAGCAAGGAGGGAAGCATGGGGATGTTGTGCTAAATTATTGTGTTATTGTTGTGTTATTGTGTCATCGTATGAGTTTGTTAATGTTATCGTGCAATCATGCGAGATAGTGTGTGGTTTTGAGGTTTGGAATTGCACAAGAGTCAATGGTGGAGTTGTGCAAGAGTTTGGGTTTGATGCATTGAAGTAAGGTTTTTTTTACTATGTTGGTCATTTTGTTTATTGTGTGAGGTGTTCAAGGTGCATGTTAAAGATTTGTTAGTGAACTTTGGGGTTTTAGATTTGTGACAAAGTTTCATGCAAGCCAAAAGTTTTAGGTTGTTTTACATTGTTTGTTTTGGGGAATGTTCTAGGTTTTTTTCATTTGAGGTTTGTATAGTATTATTTTGATTCATTTTGTTTGAAGAATTTATTTGTAAGTATTGATCAGAATTGTTGACATTTTTTATTATTTATGTTTGCTAATTGTTGAAATTCAATATTATTAGTGAGTTATTTTGTTGATTTTTGGAAATTCGATAGAAATTGAAACATGCATATTTTTGTAGATTGGTATGGTGATGTGAATTGATCATCAGTAATTGATTAGTGAGTGTTAATTTCCTTGAATATTTTTTGATAGTTTGATGTTCATTTTGCAATGCCATTGATTTCTAAAATGAATTATTTTTGCTTGCTTACCAATGTGTCATATTTGTATAAATATTATAATTTTTTTTTGTGATGAAAAATTTATTATTGTGTCAATACATGAGCAAGGATCATTACAAAAAAAAATTCCACTTCAACTAGGTGAAAATTTGAGTTTTGCAACTTCCAACACATTGGAAGTTGCAAAAGTTTCACCTGATTGAAAATGACATTTTTTGTTAAATCAATAGAGGGTTTAAAACAATGTTGTATATGTACGTATTTTGGTAGGTAAGAATTGTGGGTTTTATTTCTAAGTAATAAGAACCAAATCCAAATTGGGATTGATTTTCATAGCTAGAATTGGAAATACTTTTTTTTGGGAAGAATTAGATTTAACTAAATTCTTGGTTCTATTTTTGTGTTAAACTAAAACTGAAACTAAAACCATGATACACTTTGAAAAGAAAACAAGGATTAGAAGTAGAAATTAAAGATTGGTTCTAATCCCAATAACTAGATTTAAATTGGGATTAATTTTAATATTTAAATTGAAGGTTGAAATCAAGCTTATTTTTGTGAAGAAGCAAACACATAATGGGATTCCCAATTCTATTTATTTGTGGAATTAGAACCAATTTTTATTTTATTTTATTTCTCTAGGATTGGAGCTAGAAGTTTTTCATAAAAAGCAAAAAACTCCCCAACACTAATCACTAGATTCCCACAATTTTTTATCTAAAGAAGTGTGATGAATGATTAAGAATTAGTTAGTTGAACACAAGGTTTAAGGTTCATATCTCTTTTCCAATAGTCATGTTTTTCCTTAGATGATTTCCATAGATGAAAACTTTGTCAAAGCCATTCGTGGAAAAAGATGGTTGTTGGGACCATGTTGTCCTTCTACAATTTTACCCCACTTCCCCAAGGTGGTGTTTTCCTCATGAGCTTGGGCACCAAGTGTTCCTCAAGGGTTCCCAAACGTTCCTTGGGGGAGTATGGAAGCTGATGTGGACCAATTATGGACAAAAGATCCACACCAAAGTTTTCTTTTTCAATTTTGTGGTTTCTAAAGTTTGGCAAAATTTAGCAAATTTGATTATATTTACATTAAAAAAGAAATTCCAATTATTTTGTTGCCACAATGTGAAAATTTGCTAGAAGAAAACTTTGAACCCCATGAGTCCTTATGAAAAATACTCTTAATGAAAAGATAACACACTACAAATTATGGTGAATAAATTAGCTACACTTTCTAGGATAAAACTACTAAAGGCATACAAACTTTTGTTAAATTTCATGTTGCATTGAAATGCAAGTTATGAATTTCTATATTAGACTAAGGATTTCCATCTCATGTGAGCTAATTGATCTTTGGTTCCAAATTATACTAGTCCAACAAGATCTCAATGATCATCTTCATTGTTATGACACTAACATGAGCACATTCTTGTATCTAGAACTTGACGTAACCAATTGAAGTCACTTGACCAAACGGCTCCATTACACTAGGAATTAACTTGTCGAAAATTATATTTATAGAGTAATTTATCTTTTGTAGGATTTGTGTATGTTGAAACCCAATTTAATATGAATAGAGTTTTAGACTAATTTTCATTTTTGAGGTTTTAGTATTTTGCTTGTAATGGTTTTGGGGTCTCATCTTTTGTGTGCAAGTTTTATTAATTTGACTTTGTTAGGTGTGTTAATGTGCTACTAGGGCACTATTTTAATAATGTATGACAAGTTATCCTCCATGGTTATCTTGATATACAAATAATACAAGGTTATATTTTTGTGATGTATTCCTTCATATTCAATTGGAACAATGATGTAATGAAGAAGCTCTTATTTTTGGGTTCAAAGATAAAATATTGGAATGTGCTTTTGAATTTTTTACACTAACATGGATCTATATATGGATGTGATCAATGTTTTTTTTTTCTTTTGTTTGTTGTTTTCAATTTTTGTTTTTGCTTTTTTCAAATTTTTGAAGTGGGTGAGTTGGTGATTATGCACAAGGGGATTTATCAAAATTTGGCTAGAGGTTAGAGGGGGAACTAAAAAAAAATAGGGCTCCCCTTATAATTTGGTGACTTGTTCGGACCTATTCTTTAAATATGGTGAGTTTAATTTTTTTTCTCATAATGTGATGATTTGGGCCCATTTTTTTTTCAAAAAAAATACTTTTGCAAGGTCCAAATTTTTTAAGGTGCACCAAAATCTTGTCACATTGTCACCCTTTTCTATCTTTTTTATGTGGTTATTTTTTACCATGTAAAGACACATTTATGAATGATTATGATAGAATCTAAAATTGCAGTGGTTTAAAATATGGTCCTTCTGTAATATTTGATAACTTTTGATTCAATATTTTTTATGGGGATCAAAATATAAAATAAAAAGGATTGCAATTAGATACTTTTCACCCTATATGGTACACCTTAAAAGATTTTCACCTTGTATCTTTTATACCTTCCCTTTTTTCATTTTCATGTTCAAAAAATTCAAAAAAATAAAAATAAAAAATCATTGGAATTAATGTATTGTACACAAATCATCCACTACTACTAGGATAAAAAGAACTCATTTATAAATGTTATCTATACCCATTACAACTAAGTTGTTCTTGTAGATACACAATCCTCCTTTGGTTTAACAAGGCCATTACCATAAATGTTGGTTAACATTTCAAATTCAACACTACTTTTTAACCACAAAAAAATCAGCACTTAAAACTTTTTATTGATCCAAATTCATGTTTAAGTTGAAAAAAACTTTTAAAAAAAAATCTTTGTCTTTTCACCATACTTCTTTTTTTGAAGATTCTGTTTTTATTGATGATTGATCGTCACTAGTAGTACAAAGTAGCAGGGAGCCCGAGTTCAATTGCAACTATGATGTAGTCAAGAGGCTCTTATCACTACTCAGATTGGTTAGTATAAAACTAAGTTTTATGAGAAAAGAAGTACTACAAAATGACACTGAGAAATTGAATGGAATAGATATAATATCTCCAATAATGTTAACATTATGTAGGGACAGTTATGCTACTATCCCTTGGCATTTCATGAGCTTTGTCTTACAACCCATTTCTTGATGTATTTGTGTAATTCATTGTGTGTGTGTGAGAGTGCGTGCGAGATTTTTATTGAGCTTCCTACACTTGTATCAAGTTCATATTTTTTGGGTTCAAATCAGTTGTGTAAAATACCAACAACAGTTCTCAATACAATTTTTACTCAGCTTATGATTGTGTTTGAATGAATTGCTGTAATAATTAGTGATTGTACAAAAATGAGAGCTGTTGATGAACAAAATGGGGTTCACAAGATCTAATGGGTCTAGAAAATGAACACATTTATGGGTCAGAAGATCAATGGGCTAGAAGACCGAAAAATGTGATTTGTGTTGGGCTATTTTATCTTGTATACTAAAGACTTCTAGTTGTTGATGCAAATGCAACTCATTTTACAGATATGTGGAAGTTCAAGAAGTCAGTTTGCCAGATATTTCATGTATACAGGGTTTCGAATCTTTTTCGATATATGCTCATATTCTTTTGGGTCTGTTGGTATTGCATTAAATGTTGAGACATATAACAGAAAATGGCCTTTCCTTTTGAGGAGAAACACCTCCTCAAATTGAAGCCAACAACGTACTACCTCCAATTGCATCTGATTTGATGTCAGTTCCAGATTCGGGGTATGATGGAACTCAATGGAAAGCAAAGCTAGCAGATAAACCAGGTTTAAATCCACCGACAGGAGAATTTTATTTCCTCTGATGTGCTAAGAATATCTAAGAATCCAAATTTCTCTTGTAATTTTTTTTTTTTGGGTTGAGAATTGGGTTGTAGATCAACCTTATTCCTTTGTATAGGTTTGTGGCAAATTCTATGAATGCTGTGCAATTCTCAACTATGACCATCATTTTGCAGTAGGTGCAATACAAACTTGATTGGAGCCATGGCAGCTGTGATGCAACATAGTTGTCATTGCACAGAGATTTCCATGAATGAATATATTCGTCTCAAAGGTGGAAAACCTCTGGATGATCGATGGTCAAAGTTTATTGCTGAGGTCTGTCTTTGCCCCTTTTATTGCCACATACATACACACATGACCTCCTCCATCGCCTTTTGCTGAGAATTCATTGAAACTTGCAACATAATATGTATGATGGAAAAAAACATCAACAAAAAAAGATTTATTAAATCCTTATGTTTTTGCAAAGCAAATTTTGCAATATAAGAAACAACATTCACGTAAGAGAACAATGGTGGGTGTTTATGTAGAAAGAGAGGTTAATGAAATTGTCTAAAGAAAAGGCAGATCGATGGCCCAACACTCTTGTGAATTTACGGTTATTAAGGGAGAAGGCACGACAAGATAGGATCAAGAAAGAAGAGGTTCTTTCACTTGAGGACCCAATTATACTAC
>Ga0116229_10006373_pt1 | contig 18981 bp, 18 predicted proteins | sample S1TSphgellanicum_3_FD_87313 | JGI IMG/M metagenome (GOLD analysis project Ga0116229, IMG submission 87313) | Host-associated microbial communities from peat moss isolated from Minnesota, USA - S1T2_Fc - Sphagnum magellanicum MG | ecosystem: Host-associated > Plants > Peat moss > Unclassified... | reverse complement strand
TATTATTATTATTAATTTATAAAAAATTGGCCCATGCTTCCCCAAAGAAACCAGGGAGTAGGTTATATTCACTTCATTTTTTATCATTCAATTTTTATAAAAAAATTCTTATTATTGGAATTGAAACAACACTTGCCACAAATTTTATGACTCCATTTCCAAAGTTAAATTATTATATTTTTGTTCAGCTTTTTCTTTTTAAATCACATTTTCAAATTTAAATTGAATTCAACTGACATTTTGGGAATTTTCCTATATATCAACTATTTACACACAAACATTGAGAGCTCAATCTTTGTATTTGTGATTTTTTTTTTCTTTTTTCCGAATTTTTTTTGTCATATCTTTTACAAAAAAATTGGGATTTTTTTTTGGTTTATTTGTTTAAATTTGATTTTTTTTTTTTTTTTTTTTTTTATTTTTTTTAAAAAATTTTTTTTCCCCCCCCCCCCTCAATTAGCCTCTAAAAATGCTTCATACCCACAATTAGCATCTCAAAATGCAATAATTGGGCAAGTTTCAACTTGATCATCAACTAGTCCTAGAAACTTTGATTTGTGATAATCTACTTGAAATATTAATTAGGGATTGTTACAGTTTAAATAGGATTGTGTATAAGCTTGAAGTGGAAAAATAAAATTATTTTCAAAGAATTGAACATATGGACCATTTTTGTTGTTATAAAATAGTCTTACATTCAATTTTGTGTTTTTTTTTCAATTTGGTGATGTAGCAACTGAAGTGGCAATTGCCAAAAAAAGGATTTAACCAAATATGGCTATGAACAAAAGATGAAAGTAACAAAGTGTAAGCACCTTTCCATATTTTTGGCTATTTGCTAGAACTTCATGCAAAATTAGGAAATTTTTTAAATGAACTTATTTTCAATTCGTGATGACTAAAAATCCCAAAACACAATTAATTTTTCCCCAATTTGAGAAACAAAAAAATGATCATGGTGAAATTTTGCCAAGAGAGGATTTAAAAAAAAAAAAAAGCCTCCATTGATGAGAAGTTCAAAAGCTTAAGAAAAATGACACTTTGTTTTTGGTCATAATTTTTGAATTTATACAACATTTGTCAATTTCCAAAAGTTTCCGTTGGTGGTGAGTTTTGCAAAATTTGAGGGTACCAAAAAATTGAAACAAAAGTTTCCATGCAAAAGAAGCAAAATCACATCTTCGAGCTTATCTTGGGATGTCCACCAATTCCACTAAACCCTAAACCCTAAACTTGAAAAAGATGTGAAACTATTTTTACCCCATTCCTAGTGGTAAAACTAGTTTCCACTTTGAGCTTGTGCAACTTCATTGATATTAGGTACAACTAATGACAAAGCTTTGAGAAATTTGGTGTAATAAATGAAGGATGTCAATATTTAACACCCAATTATAATAATAATATTTTCTCCTTTTGCAAATAACAACATTTGGGACTCCAAGAGGAGCTTTGGGATGGAAAATGGGCCAAAAGGTAGGATGATTTTTAAGGATAACTTTAATGCATTTACATTTTATTTTCGTTTGTTGTTGTTTTAATCTTTTCCTTTTCTACCATTTAGACATTCCACCTAAGATGTAGACTCTCATCAAATTAGGAATTCCTTTAACACACACTACTTACACATTTGCTCACAAATGTAATGCCTCTTTTGCCATTGATGAAACCTTTTTCCATTTTCTTGCATAACCTCAAATGATCTATCATGTTAATTATTTTCTAGGGTCATTTCATACTCCTAACAAGAAAGAATGTGGAAAACTTGTTGCACAAACTTGTCTATTAGGAAGAAAATAAGAAAACAATTATGTAAAAGGATCCCAATGCTCGTTCACTTTCAAACAAGTCTTTCTTATGTGTTTGTTGTTACCGAATAACTTCACCCCTTCTCCAACTTGCTAAACAAGGTTAGGGCAATTGTTTCTTGACTACGTTGAAACAATTCTTCTTTTTTTGACATGCTGATTGTGAGGTGGTGGCAAAAAAGCTAAAAATCATTTTTACTTTCTTATTTTGTCTCATATGTTTGTCTTTATTATTGATGATACTTTGAGATTAAAAACAATTAAAGTTTATGAATTGGCATTTGAAATGAGTAAATGTATGTTGTTTTTATTTGGGGTTGCCTATGTAATTGATTCCTTCTAACTAATTCATTGTCTTCTAATCACAAAGGCATCATCTAGATAAGTGTAATGAAATATTGGTCATATGCGGGGAACCTATGATCAAGCTTTGAAAAATTGGAGATGTAAATATGAACTTTTATTCCCTTTTGCAAGGGAATTTTATTTTTATAACTACAAAAAACCAAGTGACAATGAGCATTAGGTAATGAAAAAACCTAGGTACTTACGATACATGATATAGTTAGCAATAGCCAATGGGAGAGTTAATTCAAATTCAATGATCAACATGTGAAGCTTGGTGATATGTGTTTCATGATTAGTATGATCTACAATGAAGTTGGTAATTTCTATGCCTTTTGGAACCTCACCAAAGAGCAATAAGCATCAAGGTCATAAACGTATTGCAAAGCTCAATTGAATCACATCATCTCAACATACATGTTATCATCTTATTCGATTCCTTGTCCTTAATATTTTGCCACAAAAGCAAATATATTCACAAAGCAACAAAATGAGTAAACATACCTCTACATTCCCAAAATACCCACATTAACAACGCACCTTTGCTCCTAAATGAACCTAACTTATCCTAATACAACAATGTCACTAACATTTTTGATAATGCAAGCACAAGTTTGTGTAGAACATTTTGTCCATGTTGCATGTGTTTCTTTACAAGTACATGCCTTTTTTACAAAACCATTATTTAGTGTAGTCTCAAGTTTTTGAAAACTTTGGGTTTCTAAGGCACATAATAGGATATAATAGGACTATTATGGGTGAGATTTGGCACATTCCAAAATTACATGTTGAATCAATTTGAGCATCCAACAAAGAAAAGGAAACTATGTTAGTTGATCATCAAACTGAACAAGCAACTAAAGCACAAGTGAAGAGAGTCTATCCACCCAAGATTCCAATGCAAAATATTTTGCTTGGGTTGATTGGCCGCTCTACATTGCTACTACTACTACCCATGAAATTAGAATGAAGAATGTATAATATATACAAATGTTATCTTTGAGAATGAGGGATGATCAGTTTGTCCAGGATTTTGTTTCAAATGTGTAGTAAAATGTTGTATGTGGAGATGCTGATTGCTGAGGATCAAGAAGACAAGTTTGCAACAATGAATCAAAGATGCCAATGATGAAGTGATGATGATGAATCAGAGATGTTGATGACGACAATGATGATGAATCAAAGAGACAGAAAGGATACTGATGTTGTTGGGTGGTGTATAGGGTTTTCAGCAATTGGGTAGACTCCTTCTCCTTGTGGGATTGGGTATGAGTAATTTTTCATTTGTGTGTTTTGTGCAAAGTAGGAGCAGAAGGTTTGCAGTGTGAATTTTAGTGTTGTTGGAGACTCTTTTTCTTTGTGGGATTTGGTGTGGGCAATTCTTTATTTATGTGTTTTTTGTTGTGTTTTGTGCATTGTTGGAGCAAAAGTTGCAGGGTGATTTAGTAGAGTTGTTGTTGATGCAGGTGTGTGGAGGTCATGGCTGTCTCCCTCCATATTCTCTTCTCCTCCAGACTCTTGAATACTGCCCATGGTTTGTCCTGCTTCTCAATCTCACAATTTGATTTCCATGCACTTGATATGTTGTACTGTAGAAACATTGGGATGCTCAAGACTTCTACAGTTTTGTTTCTAGTTGGGTCATGCTCTAACTTGTTTGCTGCTGGATTTAGCTTCTTCTTCTTCACCTGTTCCATCTGTGTGATGGATTGCCAGAAAACATATCTTCTACCAGGGCAACAAGACTGTGTTGTTGCTGGATGCAGACAAAGTTGATAAGTTCAAGCAATGCTATGAAGGTCAAGCAAACCTGAACACAATTGCTATCCTGAAAAAAGGTGGGAGCATTTTTGAGAAGAGGAAGAAAGACTGTCAAGGGGACAGGAAAGAAATAGAGTTACACAAATCATCTTACTTTTCAATTTTTGCATTGCAGAAACAGGAATTGTATTGTGCTTGGATGCATGCTGTGGTGTAGAGGGGAGCATGATGGCACCCACCCAACATACCATTTCAAGGTGTCTCCCAGAAGCATATGAGACAAGATTCACTTAGCTTCACGTTCCAGCTCTAGACACCTCTATCAATCATGCTACTAAAAAATTGACAACACACAAGAGTGACAAGTCCACTGGGGGTGTAACCAAGACAGAGCCAATTACCTTTGCAATACAAACTCATACAAGGTCATTCATTCCACCAAATTCACTTGTATGGAATGCCCCAAAAAATCTGAGCTGGTAGCATTGACAGCCACCCAATCTCTGTAATGGGTAAAAGAAGTAGGCTATTGAAAGACTCAACTAAACTAAAGCCTATTCCTTTCCAAGCTCCCTATGTGCTAAATGAAACATCTCCAGAGCTGGATTAGCAACTCTCATAATTGGGTGCAAGATGACGTTGAGGATCTTAGTATCTGGTTGAGACCCAAGGTGATGCCCACGATTGGAGCCCTATTAGTAGATGTTACGGTGAAATTGGCCTAAGTCCTAAATTGGTTTCAGATTGTGGAGGTGACCGAGGGGAAAGGAAGCGTAGTGTCGATTCATATGCAGAAAAGATTGCACCATTAACCAGGTATGCTCGAGCTAAGCTTGTCCCTAACCCACGGAAAAGCACGTGGAAACCTTCTTCTCGCACACTGATTTGGAAGCAATCAATGATGCCTTTGTATCGGGTGCCACTGCCACCAACCCCTCCTTGTGCCTGCAGGCGAGACTTCACCACATCTAGCGGGTAGCAACAAAGCCAGCTTAATGATCCAGCCAGCCCACCTGCTGTGAGCATCGTCAGTAGTGTCTCTTGTCCATTGCTCCTGCAGCCTGGATGCAACTTCTCTCGTATGAACTCGTATGATCCAAAGTAAACTGCATCAGTCAATGACCCAAGATTACGTTACAATTTATGATCCCAAAAAAACACATAAACCTGAGAATCCAGAATTGCTTCACCTTTAGCCAAAGCCACATGGCTGGTCTATCAAGCTTACAACATCACATGGTTCAGGTCCAAAAAGGAAAGCATAATTAAGCAATGGATTGTCTTCCAAAGATCTATTTGTTTGTGACTCTCAACAAGATTGATTTGCCTTTCTGCTGCTATTGAAGTGAATGAACTCAATGCCCCCCCTGCCTCACACACTTTCATGCTGAAAAAGAAAGTAGGGCTGTCAAAGTTGGTTTACCTCCATGGCTTGGTGCATCTCGAAGGACAGTGATGCCCCATCCTCGATACAGTCCTCTGATACCCTCCTTGCGAAAAATATCACGGGCAAGGGTCAAGGGGCCCAAAGAAGATGCGACACTTACCAACCTCCGAGCCGTTTGCAGCTGCAATCTAATCTTGATCAAGTCGACTGGACTGAGAATGAGGGTTTGTATTGTACCAGCTCCAATGCCTGCAAGAGCTACTCTTTCATACGAAAGAGGCTGTTGGTGCTGAGCTTGCTTGGATGGATCTACCAAAGCTCTTGAGAGAAGTGCATAAGTTTGAAAAGAAACCGCATTCTGCAAAAAACCAAATTCAAACAAACAAGGGGCTTTTCATTTAGACAACAACCCGTAACAAAAACAACAGCAAACCCATCAGAGCAGATGTCTTAAAAGAAAGGCTACAAACAGCAGAAGACACAGAACTAAAAGAAAAAAGGGAAAAAAAAAGCCATCCCCACTAACCTGGAAGGCGATGGTTGCAAGAGGTGAGGCCATGCCTTTGAAGAGGGCAGTGGGACCTTCAGTGGCAACAATGTGGCGGATCAGCGCAATGGCAGAGGCAGGAGCTGAGGAAGATGGCAACCTGGGCTGTTGTAAACGAATGCGAATTGTGTCCAAGGGATGACCTGCCATCACCCCTGCCATGCCTCCCGACCCTCCTGCCACAAACTCACTTCCTGAAGTACTTGCCAGAAACTCAGGCCAGAATTCCATTTTGCTTTTGGCTTTCCTTTCACAATCCCCCAATCCCTCAAATCAAGAGCACCCACAACCCCGATCCGTCTCCTCCAAATCAATTCCCCCACTCCTGTGTGTCAGACCATGTCTGCAGAAACAGAATCTTTTGTCACACACATGATCATATCTCCAAGTCCTTGAAGGTCTTCTTCTTCTGCTGGGACAGACAACACTTCCAAAACCAGGCTCCCAGAAGAAGCACAATCCCACCCAATAGTTGAGATGAAGAAACTACAACAACAACAACAATGACCCAATTCTTCTAACTCGCTAATAATCATTACCATGGTAGGCAAAGAAGAAGATGGGACATTCGAGTATGTATACCGCATCTGTGGCTTCCCAATTCCTTCACAAACCCACTTGCTCCTGCCATTCTTCCTCACACAAGAAAACACAAGAAAACCCAAACACAACAACAAAAGCCTTAAAACCACAAAAAATCTTCACCCCCACAAGAACAAGAACAAAAACAATATCAACAACAACACTTCCACCACCACCACCACCACAACCACATAAACAACACCACCACCAAAATCTTCACCACTACAACCACCACAAAAACAACAACTACAAAATCTTCACCACCACCACCACAACAACAACAACTACTACTACAAAATCTTCACCACCGCCACAACAACAACTACTACAATACTTTGAGTGAATTTCAAGTGTGTTGCCAACAGATTTTTGGGTAGCACTCCACAACCCAATGCAGAATTGGAGAGACAAATATAAAGACTTTTTTGATCCTACTCTTGGGGGAAATTCAACTGGGAGCACACAAAAACCTGAAATTAGGAGGACCCAAATCCCTTAATCACGTGATTTTGTAAGTACTCTAAACAAGGAGGTTGCTTAGTGCTAATACTTGACCTAACGATTCTGTGTCACACAGAAACAAAGAAATTAAGTGACTTCATCACATACATAAATTTGGGATTCTTTAATTCAATGGGTGGTGTGGCTGCTGATGGATGGGTGGTAGGTAGGAACGTGGAAGGCAACTTTCCCATGTTTATTCTACTTTTAGGATCCCAAGACCTAAAAACCAAAAAGAAAGAGAAATTGTAGCAAAAAATTCTTGGGGTGGGACCTGCTTTAACCTCAACCTGTCAAACTTGTGCTTCTCCTGCCATTTCCAACATTCTTGTTGTGCAAAACCCAACTTTCTCTTGTGAATTTGGAAGACTGATGAATTAATAGCAAATCTTCTGTTCAACAAAAGGGCAAATGGGAAGAGCTTTTCTGTCCAACTATGTTCCATAGTAGGTCAAAATCCAGCAGCAGAATTTCATAAGAATCTTCTTCAAAATTTCTTACCAACAAGCCATCCATCCATCCACCCACCCACGCTTGAAGCTTCTCTTTTTATTATTAATTCATTCATTCATTATGTGGGTTGTTTTTTTTTATCTCTCTTTTTGTCTTTCTTTTGAAGGCCTGCTGGTTGATGATGTGAACTCTGCAACAAGGCTGGGTGACCCAAAAGGAAAGAAAGAAAATCAAGGCTGAGAAAGAGGGTTTCAGATTTTTCAAAAAAAATAAAATCCAAAATGGGTCCAGGTCTATGGAAATTAGAAATTTCAAATAACAGGTTGGGTCCAGGGTTTTTAAATTTAAGTGAGCAATGGGTGTGAGGCGGGTCCAGGGGTTCAATGCATTTGAAGGCAGGTATACAATCTCAGGTCTTTATCACAAATCTTGCCCCATATCCTATTGAGTTCTATAAATTATTCTGGTTCTTTGACAAAAGAAAAAACCCCTCACAATCCACTCTCAATTTTTTACCCGGTTCTTAGAAATGAAACATTCAATTTTTTTTACTTTCACAAAACCTATTGATATTTAGGGTTTAGGGTTCACAGATTATAAAATTGCAATCCAAAGTTCAAAGAAAGAGTTTTATTAACAAAGAGTTTTGAAAAGGCGCAAACATGGTTTTTTTCTATACTTTTAAATTCTAAACCTAATTATAAGAACTCATCCTAATGTTCAGCCGACAGCATGAATCATAGTGATTGTTTGTTTTGTTAGATATGGTTTTTGTATCAAACTATTCCATGTTCCTTTCGTCTAACATGCTCCATAAATCAAAAGCTTGATCTAACTAACCTCAAAGACTAACACCTTCACTCAATCCCTCAAAAACAAAGAGACATACTAACTTTCAAAGACAAACACAACCTATAACCCTAAATGACATAAACAAATAAATAGATAGACAACAAACCTTCAAAGACAAATATAAACAAACAAGCAAACAATAGACATATACTATACATATACCCTCAAAGATAAACAAACAAACAAGTAATCAACAAATAGTTAACCTTCAAAATAAACAAATAGTAAATAACAGACCTAGAAAGACAAACAACTAACAAGCCCTGAAAGAAAAACATAAAACAAACCTTCACAAACATTGCATATAGGTTCTTAAAGACTAATTTAAGCAATACACGGACCCAAAATGTCACAAACATACATATTCTAAAAAGGTCGACACAAAATAACCTTGAAAAAACACAAAGACACAAGTAGAAAAACAACTAGACGATAGACAACACATCTTCAAAGACACAAATAGCCCTTCAAAACAATTAAAAGTTCAAAAATTATAAACTTTGCAAACCAACAGAAATTGAACCTCAAAGACCATGAATCTAGAATCTTCAAACTGTCCATCTTTCACATTGAAACATAGTGAAAATTGAAAACCTTAAAATCTATAAACATGGATAAGCTTTTTACACAAAACCCTAACACATGTAATCAATTCATCATTTTCATATTTAGCTAATCCTCACATGTAAGGAAGGACTTCTAGCAATTACAAATCCCCATTTGCATATTCTTCACACTCCACTTCATCCACAAATTTGACATCCAATTCGTCTATCAAGTCTAATTTTGCTTCACAAATAACTGCCAAATTAGGTAGTTTTAAACAACCAACATGAGGATCAGATGGCCAATTCTTGTGAACAAAAAATAGCTTGTCCATATTGTCAATTTGAAGCCGACATCTCTTAAGTGTTGTGAGGACTCCAACAATGGAAAAGATTTTTTCAATTTCAATCTAGCTAACTAAGATTCCTAAAATTAGTCTTGCATGTGCACCACTATTGGAAACTTTTGCTCTTATGTTCACCACCATGTCAAAACACATGAACAAGTTTCTGCATCAACATGATACTAAATGGAACAAACCAAGTTCTTGACATATAATGTCCTCGTCAGTATCTACAATTGCGTTAATCTACTAGAATAGATCTTAAGAATCCATAAGTGAGGCAAATTCATCCAAACAATCCCCTTTATTTGGCAACAAACCTTTGTAAACCTCCAACAATAGAAGTAACAACAATTGTTCATCATAATTTGTCACAAGAGTGGTAGCAATTTCACAACCCAAATTAGCAATCACCAAATGCATACTTTTGTACCTGGGATCCAACACAAGAGCCAACATGTTATGACCTTTTAAAAAAAAAACCATGCATAAAAGAAATAAAGGGCAAAAAGATTTCTAGCACTTGGCACTTCATACAAGAAATGAGCTCCTCCAGTTCATAATCAAATACATTTATCTCCTTTTCAACAAAGTAATTGGGCACCTTTTGGTGTGAAAGCTCATCACAAAATTCCTGACATGCAGTTATAATAAAATGGAGGCATCTCTAAGGAGCGAATGCCCTCGATTCTGATTCAAAACACACCTTCTCAAAATGGGTGGACAAACTTTCACAACAAATTTGCAAACAACCCAAGTAGAAGGAGAGGGTATGTGGTCTTATAATGCAATAATTTGCCGATTGTAATAGAGTGCAATGGCACTCCGGAAGGTCAATGCATCCTGGAACAATAAAACAAAACTTGCAACCTACAAGCAACAACATAATTAAATTAGATACTTTGATATCAGATTTCTACCATTTTTACAACCCATGAAATTAACAAAAACAACACATCAAAAAAAATTCATACTTTGTTTTCACAGGTGTACTCATTTTTTTAGGCTTCAAGCCAGAACCCATGCAAGTTTTATCCCATGTGAGTTTCCCCTTCCCAAACTTCTTTGGCCAGGTAATGCACTTCTTAATGTCAACTTGGACAATCTTTATAGATGCATAGGATAATCCTTAGGCAACCTTTTCATCTGTAGTGGCATACTGGCAAACCTTTGATAAGGCATGCCCAAAACACAACCCATCAAAAGGCTCCATCATAGCCAAGCTAGCACATGAAACAACAAAATTCAAAGCGCTTGCACAAGTTTGTAAATTAACCCTCATCCTTAACATAAACAAGGATCTTTTGGGTAAGAGAAAACTTATCCAGAAGTTGTTGTAACCTTGGAGCCATAGCTACACCATTATTATTGAACAATTCAAATAGTTCAATAGTGACATGCTGGGCCTCCCATTTGCTGGAGAAAAAGTTAACAACGACAATAAACACATCATGCACACTTTTTGACATCCATAAGTCAAAGGTGCAAGTGGTTGAAATAAAATCTGCAAGTGCAAAATGCACATAGGTAAACATTGTTTTTTCCACCAATCTAGAAAACACATCATCAACAATACCTTTTTGCTAAGAAAAACCACTCTTGGGCATAACCTATATGCCATTCTCTATAGCCAAATAGACTCAATAGGCTTCATGGGCAAATAACCCTTGATCACAAATAACATCACATCCTCCAAGAAACAAACTTGGGTTTCATTATCTTTTTTGAACTGGTTTGTAAAAGAAAAAAAAACAAATATGGCACTTGGAGTCACATGCACCCACTTCTTAGTTGGCTCACGAAACAATGAAATAGTAGCAGCCACATCATATTGGTTTTTACGAATTTTTAAAATTAAGGTGTTGTGCTCAAGCTCTACATGGTTTTTCCATGGTTGTTATGCCATTTGACTTGTGGTAAACAATAAGACCTTTCTGTAATTGGTGCACATTGCAAAAATTTCAAGACCAACAACATTACTATGGCATACTATGCACCACATTATTTGGTTCTAAAAAAGGTTTATGGGCTGGTTGTTCACCTTAAAAAAAACTCCACAATGGTGAATTGTGATTATGAGGTTTCTAAATTGCATGTTGTTTATCCAAATTTGTGAAATGTAGCTTTGATATGTATGCATCAACACTAGGAACATCCTTAACATCATCTTCAACAACACTCCCATGAGTAGCATTATTAGGAGCACCATTCTTAAGAGTCTACAACATTTTGTCTTCTTTTGGTAGCATTTCAACATTCACGTTGCTATCATACCTTGCAAAAATTGAAGTGTTTACATTAAGACTAGAATCCTCAATGTTCAAGAAAGGTTGACTTGAAGAAGCCATGAGTACTAGCTAAGGAAAAAAAATGCCAGTGCAACTAATTCAAACAAATCGGAACCAGGTAATGGATAAACCTAAAAACCAAATAGAAAAGTGTGAAGAATTGACAACCCAAAAACCAAAACGCACAACCAATGCAAAATTGATAGATTTGAAGAAGATCATCAAGCTCTTTCATGATTGCAACAAATTCAACATGAAGCACAAAATGTGCACTATGCACATTGCACACATTATAACCCTAATAGAAACCTAGAATCTAAGATGAAACACGAAACCAAGACCAACCAACGTAGAATTGAAGGAAGTCAAAGATTGTTCTTTCACAACACAAAGGGACTTTCTACATTAATCCCACAAGCTTTATAGAATGCAAACAAGAAGGTTGAGAAGCTTACTTTTTTTTGCACTATCGACTATTAGTTCCATAGCTTTTGCTTTTTGTCATCAAGAAACTCGTAAACTCACATTGATGATTGCAAGACCGTGAGCAATCAACAAGATGGTGCCGCAATGTCCACCACACAACATTCAAAAGAGCCAAGTTGCAAAAGTGCTTGTTGAAGGTGATGGGATATAAGATTTGACAAACCACAAACAAATAGACGAACGGGGAGATGCAAAATGAAATACAAAACTAACTTAACCCTAAACATAAAGTACAAAATTTTAAACCCTAACCCTAAAGTATACCACCGCTAGGTATATGCCTACAAAGGTACTTGGGTATTTGACAAATACCCTTTCCTTTATTTATCTCACAAGTTGAGTATGGGTATTTATAAAGACTTATCCTGATGATGGGTATGAGGCGAGGGCGAGTATGTTAACATAGATTAATCTAGGGTATGAGGTGGGGGAATGTTTTTGAGAAGTTCACATCTGCTGGTTCTAACTATATATACCAGGGTTGATCACCCTACCTATCCTATCCTTCAAATGCAATTTTAAATCTAGCAAAAATAATGGTGATTAGGGGGGGGGGAAGGAATCTTCAAACCTAACTGGGTGCCCTTTGGGTATGTCCCTTTGCTTGGGGACTTTACCTATTGTAAAGCACAAGGCAAAATTATCGTGAAACTAAACATATGTAGCTCATGAGGCATCTAGGAGGGTGGGGGATGGTTCTTATGACTACTAATATGAATAGATGGGAGGGATCTTAGATCTATAAGTAGACATCATTTCCTTACCACTACCAAGGAGTAGGTGTAATATCCATCCTCTTTTCTAAGGATATTCATGAATGCTTTCACTAGGTGGAAAAATAAGAGGGATGATATTCATGAGTAGGGTGATGAGCGTGAGGAGCATGGACACGTTCCCAAACATAACATAAGCCAAGGGCCACCTATTTGGTGAAAGCCGCCCAATAACTGATATAAAGAACTGACACTTTCTTTATTTTTCATTCTTTCTCATGATACCTGGCAGATATTAAGGGGGAAAATGAAAAATAATTGTAATTTAATTTAATTATTTTTATTTTATTTTAAAAATAAATAAAAAACTAACCAGAACAGGCATTCCACTTTTCAAAATGCCTGGCCGCTTTAGCAGAGGAAAACTTTCCCCTTGGTGACATGTCCTCAAGACACTCTTGAAAGTTTCTACCAGTGTTATGCAGACAGAAAGTGGCAAGTACACTAGGAAATTTCTCCAAGTGCTTTTCTACCAACCTCTCATCTTGCTTTGAAGTTGAACACCTAAGAGCATCTCCAGTGGTGCTCAGTATGTGACCCTCCACAAATATATTTCACATCCAAGTTTTAGTTATGTACTCTTTTGCAACCCCAGCCATAAAAGCTGAAACTGGGACAGCATATAAGTGGGGAACTACTAATAATAACAAACCACCTGGACCAGGCATTACGATGGGCCAATCAGAAACACTGAGTCAGCAGTTAGATCATATTTATTACACTCTTTTCTCTTGCAGGCGAACAGCGTTTACCAGCCACGAACAACGTGCCCAATTACGCCGAAGCGAAAACCAATTTCCTGAGCTAAACCGGCATATGTTAGATTTTCTTCATCCAATTGTACTGTGCAGGATCACACACCGAGCACTGTTGGAGATGCTCTATGTCGGTAAAGTGGGTGTGAAATTCTTTCAGTGTTGAAGAGGGCACCTCGTATACCTTGTTTGTGGAATAATGCCTCCTCCTCTGCTTTAGTGTGGAGGCCCTGTATGCCAATTAGTGGGGGCATAAGGTGCCGACTAGTAGACATAAGGTGGGTGTCACACCTAAATAAATAGTAATACTTGTAAGGGGTGATTGATCACATTGCAATCTTATTACGTACCTACTTACACCTTGCAATCTATGAATGTTTTAATTCATGTTCGGCCTCAATGCTTTACAACGGGTTAATGGCCCACACATGTGACTCCTCCTCCGTGAGGGCAATCCCCAAATTCAGGGTTTGAATGTTCCATTTTATTCTTTAGGCAATAAAAACAAAGAGTTGAGTTTCCTTTTTCACCTAGTAATAATAAGTTCTTATAATAAGTGAAATCTTGGGCATGAAAATTTAAAATTTTGACATCATATTATTCTATCAAGAAAGTGTGAATGAGAGTGCCTCTTCAACTTAGCTTGACTATATTGGTTGAGTATTTTGGAGATAGGCTCTACGTGGTTTTGGGCCATTTGGTGTCTTGAGAGATCACCCATATCAAGACTAATTTGTAGCCTAGAGTGCTTAGGCTTTGGGGTTCATATCAAATCTAGTGTGTCTACCTTGCACCTAGCCATGGTGGGCTTACAACTTCAAATTGATTGTTGTAGAGAGATTCAGCTCACTTATTAAACAAGCACAATGCTTTGCATATTTGGATTTTTTGGAAACAAAATAGCCCAGAGTGAATATCAATTATCCAAGTACAAAAGCAACACAAACTTTGTTTAAAATCTTGAGGCATGACCCACAAGCAAAGTGAAGTGTAAATAAAATACACTAGGGCCATGCCATGATTTTGTTGAACAACCCACTTAAGATCTTTGACATATTAGACAAGAAAGAGTCCATTCAAAAACATTATAATTACATTCCTTTCTTCTAGGTCTCTTATATCAAGTCATAATTATGTATTGTGAAATCAACTCCACAAGAGCTGGTAGAAGTTTACTAGCTTTTGACCCCATCCTTAAATGTGGATAATCTAAGTAGAAGAAGCCTTCATAGAAGATGTAAAAGGGGCTAGGTGAACTCTCTTGCCTAAATTAGTTCACTCCAACTATTTATAATTACATGATGCTCCATATGTAGATTGATGAAAGATAACAACCATTTTGTATGAGAAACCAAACCACTGGATGTTTTTTGTGGTGCTTGTGGGAGAAAGATGGGGGTGATATCATATGGGCTTGCCATCTTTCATAGTATTTAGAAGTTTTTTTTATTTGTAAATTTTTAAGACACACTTTGTCCAAACTCTATCAATTTTTAACTATTACCTTACCTTGTGGTCATATTTAATAGTCAAGAGTTAAATAAAGTTAATTTTAGGGCAAGGGAGTTTTCAGACCCAATATTAGTCACAATGTACATCCCATGTTGCAATTAGTCACATGGTTAGTCAGAAAAGTTGAAACATGTCATTACAATTAGTTAGGAAATTCTTCATAAAAGACATGCCATGTCAACATTTGTAGTTTGATGTTAAGTCACATAGGACAATCCATTTCATCACATTCAGTATGAATATTAGTCAATTTAGACATGCCACGTAGGCATAGTTAGTCACAAAAACATGTAAAGACGAAAAAATAATCTTACCCCAAACCTAAAACAAACCTAGCCCAAACATAAGCCATACCTAACCCCAACCTAACCTAGACCTATCCCTAACCTAAAACAATCCTAGCTTGAACCTACATTAGTCCTAACCCAAACCTAACCTAGAACTATCCCTAACCTAAAACAAACCTATCCCAAACCTATGTTATACTTAACCCCAACCTAACCTAGACCTAACACAAACCTTATCCAACTAACAACGTCATCTAACTTAATAGGATTATTCATGTAAAACAATTATTCATATAAAACATGATTAGTTGGCATATTTAGTCATATGTTTAGTTGCATTAAACATGCTACATCAATCACTTTTAGTCATAGAATAAGTGGACTTCGATGGCCACATCATCCTATTTGAATCATAATATTAATCATAGTAAACGTGCCACACAAGCATATTAGTCATAAAATTAGTTAGAACAAACATGACACATTGAATGCCACATCACCCAAAAGATTCCCCTTTAATGTCAAATCAGACATGCCATGTTAACACAATGTTATTTTTAATCAAGTGATTTTAGTTATGGTAATTGTTTGTTTTGCTAATAAAACTTGTTGTAAATGACTGGTCTTTTATGACTGACTGCAATTTTGTCTCTTGTCCATTGTGACTGAAATATCAATGGAAAAAAATGGCCTAAAAGACAAGATTTGTAGTAGTGTTAATGACATAAATCTTCACTTTCAAAAGTCCTTAATTAAACCAAAACTTAAAATTGGATCAAATGGATTTTTAAGTTGATTTTCTTGGCATTCATGTTTGTTAAAAAGGAATAATGTGCAATGATTACCATAGTTTCGAATGGAAATAAATAAATAAATCTCTAGTTTTTTATGAAAAAATCTGAAATTTAACACCCTTTTTGGATCCTTTGATTGTGTTTTGACTCAATGGGGAAAATGTCTTTGCGGCAAATGAGGCGAAACAACTATGTAGGTCTTTGTTTCACATGTCACAAATATCTAGTTACAAGTAATTGGCAAAATAAAATCGTTCATTTTTGGAACCAATTACTCATCATTACAACATAAATTGGCTTCGTTGTGGAGAACATCTAATTAGGAGTTTAGAAATGAAATGGGGTTTCATAAAACACAATGTTTTCAAAAAATTGTGATAATTATCATGGTGATTTTATTTTGAATGAAAGTGGTAGTTTTAATGACAATGTTATTCAAAAGCCCTAGAATTGTGCAAGTTCAAACATTTGAATAAATCATCAAATTTGTGTTCATTCATTGTTTTCGATTGTTCAAGTACATACCTTAGTGGGCAAAAGCCAAAAAGGAAAGTAAAAAAATCACATCCTAATGATGTCACTTTTTACAATTTGCAATGATCAAGTGTCAAGTTTGAGGAAGCCCACAAATATTTGGCACCTAGCACCAAAGGGAATTGGTGAAGTTGAGTGAGCAACTTCAACCCTTGACCTAAAAGCTCCAACTTGAATCCCTTAACTTGGGCTCCAACAACTACATAACCACTTTTTAAAACTTCACTCATTGTAATTTTGAATGTAGAAAGTTTAGAGGACATTGCAAGCTTTTCAAATTTTGTTCATGTGTGGTATTGTGGTTTTTCTTCATGAATGATTTAAATTTTTTTTAGAATGTGTTTGAACTTAAAAAATTTGTTCATGAAATGCTTTTCAAATTGTTGGTCATGAATTATCTTTTGAAATTTTGTTCATGTGTGCTCTTGAAATTTTTGTTCTTGAAATTTCATTCTTGAATTTTAACGTAATGTATGCTTGAATTATTGTAAGTACTTTGTGTGCACCAACCTCACACAAAAGGAATTTGATCGCATGTAATGATGGGTGTTGAAAACACACAAAACTTCATAGTGATGATGAGTTAAGAGGGTGTGAAGACTTCCCTCGCAATTGAAGTTTTTAAAGGGTGATTTAATGTACATGGGTTCAAAAGACGCAAAGACCTGCCATGGCAATTGAAGTTAAAAAAAAATGATAATGTCTATTGTCAAATGATTGTTGGTGATGGTTTATTCAAATGACTTTTTACGTGAGGATTACAAAAAATATTTGAAAATTAGAATGACAAAAGTTATTTGTAGGCTATTTGGTGGGGATGCTTTCATATTAACTTGCAACCTTACTTCAATATTTGGTAAACTTGTCATCATCAAGGAAAATAGTGTTTGCCCAAAGTGACGATTTTAAGCTTGTAGTTTAGAACATCTAAATATTTACAAGGTCCCATAGAGCAAACAAAATTTCATCATTTATGAGGTTTAGAAAAACAAAAAAAATCCGTGAAAAAGCACATTGCACAAAGCTAAAACTTAACCTAATTTAACTTTGACAATCCTAGTAGTTTGTAGCTTGAACACGTGTAACAGGTGTGCATATAATGAGTCACTTAAAAGAGTCTCATTGAATTTACCACAAGAACTTTCAACTTGCACCCATTCAAAAAAATAACATTATAATAATAAATATTGAAGTATTTGGACCATGTGGCTACCACAACAAAACACACAACATTCATTTCAACATGAGTGAAATGAATAAACAAGGGGGTGAGACAAACTTGTAACTTTCACTTTCTTTTGATCCTTTTGTCTTCAAATAAACATGATATAACAAAACATTTCAAATCTTTATATTTTCATCACACATGGGATCATCAACTCCATTATGACAATTGTAATGCACCTTAAACTAATCGCACAAATCCGTTTTTTTTCGCACATAGATAGTTGGTAGAATACATAAAGCAAGGAACAACTTGCCTTCATCCATGGAAAATAAAATGTAATCCACATTGTTTGCACCATTTTAGGTCACAATGTCACACCTTTCACTAATACTACTTGTACTTGATCATCACCTATTTTTGTCCCTAACCAATTGTAGGGAACTTCTTGTGGCAACACATCATTTGCACGTCGTTGAACACAAGCTCTCAATTGTATCATGTATCATGCTGGCTTGTAACATTTTCATTCCTTTTTAATTGCATGTGCCTAGTCATTGGTTGGCTAAACCTCATAATTGACTCTCTTCTCTATCCCATAACTCGTAACCTTGACACTCTAATATGATAAATTATGTCCTATAATCGACTTGAGTGCATTGGTTATTGTGAATAGTCTCAACACCCATGTGTGTGTCAACTATTAACTACGACCTACACACTCTTATTGGTTACCTAGTACATAAGGGGCAAGCTACTTCTAGCATTAAGGTGCCATAGATCCAAGTGAATGTGTAGTTGTTGCAATAAGGTATGGCTCAATAAAAAAGCAATTGGTTTAACTTTGAAGTCCCAAACAACTCTCCTTGTCACTTAGGCAAAACATTCATAACTAACCCCAACTTTGGCTTTCCAATGTATTTATCCTGCATCCTCTTTTTCTCTTGTCCTTTTGAAACCTTGATGTTTGTCCAATATGCACAAGCATAAAGGGTTTGTGGCCTAGGCTTGGGCTTATGAATGACAAAAAGAAGCCCCTTATTTGACCAATGAGATGGAACCTCTGGGGGTTTGCTTTTAGTTTGGTTCTTGAAAAAAATAAAATTGGTTCTGATTCCGATCCCAATTCTGGAGATGAGACCATTTTGGAACTAGTGGTTAACTTTCAAACAATCTTCGATTAGCTCTTGGTTTCACACGGGATCCAAAATTGAACGGGCTTCGAGTTTTATTAATTGAAATCAAATCAATAATTCGAACTAGCC
>Ga0116229_10006372_pt1 | contig 18982 bp, 17 predicted proteins | sample S1TSphgellanicum_3_FD_87313 | JGI IMG/M metagenome (GOLD analysis project Ga0116229, IMG submission 87313) | Host-associated microbial communities from peat moss isolated from Minnesota, USA - S1T2_Fc - Sphagnum magellanicum MG | ecosystem: Host-associated > Plants > Peat moss > Unclassified... | reverse complement strand
TGGGGCGGCGGCCGGGTAAGCCGCTTTTCTCCGGCCGGACGGCTGGAACGCTCGATTGCCCTGCCGGCGTCGCAGATTACCAGTTGCGCTTTTGGCGGCGGTGACTTCGATCGCCTGTTCGTGACCTCGGCCGCACACGGCGTCGAACACGAACCGCTCGCCGGCGCACTGTTCGAAGTCGACGCCGGCACCCGCGGCGTGGCGCCTTACACGTTCGCGGGCTGAGAGCGAGTTACCTATCTGACCGGAATGGACCAAAAATTGTTGTGCCGGCAGAGAGATTTGAACTCCCGACCAACGGTTTACAAAACCGCTGCTCTACCACTGAGCTATGCCGGCGTCGGCTCGACAGCGAACGGGCGCGGATTTTATCAGCCGCCGGCAGCTTTGACCGGACAGTCGGCGACCTGCAGCGGGGCGCTGTTCTGGAATTGCCTGGGCTGCAGATCAGGGTCGGTGGCCGAAAGATTGACGTCCAGCCAGTGCGCCGTGACCGTGAGGTGGTGCAGGTCCAATACTGGCTTGAAGCCCAGTTGGCGCACCTGCTCGGCGCGGCGCACCGCATGCGTCTGGTCGCCGAAGAATCCCACCGATACGCGATCGGACTGCTCCGGCTGCGTCATCGAGGCGGCATCGTGGATGCCAGCGGCATTGAGCCGCGCCAGTACGCCGCGTTGCGCGGCAGCGGTCAGCTGGCCGATGTACACCCAGTAGCCATCGGCGACGCTGGTTTCCACGACGCGATCGCGCGGCTGCGCGCCATGTGACCGTAGCGTATCGGCGGCGGCGCTCGCCAGGCTGGCATCGGCAAACGGCCCGATGCTGCGGCAACGTGTCGCGGGGTCAGAACTGGCGCTGGCCGGGCTGGCCGGCACCAGTTCCAGCACCGGCACCGCCGTCGCCGCAGGCACGGCCGCAGCCACGCGCGGCAGCGTTGTGCGGCCCCAGAAGCTCCAGGCCAGGAACGCCAGATTCACGAACAGCAGCGCAAGGAAGAGGCTACGCACGCCTGGATTTTATGCGATCCGGTGCTCTTGGGGTGGCAGCAAGCACCGCCAGGCCGCGCAGGATCAGGTCGTCCTGGCGCCAGTAGCGGCCGCGCAGCAGCGGCGTGATGGCGCTGGCCGCGCCCCCGGACAGCAGCAGCCGCGGGCGGCGGCCGAGCTGCGAGCGCGCGGCGCGCAGCGCCTGCTCGATCAGCGCTGAGCAGGCCTGCCGGGCACCGGCCAGCAGCGCCGCATGGGTATCGTGCGCAAACAGCCCGACAGCCGGGTTTTGGGTCGCGGCGCTGAACGCCAGGTCAAAGCTGCGCGCGGCCGCACGGCCGCCGGCGCGGCGGCGGATGCCGGCGGTGTGCTCCAGCAGCGATTCGATCATCAGTCGCGGGCCGGGCAACAGGCTCCCACCATGATGCCGGCCGGCCGCGTCGAGCAGATCGATCGTCATCGCGGTACCCAGTCCCACCAGGCACAGATCCTTGCCAGGATGCTCGTGGTGCGCACCGATCAGTGCCACCCAGCGATCAACGCCCAGGCGCCAGGCGTCGCGATAGCCATTGCGCACGCCGGCCGCAGCCCTCTGGCTGCGCGCAAAGTGCGGTGTGGCAAGTCCCGCGCGCGCAGCGGCGGCGCGGATCTGCCGCTCGACCGCCGCTCCCGCAACGTTGCAGACATGGATGGCCGTGACAGTCCCGGTTCGCCTGCCGGTGCTTGCGCCGGTGCTTGTGCCGGCGCGCGCCAGCAGCCGCACCCAGGCCGCGCCCGAGCGCTGCAGCCTTACGAGTTCGATGACCCCCTGCGTCGCGAGCCGCTGACCGCGCCGGTAGTCCTGTCGCAGCAGCGCCCACTTGAGCCGCGAATTGCCGACATCCAGCAGCAGCTGATTCATCGGACTGCCCTTCATGGGACTGCCCGCGCCGAAACTTCGCCGGTGACGAAGCGCCGCAAACCCTCGCCGGTCTCCAGGCATAGCGCCCCGCCACTATCGATACCGCGTGCCAGACCCGCGACGCTGCCGCTGTCGCCGCTGATCACCACCGGGCGGCCGGCCAACGCGTCGGCCGCACCCCACTCGGCGGCAAACGCGGAAAATCCGTCGCTCTGGAACTGCCGCAGTCCGCTCACCAGGCTGCCGATCAGCGCCGCCGCCAGTCGATTGCGATCGCGCTCGGCAACCCCCAGGCCAGCCAGATCGGCCGCCTGGGTGCCACTGGCGGCGACCTGTCGCAGTATCGTGTCGCCAAGGGCGACATTCAGTCCCAGGCCGATGACGACGTACGCCGGACCTCCGGCTTCGGCGCGCAGTTCGATCAGTATCCCACCGAGCTTGGCATTGCCGACCACCAGGTCGTTCGGCCACTTGAGCCCCACGCCGGCCACGCCGAACGGCGTCATCGCACGCAGCGCGCACACCCCCACGGCGAGGCTCAACGCGCTGATATCGCGCGGCAGCGATGCGAAATGCCAGCCGATCGACAGGCAGATGGCGCCGCCCGGCGGCGCGAACCAGCTGCGCGCGCGCCGGCCACGACCCGCGCTCTGGCATTCCGCCGTCAGGAAATCGAACTGTCCTGGCGGCGGCGCCTCACGCAGCAGCAGGTCGGTGTTGGTGGAACCCGTACGCCACGCACACTGTCCGATGCGCAGGTCGATGGCGACGCTACGCGGCAGCAGCCTGACGATGTGCTCGCGCTCCAGCAGCGCGGTCGCCGCCGGCAGCCGGTAACCGCGGTTCGGCACCGCGTGTACGCCGACGCCAAGCGTGCGCAGCGCGGCGATGGCCTTCCAGATCGCGCTGCGGCTGACGCCGCACTCCGCGGCCAGCCAGGTGCCGGAGCGGAACTGACCATCCGACAGCAGCCGGTAGACGCGCCGCGGCAATGGCGCCGGCTGGTTCATGCCGGCTGGCTCACGCCGGCGGGCTCATGCGAGTGCCGCCGGCACTTCGGCCAGCATGCAGCGCACGCTGCCGCCGCCCACGCGCTCGATGGTAGGAATGGCAGCCGCGACCACGCGATCGACACGCTCGCTCAGGCGCTGCCAGGCGCCAGCCCCGGCGTGTTGCAGCGCCGAGCGCGCCTGCTCGGACAATGCCAGCACCGAATACGCCGCGCCGCCCGCATCACAGCCGCGCAGCTCGAGGATGTTGCATGCGAACGCCGCCATCGCGCTAAGCGGGATTTCGATGATCTCGCGGCCGCTGGCCACCAGGCTCTGGAGCACGCGCTCGCGCACCGCCTGGTCGATCGACTCGGCGCACACCACCGCCCAGCGCGAGCCGATGCTCAGCATCACATTGGTATGATAAATGGCATCGCCGCCGGCACCGCGGGCATCGAACAGCAGCGGATCATAGTTCATCTGTTGCGACCATTCGCGCACCAGCGACGCCTCGGTGCGTGCTGAGCCGCAGGCATATGCAACCCGATGCACGTGATCAAGCACCAGGCTGCCGGTGCCTTCGAGGATGCGCCCGTGCTGTTCATTCCCGGACAGGTCGAGCAGGCGGCGGCGCTGGAACCGCAGTCGCTGTTCGACCGCCTCGATGATGTCGATGCGTCGCTCGGCGCGCCGATTCGGCGCCTGCATCGGATAGAGCACGATCGTGCCATCGCGATGGAAGCTGACCCAGTTGTTGGGGAACACCGCGTCCGGCTTGAGCGGATCGCTGCTGTCCTCGACCACGCAGACACCGACTCCGGCGGCATCCAGCGCCGCGGCCAGCGCATCGAATTCGCTGCGTGCACGCTCGGCGCTATCCGGGCATGGCGCGCTCTGCTGGAAGCGATTGCTGGCAGCGGTCTCGCTGTTGTAGCCGAAATGCGCCGGTCGCACCATGAGCACGCCGTGTGCGCTTTGCGCGCCGGCATCGGCGGACTGTGCCATGTCGAGCATCATACTGCAGCTACGCTACCGCCGTGCAGTTGCAATCGCGCCACGCGCGGTTGCAATCGGCCCATAAGGAGCATAGTTTTTATCGCCCGATTGTCTGGGTGTGCGGGGTAGTTGTACATGCGAAAGCCGATCTGGTTGGCCGCTGCGGTCGTGATCCTCATCAGCGCAGCGGTGCTGTTTTTCTCGTGGCGCGCACACCGCATGTCGCAACTGCCGGCAGTCACTGCCAGCACCGCGGCGCCCGAGGCAGCGGTACCGGCGATTCGCAATCCGCTGCCCGAGGCGCCGGCCGCCGCGCCCGCTCTGCCGCCGCTCGACGAGAGCGACGCGGCCCTGCGCGATGGCCTGGGCGAGCTGATCGGGAAGCCGAACTTCGACCGCATCTTCAAGCCCGAGCTGCTGGTACGCCACATCGTGGTGTCGATCGACAATCTCTCGCGCCGCCACCTGGCGGTCGAGCTGCGGCCCACCAAGCCGTTGCCCGGCGCCTTCATCGCCAGTGGCAACGATCAGCAGGGGTATATCGACACTGCCAATTTCCGCCGCTACGTGCCGTACGTGCAGGTGTTGCAGGCGCTGGACATGAAGCGGCTGGCGACACTGTATGTGCGTTTCTATCCGCTGTTCCAGCAGGCCTACCAGAGCCTCGGCTATCCGAATGGCTATTTCAACGACCGGTTGGTGGTGACCATCGACAACCTGCTGGCGGCCCCCGACATCACCACCGACATCGCGCTGGTACGTCCCAATGTGATGTACCAGTTTGCCGATCCCAAGCTCGAGGACCTGTCTGCCGGCCAGAAGCTGATGCTGCGCATGGGTCCGGGCAACGCCGCCATCGTCAAGGCCAAGCTGCGCGAACTGCGCGCGCAGATTGCCGGCGGCGCGCACGACCTGGTGCCGGAGGCCGGAGGCAGCTCCTCCGGCAGCCCCGGCAGCGTCAGCAGTTCCTCCGGCGTCCACTAAGGCCGCCCGTTCAGCAGGTTCGAGGGCGAATACTGGTCGGTCAGTATGCGTGCGCCCTGGTCCCAGTCGGGACGGGTTGAAAACATCGGCAGCAGCTTCGTCGCCGCGAAGCCAAACGGTTCGAATGCTGCGGTGAAGCCGCGGCTGGCGCGCGTGACCTGGTCGATCGACGGCAGCGGGCCGTTCGCAGCCAGGATCACCCGGTTGCCGCTCCTGAGATTGTAGAACGCGCCGAACACGCTGCTGTAGGTGACCGATTCGTTCGAATACAGCTGGCTGGAGGAGAACGTGTTGGCCGCGACGATCCCTCCCGGCGTCAGCAGCGATCGCACCTCGGTCAGGAATTCGCGCGTCAGCATGTGCTCGGGAATGTACTGGTGCTCGTAGGCATCGAGCATGATCAGATCATAGCGCTTGCTGCCGCGCAGGGCCGCTCGCACGAACGCACGGCCGTCCTGCACCGTGAGCTGGATGCGCTGACCGGGCCGAAAGCCGAAATACTTCTGCGCGACGTCGACCACCGCCGGATCGATCTCCACCACATCGATGTCGGCGTCCGGCAGCAGCCGAGCCAGCGTTCGCGGCAGCGTGCCACCCCCCAGGCCGATCACCAGGATGCTGTGCGGCGCAGGCACCAGGAACAGCGCGCCCAGCATCATCTGCGTGTACTCGAACACCAGCCGATCCGGTTTGGACAAGTCGATGCAGGTCTGGCGTCCGATCGCACACAGCCTGGTGAAGCACAGGCAGCGGGTGCTGTCGTCCTCGTACACGAACACATCGCGATACAGCGACTTCTCGGAATGGATCAGCCGCTGCTGCGCCGTGGCCGAGAGGCTGGCACAAGTTGCGAGCAATGCGAGCGCACTCGCCCAGCCGCGCCGCGCTCGGGCGCCTGTCACGCGTCAACCGCGCGCGGTGCCAGCCCGGCGGTGATGCCGACCAGCGCCGACACCGCCAGCAGCAGCATCAGTATCTGGTTCACCTCGAGATACAGCACCAGGTAGAACGAGGTCAGCAGCGTGCCGGCGGCACTGCCGGCAGTGGAGACGAAGTACAGCTTGCCGGCGAGCTGGCCGGCGCTCGTGCGGTCCGCCACCAGCAGCCGCACCGCGTACGGCGATACCATGCCGCTGATGCAGGTCGGCAGGAAGAACAGCAGCGCGGCCGCGGCCAGCGATCCGAAGCGCGGGTCGGCGATCCACGCCGACAGGTGCTCGAGCAGGCCCTCACCCCACAGCAGCACCGGCAGCGTCGCCACCGCCGCCGCCAGCAGTATCGAGGCGAGCCGCCGCAGGCTTGGCGCGTGCAGCGAGGCATAGCCGCCCCACAGGTAGCCGAGCGACAGCGCCAGCATGAACACCGTGATGATCGCGCCCCAGACGTAGATACTGCTGCCGAAATACGGCGCCAGCAGCCGTCCGCCGAGAAGTTCGATTGCCATCACGAAGAAGCCCGACCAGCCGGCAATCAGGAACAGCAGCACGCGATACATCGGCCAAGTCTAGCGCGCGTCGCTGGCGGGATTGCCCCGGTTTGACAGCATCGCTTGCCAACCTTAGTGTCTGCGCAGAGCGACTGACCAGCGCCCACCTCAGAACCATCGGCGTTTTTACCAGTCCTACAGGCCTCGATGCCGCAACTTCCTGCCCGGACACGCCGCCCGCTCGCGACTTCGCTGCTTGCGCCGCTGTTGCTGAGCCTCGGCGGCGGTTGCGCTTCGTTGTCGCCGACTGGGCCCGCCCAGCCGCTGGTTGCGGGGAGCTGGCAGCTGGATAAGTCGGCCAGCGATCTGGTCGACAGCAAGGTCGAGGCGGCGATCGATCAGTGGCAGGACAAAATCCGCAAACACTACGGCGACCTCGGCGCCGGTACTGCGGGCGCGGCGGGCAGTCGCGGTGGACGGCGCGGTGGCCCCGGTGGGCAAGGTGGCCCCGGTGGACAAGGTAGCGGCGATCAGGACGGCAGCGCCGTCGGGACGGGCGATTATCAGTACACGAACGAGGACTTCGACGCCTTCCGCCCGCTGGCTCCGGATTTCAACGAAGTGCGCCGCCGGCTGATCCTGCTGCTGACCGCGCCGGCCGCGATCCGGTTCGATAGCAGCGGCGATGTCGTGCGCATCGCGCCCGACGGCCTGCCGCCGCGCGATTATCACACTGACGAGGAATTATCGCGCATCGACGAATACGGTACCGCGAAGATCACCGCCGGCTGGTCCGGCGACGCGTTTGAACTGCAGGCGCATTACTCAAGTCACGCGCAGCTGGTCGAGCATTTCGCCGTCGACCCTCACAGCGACACCCTGACGGTGAGCTACCACCTGCGCGATCCGATGGTCGGGAAGATCGATCTCAACAGCGTCTATCATCGGCGCTGACCGGGCGTGCATCGGCGCCTACCGGCGGTGCGACCGCCGCTAGTGCGCGATCGGCTACAGTGCCGAGTCGTCGGTCTCGCCGGTACGGATGCGCACCACGCGCTGCAGTTCGCTGACGAATATCTTGCCGTCGCCGACTTTGCCGGTCTTCGCCGTCTTGACGATCGCATCGATGACCTGGTCCACCAGGTCGTTGCGTACCGCGATATCGACCCGAGCCTTGGGCACGAAATCGACCACGTATTCGGCGCCCCGATACAGTTCCGTATGTCCGCGCTGGCGGCCGAACCCCTTGACCTCGGTCACCGTCATGCCCGACACCCCGAGCTCCGACAGGGCGGCACGCACTTCATCCAACTTGAACGGTTTGATGATGGCCGTGATCAATTTCATGCGCGAATCTCCAATATCCCGGCGCCCATCCTATCAGCTGGAGCGCTGTCAGCCAGAGCCTTCCATCTGCGATTGGCTGTAATTTTCCAACCCCACCCGCTGCACCAGATCGAGCTGCGTTTCCAGCCAGTCGATGTGTTCTTCTTCGGATTCCAGGATGCGCTCGAAGATCTCGCGCGACACGAAATCGGCCAGCCGCTCGCAGTCGGCAATCGCGGCCTTGAGGTCAATATGGGCGGCGCGCTCGAGCTTCAGGTCGCATTCCAGTACCTCCGGCACCGTCTCGCCGATCAGCAGCTTGCCCAGGTCCTGAAGGTTGGGCAGCCCCTCGAGAAAAAGTATGCGTTCGATCAGCCGGTCGGCGTGCTTCATCTCGTCGATCGATTCCTCGTACTCATGCTGGCGCAGGCGCTTCAGGCCCCAGTGGCCGTACATGCGCGAATGCAGGAAGTACTGGTTGATCGCGGTCAGTTCGTTTTTCAGCACCGTGTTGAGGTGCTGCAGTATCTGGATGTCGCCCTTCATGCCCTGGCTCCGGCTGCTCCACGTGTGCGCGGGCACAGCCTAGCACCATCGGGGCGAGCTGCAGCGCGGGGTGAGCTTCGGCGCGGGGTGAGCCCCAGCGCCGCCGCTGGCGGTTCGTCAGGCGGCCACGGCGTTGGAAGTACTGGCCCTGGTGCGCTGGCAGTCCCGTATCACTTCGCGGGCACAGTCCTCGCAGCGGCCGCAGCAGCCGCCGACCGGTAGCGTCATCTGCACCTCGCCCAGGGTGCGTGCACCCTGCTCGACGGCGCCAAGGATCTGCCGTTCGGTGATCCCCAGGCAAACGCAAACGTACATGGCGAGTTCGGTCCTGCGGGGCAATTACCCCTGCTAAAAACACGACCTGGATAGGCTACATGCAAATGCGAATGATTGTCAATGCGATGTGGCATAAGCTGCCAACCGGGCCTGGCCCGCTCACTCGATCAGGTGAAACCGTACCTTCACCTTGTCGTCGACCACGTCGTTCCACTCCTTGTCGCCAATGCCGAAATAGGCCCGGGAGATCTCGAACGCGCCGTCGAACACCATGGCGCTGCCCGCCTTGCCCACCGTCACCGGCACCGTCAGCGTCTGCGTTTTTCCCTTCAGGGTCAGGGTCCCGGTGGCGTCGAAATGGCCGGCCGTGCCAGGCTTTACCGAGGTGGAGATGAAACTCGCCTTGGGATAGGTGCCGCTGTCCATCCAGGGCTTCTTCCGCACCTCGGCGTCGTAGTCCGAGGACCCCATGTCGAGGCTGCCGGTATCGACTTCCAGGGCCGCCTTGGCGGCGTTCGGCTGTGTCGGGTTGTAATCGATGCGGCCGTTGAATTTCTTCAGCGGCGCGTCGACCGGCACGTTTTCCTGCCGGAAAGTGGCGATGATGCTGCTCTTGGAGGCATCGATCGTGGGATCCCCGGCGGCTGCGGCCACGAAGGCGACGGTTACGGCAATCGTACTGAACCACGGCGCGTGGCGGATCATGGGCGGCTCCTTGGATCCATGGTGTCGGGCACCTGCTGCATTATCGGCGCTGCCAGGCGAGCATGCGCCTGAGCGTGGCATCGCGGTCGAAAAAATGGTGCTTGAGCGCGGCGGCCACGTGCAGCACCACCACCCACAGTAACGTCCATGCCAGGAATCCGTGCACCTCGACCAGCTCATCGGCGAGCTGCTTGTTCTTCGACACCAGGTCGGGTAGCTGCCATAGCTTCAGGTACACCACCGGATAGCCGGAGGCGGAGCTATAGAGCCAGCCGACCAGCGGGGTCGCGACCATCAGCAGGTACAGCACCCAGTGGGTGATGTGCGCGACGATGCGCTGCCAGCGCGGCATCGGCTCATCGGGCGGTGCCGCATGGGTGAGTCGCCACAGCAACCGCAGCAGCACCAGTCCCAGCACCGTAATCCCGATCCACTTGTGGTAGGAATACAGCTTGATCTTGCGCGGACTCATGTGCAGGTCGGTCATCGTGGCACCGAGCGTGAAGCCGGCGCTGATCAGCAGCGCCATGAACCAGTGGAATACGACCGCGGTGCGGGTATAGGCGGGTGTCTGCTGCACGATGACCTGCTTGTTGCGCCAGGGAACCATGGCTGGCGCCGCGGGTCATGGTATTAACTGGCGGCCGGAGGGTCAAAGCCCCGGTCGAACCGCGCTTGGGAAGGAAGGTCCATGCGCGAGGGTCTCCCACTGTAGGCGTGCGCCCACGGGCTGTTGCGACTGTGCCGACGATTCTGTCGCCGGCCACCCCTCAGAACTGTAAGGCGGCGCTGCTACTCTGGACACACGATGCATCGATTGGTCTGTTCAATCCCGCTGGCGCCCGGGCTGCTGGGTTTTACCCTGCTGCTAGGGGTCTGCATGCCGCGGATTTCCGGGGCACAGACGCCGTCGCCGCTGCAGGAATGGCAGTACCCGGGCGGCACCATCCTCGACAAGGTGTTCGATCCGGACCAGCCGGACTGGCATGTCGTGCTAGGCGGCGCCGTCGCGTCCGAGCCGCGCTACGGCGGCTCATCCACCTATCGCACCAGTCTCGCGCCGGTGATCGACATCCGCTACCGCGACATCGCCTTCGCCTCGGTCGGCGAAGGGCTCGGCTGGAATGTCTGGCACGGGGACATGTCGCGAGCGGGGATCGCGGTCGGTTACGACCTTGGCCGCCCGATGTCGGACGACTACCAGCACCTGCATGGCCTGGGCAACATCTCGGCGGCGCCGGTCGTCAAGCTGTACGGTTCGCTGGTCGTCTCGAAAGAGTTCCCGCTGGTGTTGCGGACCGATGTACGGCGCATCGTCGGCGGTGCCGGCGGCGCGCTGGCAGACGTGGAGGCCTTCATGCCGCTGCCCGGCAGTTCCAGAGGCTTCATCATGTTCGCCGGCCCGTCGATGACGTTCTCCAATCGCCAGTATGCCGAGAAGGTATTCGGAGTCTCCGCCGCACAGTCGGACAACTCGCGCTTCCCGGTCTACAACGCGCACGGCGGCGCGCAGGCGGCGGGGATCGGCTTCAGCGCGACGAAGTTCATCACGCAGCACTGGCTGTTCAATTCCGACCTCGCATGGAACCACCTGCTCGGCAGCGCCACCCAGGGTCCGATCACCCAGACGCAGGTACAGGGCGTGCTGGAATTCTCGACCGAGTATCGCTGGTAGCGTGCCGCCGCCGTGCCGGTGATGCATTGCCGATGCATTGCCGATGCGCCGCTGATGCGTCGGCGGTACCCATGGGATACTGTGCGCATCAAGCATGCCGTCAGTATCGTATTTCCTGCTGGCCGTCGTGGGAGCGCTCATCGGGGCGGATCTTGCCGGCGCCAACCACTGGCTGTTCGCGCTGGCCGTTGGCGCCAGCGTCGGTCTCGGCATTGCGCAGGCGGTGTCGGTCGGGCGTCGGCTCAACAGCCTGCAAGCTGAGGTGGATCGGCTGCGAGGCGCGATATCCTCTCTAGCCGACCGGACGCCCGCCGCACGCGCGCCAGCGCCAGCGCCTGCCCCAACGACAGCACCATCGCTGTCGCCGTCGCCAGCGCCCACGCAAGCACCAGCGCCAGCACCAGCGCCAGCGCCAGCGCCAGCGCCAGCGCCCGAGCTGCCGATCGTGCGAGTGGTGCGACAGTTCTTTACCGGCGGCAATGCGCTGGTGCGCGCCGGCGTCGTGGTGTTGTTCTTCGGCGTGGCATTTCTGCTGCGCTACCTGGCCGAACACACTCGCGTTCCGATCCAGCTGCGCCTTAGCGGCGTGGCGCTCGGCGCAGTTGCACTGTTGCTGCTCGGCTGGCGGCTGCGCTCGCGCCGACCCGGCTATGCGCTTGCGCTGCAGGGCGGCGCGGTGGGCATCCTGTACCTGACGACCTTCGCTGCACTGCGCCTGTACGCCCTGCTCACCCCTGCCGCCGCATTTCCGCTCCTGGTTCTGATGGCTGCAATCTCGGCGACGCTGGCGGTGCTGCAGAACTCGCAGGCGTTCGCGTTGCTGGCAGTCACCGGCGGATTCCTAGCGCCCATCCTGGCGTCCTCGGGCCAGGGCAGCCACGTCGTGTTGTTCTCCTATTACGCAATATTGAATGCAGCGATTCTCGGCAGCGCCTGGTTCCGAGCCTGGCGGGCGCTGAATGTGGCTGGCTTCCTGTTCACCTTCGTGATCGCGAGCGTCTGGGGAGTGCTGCACTATCGCGCCGAGGACTTCCCCAGTACCGAACCGTTCCTGGTGCTGTTCTTTCTGTTCTATATCGTCATCGCCGTTCTGTTCACTCTGCGGCAACCACTCGAACTGCGCGGCTACGTGGATGCGACCCTGGTGTTCGGCATGCCGATCGCCGCTTTCAGCCTGCAGTCGGCGATGCTGCATGCGCAGCTGCTGGCGCTGGCGTACAGCGCCGTGTCAGCCAGTGGCATCTACCTCGCCGTCGCCTGGCTGGTGCGCCGGCGACAGAATCCCGCCCAGCGGCTGCTGGTCGAATGCTTCCTGGCGCTCGGCATCACCTTCCTGACGCTGGCGGTACCGCTGGCCCTCAACGGCACCTGGAATGCCGCTACCTGGGCGCTGGAAGGTGCCGCGCTGGTGTGGATCGGCTGCCGGCAGGACCGGGCGCTGGCGCGCGCGTTCGGCGTGGTACTGCAGCTGGCCGCTGGTTGCACCATCTGGTGGCGGCTCGATCTTGCGGCCGGCGATCTTGCACTGCCCAAAGGCATGTACCTGAGCGGCCTGCTGCTCGGTGCAGCCACGAGCTTTGCGGCGCGCACGCTCAACAGCCATCGCCTGCGGCTGCGCGACTACGAGAACCAGATGCTCGGCGCCCTGTTCCTATGGGGCGTCGCCTGGTGGTCGGTGAGCGGATTCAGCGAACTGCAGCGCCGCGTTCCACACGGCTACCAGCTGGCTGCCGGGCTGGTCTTTGTGACCCTGACCGCGCTGCTGTCGAGTGAGCTGTGCCGGCGATCAGCGTTGGCCATTGCCCGCATTCCCGCATTGCTGCTGCTACCGCTGATGCTGATTTTTGCGCTGGCCGACATCGTCACGGGGCAGCATCCGTCGGCCAATGGCGGCTGGTTCGCCTGGCCGCTGGCCTTCGGGGTGTTGTTCCTCGTGGCCTGGCGTCACGAGGGCGCGCCGTTTGCGACGCTGGCGCGCCTGCTGCATGCGGCAGGCGCATGGTTGCTGGCGGCGCTGGCGAGCTGGGAGCTTGCGTGGCTCGTATCCCACAGCGCGGCGCTCGGCGACTCGTGGTCTGCCATCGCCTGGGCGCTGGTGCCGGCACTGCTGCTGTTCTGGATTCCCGCGCTCAGCACCCGGGTGGCGTGGCCTTTCATGCGCCACCGCGAGACTTACCTGCTGCTCGCCGGCAATGGTCTTGCCGCCTACCTCGCGCTATGGACCGTCTTCATCGATGTACGGCTACGCGGCGACTCCTATCCGCTTCCCTACGTGCCACTGCTCAATCCGCTGGACCTGGCGCAGGGGGCGGTGCTGCTGGTACTGGTACGGCATGTTGTCATCCTGCGTCGCGACGCGCCGGCAACCTTCGCCAGCCACAGCGGCAGCGTCGTCACCGCATTGGCGCTGCTCGTCTTCATCGCCTTGAACGGCGCACTGCTGCGGGCGCTCAATCATCTGGCCGGGGTACCGTTTACCCTGCAATCGATGCTGCACTCGACGCTGGTGCAGACATCGCTGTCGATCTACTGGGCGCTGCTGGCGCTGACCACGATGCTGGTCGCCACCCGGCGGGCCAGCAGGGTCGTCTGGATCGTGGGGGCCACGCTGCTGGCGATCGTGGTCGTCAAGCTGTTCCTGGTGGATCTGTCGAGCATCGGTACCATCGAGCGCATCGTGTCGTTCGTCAGCGTCGGAGTGCTGATGCTGGTGTTGGGGTACTTCTCGCCGCTGCCGCCGGTCGCCGGGGCGCGCCGATGAGGCGCCAGCGGCGACGCCTGCAGCTGTCGCTGGCGGCTGCGCTCACGTTGCCAGCCGTCGTCGCGGCAGCGCACGACGCCGATCTGTCGCCGCAGGATTTTGCCTACGGCATGGTCATCGTCACGCCCGGCGCCGCGGCAGCGTATCGGGTCACCATCCCGCCCGAGGTATACCTGAAATCGGCGCGGCCGCAGCTTGGCGACCTGCAGGTATTCAACGATCACGGGGAGCCCGTGCCTTACGCCATCGAGCAGCCGCCCGCGCCGGCGGACACGCACCCGGCACCCAGGGCGCTGACCTTGTTCGCGCTGCGCGATGACACGCCGGACGCGCTGCGTGCGATGCGCGTGACGATCGCCGCACAGGGTGCCGCCGTCAGCGTCCAGACCACGGGCGGCGGCACCACGGCGGGCGCGGACGCACCGGGGGGCGCAGGGCGCGCCGACTCATCTGCGGGCGCGCAATCGACGCCAGGCGCCACGATCAGTTACGTGCTCGACGCCCAGGCCCTGGACGATCCCATCGCCGCGATCCAGCTGCATTGGCCGGCGGACGCGGCAGACTACGCCGGCAGGATGCGGGTCGCGGCAGGCGACACGCTCGGTGTCTGGCATACCGTGGTCGACGCGGCACCGATCGCCAATCTGCACGCCGACGGCGCGCAGTTGCTCGAGGATCGAATCGAGGTGCCCGCGACGCGCGCCAGGTTCTGGCGACTCAGCTGGGTCGGCAAGCCGCCGCCATTCGCAGTGACATCCGCTGCCGTGGAGCAGGCTTCAGGTCGCGACACCGCCGAACGCTCGCACCTGATCGTACCCGGCACGCCGGTCAGGGAGCGGCCCGGGGAATTTGAATTCGATCTTGGCGCGCAACCGCCGGTCGATCGCGTCAACATCGAGCTGCCCGAGAGCAACAGCATCCTCAACGCTGAATTCCTGTCTCGATCCGAGGCGCGTGATCCGTGGCATCACGTGGCCAGCGGCGGGATCTATCGCCTGCAAGGCGCCGACGGTGACCTGCGCAATGCGCCGGTGGCCATTGGAATAAATACGGACCGATTCTGGCTGCTGCGCGCACCACCGATGAAAAGTGCGTTCGGCAATGGTATCCCGCAGCTGGTGGTGCAATGGCGCGCCCCGGAGCTGGTGTTTCTCGCCCGCGGCGCAGCTCCGTTCACGCTGGCCTATGGCAGCGGGTCGGCGATCGGTGCCGCGACTTCGTTCGCCGCGCTGCCCACGACCGTCTCGACATTGCGCGCATCGCTGGCCGCACCGCACGCACTCGGCGGCGACGATCGGCTGCAACCCGGGTCCAAGTTTCCCTGGAAGAACGGCCTGTTGTGGCTGGTACTGGCCGCCGCCGTTGTCCTGCTTGCCGGCATGGCGCTGCGCCTGGCGAAGGACCTGAAGCCTCCAAGCGCCTGACGGCATGGCCCGAAACATGCCCGCACTTACTTTGCGAAGTCGATGACGCTCTCCGGCACCAAACGCGTTGATCGGACGTCAGGCTCGCAGTTCAACTGGCACATGAACGGCTTCCCTGACCAAGGCCGCGAATTTCAATGCTTCCGGATCGTGCACCGCGGGTAGATACCCTTCCTGACAGTTCACGTGCGCCACGCCACCAAAGTGCATGCCGAGGTAATCGAAGGTCTCACGGAACGCTTTTATGTATGCCGCTGACGGTTCGACGCTGATCGATGTGCACACGACGAATGCGTTCTTGCCCCGCAATCGGCGACCTTCCGCAAGGAGGTCTGGTAGTTCGAGGAAATCAGAAAGCCGATCAAGAAATGCCTTCATTGCTGGGCTTACGGCGTACCAATAAACTGGCGTGGAAAAGATGATCTGATCGTGGTCTAACACCCGCCTCATGAGAGGTTCGAAATCATCATTCCGATTGCGGTGCTCGTAGTCAAAGGGAGAAATGCGAAGAGTGTCCAGATTCACGACTTCGATCTTTAGTTCCAAAGCTATTCGATCGATTAACTGCCCCGTGTTCCCTCTGCGGCGGGAACTGGAAAACAACGCTATCGTGCTGAGCATGTGAACCCTGTGCTCTCCTTCATTTATTCCACCGGACCAGATCACTTGCCAGTTGGTACTCAGGAAGCTCGCGCGGCGGGGCCGGAGCGCCCGACCGCAATCAGGTCCTGGATATGCGTCGGGTCCACCGGCTTGATGGCGTGATGGTCGAAGCCAGCCTCCAGCGCTTCGCGCCGATCCCGGGCATTACCGCGCCCGGTGATGGCGATCATGATGGCTCGCTGGCCGGACGGCAGCGAACGGATCGCGCGTGCTACCTCCAGGCCCGACATCCGGGGCATGCCGATATCCAGCAGTGCGACATCCGGCTCGTCGCGCTTGAAGGCGGCCAGCGCCTCTTCGCCGTCATAGGCCAGCTGCACCTGGTGGCCGCTCAGCAGCAGCAGCTCCTGCAGGCTCTGGGCGGTATCGCGATTGTCATCCGCCACCAGGATTCGCAAACCGGTGGTGCCGCGTGTCATCGCCGCCCGCATCGCCCCTTCGCGGCCTGGCGCCACAGCGCTGCTTGCAAGGCAGCTGGCTGGCAGACGCACGATGAATTCGCTACCCAGGCCGAGGCCGGCGCTGCGCGCCTCGATATCCCCGCCGTGCAGGCGCACCAGCGCGCGCGACAATGCGAGACCAATTCCCAGGCCGCCCTGCGATCGTCCCGTCGCGGTCGGCAGCTGCGAGAACATCTCGAACAGCTTGCCCAGCTGCTCGGCAGGCACGCCGACACCGCTGTCTGATACCCGGATCAGCAGTTGACTCGCCTCGCACCGGGCCTGCAGCGAAATCCGACCGCCGGGGTCGGTGTACTTGGCGGCGTTGGTCAGAAGGTTGCCGATCACCTGTGACAGCCGCAGCGGATCGACGTCGAGCATCGATGCGCGCTCGGGGACGTCGATCGCCAGCCGGTGCCCCTTTGCCTCGATGTGCGGCCGCGCGGATTCGACGGCGCCATCGATGACGCTCGACAGCGTCACCGTGGACTTGCGCAGCAGCAGCGTACCGCGGGTGATGCGTGACACATCCAGCAGGTCATCCAGCAGCAGTGCCATGCCCTGGACCTGGCGCTCGATCACATCGTGGCCCCACTGCTTCTGCGCATCGGTGGCCGCAGCCGCGCGCGCGATGCGCGTTGCCTGCCGGATCGGCGCCAGCGGATTGCGAAGTTCATGCGCCAGCGTCGCCAGGAATTCGTCCTTGCGCCGATCCGCCTCCTGCAGCTCCTGTTCCTGCGCCTTGAGCTTCGAGATGTCGGCGAACCACACTGCCGCCGAGCCATGCAACGGCGATGCAATCACATGGAACCACAGGTTCTTGCGGTTTACCGACTCCACTTCGAATTCGTGCTGCTCGCCGCGGTCGATGACGCCGATGTACCGGTCCAGCAGCCCAGGCGTTTCCCAGTTGCGCGGCAGTACGTCGCGCACGCAGCGACCGGTAAGATCCTCGACCCGCATGCCAATGGTGCGGGCGGCGGCCGGGTTCACGTAGTCCCAGCGCAGGTCGATGCAGCGGCCCTGCGCGTCGCGCACCGGCGCCAGGATGTTGAACGGCACGGCCGAGGATTCCAGCGTCACGCTGAAGCGCTGCTCGTTGCGGGCCGCTGCCGCGCGCACCCGCTCGCGCTCGATGACCGCCGCCGCAGTGGTCGCGCAGACCTCGCTCAGTCGAATTTCCCGTTCGCTCGGCTGGTGCATGTCGCGATAAAGTACCGATAGCATTCCCAGCAGCTCGCCGTCGGCGCTCATCAGCGGTGTGCTGTGCAGGGCGCTGAACCTAAGCTGCTGCGCCAGCGCGCGATGCGCCCCCAGCACCTGCTCGTTGTCGGCCGCCTGCCCGCCGGAGGCATCGTTGCCCGCGGGCATCGGCATCGACGCGCCTCGCGCCGGCAACGACGCGCCCAGGGCGGTGTCGTCCAGCCCGGTATGAGCGACCACGCTGTGCTGCCGGTTGCCAGGATAGTTCAGCGACAGCAGCCCATGGCGCGTGCCATGAAAGTCGACTACGAGTTCCAGCAGCGCCTGCAGCGGCAGCTCGAGATTGTCGCTGCCGGCAACCAGTTGCTGGCTGAGCGCATGCAGCCGCTGCAGATCGGTTACCTGCTGGCGCAGTTCGGCCTGCGCGCCCTGCAGCTTCTCGTCGAGCTGTTTGCGCTCGGTGATGTCGACCGCCACGCCGCGCGCGCGCGCCAGGCTGTTTTGCTGAGTCACGTCGAGGCGCACGCGCGATAGCAGCCAGCGCACCTCGCCGTTCTTCAGTTCGATGCGCTGCTCGCGCTCGTACTGCAACTCACCGCGGGCTACCTTCTCCTGCAGCACGCGCCGGCTGTCCTCGACATGGTCGGGATGCAGCAGATTAAGCCACTGATCCAGCGGAATTGCCGGCGGCATGATGGGTTGCTCGAGCAACTGGCACAGGCTCGGCGATACGAACGCCTTGTTCACCTCGAAATCCAGCTCGAACAGGCCGACGCCGGTCTGGTCCTGCGCCAGCGCCAGGCGTTTCTCGGCCAGGTCGCCGCGCAGCGTCTGCAATCGTACCCGGCCGACATACACCACGATTACGGCGCTCAGGGCCAGGTAGACGGCGAGGACAATCTCGAGGTGATACCTGGAGACGTCGCCGGCATTTTGGTGCAGCAGCACCGCCTGGAGCGCGCCCGCAGCTATCAGGATCAGCGACGGGCCGCGCCCGAACGACGCCGCCACGAACATCAGCGCCGGAACTACGAACAGGAAGGGACTCTGGTTTCCAAGCCACGGCCGCACCGCCCATTGCAGCAACACGGCTAGCGCCGCAACAGCGGCGCCGTACAGGTAAGCCATTGTTCGGGCAGAGGGTTTCGTCAACGTGACCACCTGTGATCGCTCTTGGGGTCCAGCCCCCGGTAGTCACTGGTTTTATACCATGCACGCCACTGAGCACAAAGAAAAGGCCCCAGTACTCTCGTACTGGGGCCTTGTTGCATAAGGAGCCTGGCAGTGACCTACTCTGGCATGGCTTGCAGCCACACTACCATCGGCGCAGGGCGTTTTCACTTCCGAGTTCGGAATGGGATCGGGTGGTTCCCGCTCGCTATGGCCGCCAGGCAAAACCGGAAAACTCTTTGTTCGACGCCTGTCGCGTTCGCCAATGCTCAAGGACCTTGCGTCCTTTAGAGAATCAGCTCGATGCATCACCCTCGCGGCTGAAGACGCCTTGAGGTTATATGGTCAAGTCTCACGGGCAATTAGTACCGGTTAGCTGAGCGTATTACTACGCGTACACACCCGGCCTATCAACCACGTAGTCTTCGTGGGCCCTTTAGGGGAGTCGAGCTCCCAGGGAGATCTAGTCTTGGGGGGGGCTTCCCGCTTAGATGCTTTCAGCGGTTAT
>Ga0116229_10006370_pt1 | contig 18983 bp, 15 predicted proteins | sample S1TSphgellanicum_3_FD_87313 | JGI IMG/M metagenome (GOLD analysis project Ga0116229, IMG submission 87313) | Host-associated microbial communities from peat moss isolated from Minnesota, USA - S1T2_Fc - Sphagnum magellanicum MG | ecosystem: Host-associated > Plants > Peat moss > Unclassified... | reverse complement strand
TTCCGGGGCTCAAGCCCGCGTTCAAGAAGGACGGAACGGTCACCGCCGCCAGTTCATCGGGAATCGCGGACGGCGCGGCGGCTCTGGTGCTGACGCGGCAATCCCTCGCGGCGGCGCGTGGCCTGACCCCGATCGCGCGAATCGTCGGGTTCACCAGTTTTGCGCGCGAGCCGGAATGGTTCACCCTGGCCCCGATTGGTGCGGTGCGCAAACTCCTGGCGAACCTGCAGTGGCGGCCGCAGGATGTCGACCTGTACGAGATCAACGAGGCGTTTGCGGTCGTCACGATGGCCGCGATCCGCGAGCTGGAACTCGATCCCGCCTGCGTCAATGTCCACGGTGGTGCCTGCGCGCTGGGCCATCCCATCGGCGCGACCGGTGCACGCCTGATCACCACATTGATTCACGCACTCGTACGCCAGGGCAAACGTCGCGGCATCGCCAGCCTGTGCATAGCCGGCGGCGAAGCCACGGCGATCGCCGTCGAACTGGCATAGGCCCTCGAACTGGCATAGGCCGTCGCGCAGGCATGCTGGCGCGCAGGCGGCCGGTGGAAATTGGGCGTCCCTGCCCTGTCCATGCCCGATCCATCGGCGGTCCTCACATGCGGCGTCCCTGGCCTGCTGACATGGTGTTCCCTATGGTGTAGGCGAAAACGGCGCGGCAATCCCCTCATCATTCGTCCACTCTTGGGATATTTTTTTTCAACCGCGGCGCTTTATGGTCTACTACGCCCGCATTTTTTCATGACGAACGGGCCATTCAAGGTGTGAGTCTATGAGCGAAATTGCCCGGGATATCATGGAATACGAGGTTGCCATCGTGGGTGCGGGTCCCGCCGGTTTGGCCGCGGCGATCCGCCTGAAGCAACTCAACGCCGAGCTCGCGGTTTGCGTGCTCGAAAAAGGCGCAAGCTTGGGCGCTCACTCGCTGTCCGGCGCGGTCATGGAACCCGGGCCCCTCGATGCCCTGCTTCCCGCCTGGCGCGAACATCCGCCGGCGCTCTGCATTCCCGCGAAGCGCGACGAATTCAGCTTCCTCACCCGCCGCAGACGATTCCAATTACCGACGCCGCCGCAGATGGCCAATCACGGCAACTTCATCCTTTCGCTCGGCCAGCTGACGCCGCTGCTCGGCCAGGAGGCCGAACGCTTGGGCGTCGATGTGTTTCCCGGATTCGCCGCGGCCGCGGCGGTCTTCGACGAGCAGGGCGGCGTCAAAGGCGTGCGCATCGGCGACTTAGGTATCGAGAAAGCTGGTACGCCCGGCGCCAATTTCGCGCCCGGTCCCGAGATCCACGCGAAGCTGACCATGTTCTGCGAAGGATGCCGCGGCAGCATTTCCAAGCAATTGATGCTGCGCTATCGGCTCGGTGCCGGCAAATCACCCCAAACCTACGGTTTGGGCTTCAAAGAGCTGTGGCAGCTGCCATCCGGACGCACCGAACCGGGGCTGATCCAGCATACGGTGGGATGGCCGCTGGATTCGGCCACGTACGGCGGCAGCTTCCTGTACCACTTGGGCGGCGACCGGGTCTACGTGGGCTTCGTCGTCGGGCTCGATTATGAGGACCCGCGGTTCAAACCATTCGAAGCCTTCCAACAATTCAAGAATCATCCGTCGGTCGGGCAGTTGCTCGCCGGCGGCGAGATCGTCGCTGCCGGCGCGCGCACGGTCATCGAAGGCGGTTATCAATCCATGCCGACTCTGGAAATGCCGGGCGCCCTGCTCGTCGGCGACGCCGGCGGTACGCTCAACACGCCGAAGATCAAAGGGATCCACCAGGCGATCCGTTCGGGCATGGCTGCCGCGGAACACTATGTGGAGTTTGGCACGAGCGCGGGCTTCGACCATCGCTGGCGCGACTCACCCGGCGGCCGGGAATTGCACAAGGTCCGCAATATCCGTCCGGGTTTCAAGCACGGACTCTGGCTCGGGCTCGCCAATGCCGCGCTCGAAACGGTGACGATGGGAAAGTTGCCGTGGACGCTCGCCAATCATGCGGATCACTCGGCACTGCAGCGGCTCGATCAATACGCCGCGCCGGACCGGCATTGGGGAGAACGGGAGCTGCCGCCGCGCGACCGGCTCGCCTCGGTATTCTTCGCGGCCACGACGCACGACGAGAATCAACCCGTGCATCTCAAGGTGGCGGACACCGGCATCTGCGCATCGCGATGCGCGACGGAGTTCGGCAATCCCTGCACGAATTTTTGCCCGGCGGCCGTCTATGAAATGATCGCCGACGGCAACGGCGGCAGGAAATTACAGATCAACGCCTCCAATTGCGTGCATTGCAAGGCCTGCGATATCAAGGAACCGTACGAGGGACAGATCACCTGGGTCACGCCGGAAGGCGGCTCGGGTCCGAACTACCAGAGTCTTTAGGCATGGACTCGCTTTAAGCATGGACTCGCTTTAGGCATGGACTCGCTCTTGGGAACGGACTCGGTTGCAGGACATCTCGACGCCGAGGTCCGGGAGCAGCGGCTGGAATCGGACTCCGCGCAGCGCGCCGCCGCCGTGCGTCTCGACCGGCTCGCGGCGGAGTTGCGCCGGGCGCCGCCGCCGGGCTTGCGCGCGCGGCTCGCGCAGCGATGGTCCGCAATGAGTGCGCAGGGCCCGCAACCGTGCGGAATTTACCTGTGGGGTGGTGTGGGCCGCGGCAAGACGCATCTGCTCAATTTGTTCTACGAATCGCTGCCCTTTGCGGAGCGCGAGCGCAGCCATTTCCACCAGTTCATGCGCACGGTACACCTGGAGCTCAAGCGCTTGGATCGCAGCGGCGAGCCGCTCGAGCGCTTGGCGGCGCTTCTGGCAAAGCGCGCGCGCGTGATCTGTCTCGACGAATTCTTCGTCGCGGACATCGGCGATGCCATGATACTCGCCGGTCTTTTGCAGGGCCTGTTTGCGCGCCAGGTGACGCTCGTCGCGACATCGAATCTGCCGCCGCATGAGCTGTATCGGGACGGGCTGCAGCGGCAACGATTCCTGCCGGCCATCGCACTGCTCGAACGGCACATGGAGATCGTTCATCTCGACGGCGGGACGGACTATCGTTTGCGTCATCTCGAACGCGCGGGCACGTACCGTGACTCCAGGGCGGCCGATGCCGACGCCGATCTTCGCGGCCTCTTTCACCGGCTGGGGCAGACGCCGGTGACCGGGCCGACCACACTCATCATCAATGGCCGCCCGCTCGCCGCGCTTGACAGCGCGCGCAACGCGGCCTGGTTCGAATTTCGCGAACTGTGTGAAGCTGCGCATGGCGCGAACGATTACCTCGAGCTGGCGCGAAACTACGCGGCGATCTTCCTGTCGAACGTGCCGATCCTCGATCATGACAGCGACGATGCCGCGCGGCGCTTCGTGACCTTGATCGACGCGTTGTACGATCGCAATGTCCTTCTCGTCATTGCGGCGGCCGCGGCTCCCGCGGATCTATATCGGGGCGAGCGGCTGCGCTTCGAGTTTCAGCGCACCGCCAGCCGCCTGATCGAAATGCAAACGCAGCGATATCTCGCCCGCGCGCACCGTGCTTGAGGCGGGGGCGGCCCGGCCCTGGCATAATTCGCCGATGAAAACCGTCGCCGAATTCACCATTCGCTACGAACAACTGCTCACGCCCGAAGGCGTCGCCACCGGCGAACTGCCGGCGTTCGCGCACGATCCCGAAGAAATCCTGCGCATGTACCGGTTGATGACGCTCGTGCGCATCTTCGATGCGAAAGCGGTCAATCTGCAGCGCACCGGACAGCTCGGCACCTATGCCTCGTGCCTGGGTCACGAGGCCGCTCACGTCGGAGTGGGCGCGGCGCTGCGCCCCGAAGATGTGCTGGCGCCGGTTTATCGCGAGTACGGCTCGCAACTCTGGCGGGGCGTCACGATGCACGAGATATTGATGTACTGGGGCGGCGACGAGCGCGGTAATGACTTCGCCGGCCCCCGGCATGATTTTGCCTGGTGCGTACCCATCGCCACACAAACCTTGCATGCGGCCGGCGCGGCAATGGCATTCAAAGTACGCAATGAAAAACGCTGCGCGCTCGCCTACATCGGCGACGGCGGGACCTCCGAAGGGGCCTTTTACGAAGCGCTGAATGTGGCCGGTGCCGGCGCGCTGCCGGTCATCTTTGTCATCGTCAACAATGGCTGGGCGATTTCACTGCCGGTAGCGGCTCAAACGGCGGCGCGGACACTCGCGCAGAAGGCCGTTGCGGCCGGCATCCCCGGCATCCAGGTGGACGGCAACGATGTGTTTGCGGTGAGAAAAACGGTGGGCGCGGCGCTGGAACGGGCGCGCGCCGGCGGCGGCCCGTCGGTGATCGAGGCGCTCACCTACCGCCTGAGCGATCACACCACGGCGGACGATGCCACCCGATACCGGTCGGAGCGGGAGGTCAAGGAGGCCTGGGCCCTCGAACCGCTGCTGCGCCTGCGCCGCTACCTCCGCAATGGCGGGCTGTGGGACGACGCGCGCGAACTGTCGTTGCAGCGGGATTGCATCGCCCAGGTCGATACGGCGGTGAGCGGCTACTTGAACACGCCGAAGCAGTCGACCGACGCCATGTTCGATTACCTTCACGCCACGCTGCCCAAGCATCTGATTCTGCAACGGGCGGACGCCCGGACCTACGGTTCCAAGCCCGGCAGTCATTGACGTGACCAAGGTCACCATGGTCGAAGCCATCGCGATGGCGCATGGCTGGGAAATGCAGCAGGACCCGGACGTGGTCGTGATCGGCCAGGATGTCGGCGCCAACGGCGGCGTCTTTCGCGCCACGGCGGGACTGCAGGAGCGCTTCGGCCGGCAGCGGGTGCAGGACACTCCACTTGCGGAAGCCGCCATCGCGGGCATGTCGGTCGGGATGGCGACGCATGGCCTGAAACCGGTCGCCGAGATTCAATTCATGGGCTTCCTCTATCCGGCCTTGGATCAAATCGTCAACCACATGTCGCGCATGCGCCATCGCACGCGCGGAAGGCTGTGCTGCCCGGTCGTGATTCGAACGCCGCATGGCGGCGGCATTCACGCACCGGAGCACCACTCGGAGAGCACAGAAACTTTGTTATGCCACATCCCGGGACTGCGCGTCGTCTGTCCGTCGTCCCCGGCGCGCGCGTACGGACTGTTGCTCGCCGCGATCCGCGATCCGGATCCGGTCATGTTCCTGGAACCGGTGCGCCTGTACCGCGCGGTTCGCCAGGAAGTGCACGACGACGGCCGCGCCTTGCCCCTGGACGCCTGTTTCATCCTGCGCGAAGGCACCGACGTGACGATCGTGACCTGGGGCGCGATGACGATCGAAACCCTGCGCGCAGTCACCGAGTTGGACAAGGAGGGCATCAGCGCCGAAGTCATCGATCTTGCCAGCTTGAGTCCGATCGACAGCGCGACGATATTGGCCTCGGTTGCCAAGACCGGCCGCCTGGTGATCGTGCATGAGGCGGCGCGCAATGTCGGCTTGGGCGCGGAAATCGCCGCTCTCGTCGCGGAGTTCGGTCTCTATGATCTCATGGCGCCGATCCGGCGCGTCACCGGCTACGACACTGTGATGCCCTTGTTCAAGCTCGAGCAGGATTACATCCCCAGCGTCGGCCGCATCGTCGCCGCCGTACAACTCACCTTGGCCGATTAGCGAGCGGCGACCATGACGACGTTCAAGCTGCCCGATTTGGGGGAGGGTCTGGCGGAGGCGGAAATCCTGCGCTGGCACGTCAAGCCGGGCGACCGCGTGGTCGTGGATCAGCCGATGGTTTCGGTGGAAACCGCCAAGGCGGTCGTGGAATTGCCGACGCCGTGCGCCGGAGTGGTCGCCGCTCTGCACGCGGCGGCCGGAGACATCGTGCCAACCGGAGCACTGCTGATCGAGTTCGATTCCGGGACGGTCGTGGGCCGCATGCCGTCGACGAGCGACGAGGAGTTGGTCGACACGGCACAGGCCGGCGGCGCGCGTGAGGCCCCCGCCGCGCGCGGTCGAGCGCTGCCGGTGGCCCGGGTGCTGGCGCGACGCCTCGGGGTGGATCTCGGCACAATCGCAGGCACCGGTCATGGCGGCTTGATCACCTTGGACGACGTGCTGCAGCGGGCGCAGGTCGCCACGACGCAGCCGGCGATCTCAAAGTTTGCGGCTCAGGCGGGTACGGCAGCCTCGCCGCTGCGCGGCACCCGGCGCGCCATGGCGCACACGATGACGCTCGCCCGTGATCAAGTCGCCCTGTCCACGGTTTGGGACGACGCCGACATCGACGGCTGGACGCACGGCGGGGATTACATGGTGCGCCTGCTGCGGGCACTCGTTCAGGCGTGCCGCGCCGAGCCCGCGCTGAATGCCTGGTATGACGCGACGGCCGATGCGCGGCTGCTGCTCGAGCACATCGATGTGGGAGTGGCGATTGATACTCCGGCCGGACTCATCGTACCGGTGCTGCGTCACATCGAGAACAAGACGCCCGACGAGCTGCGCGCCGCCCTGGCCGCACAAAAGGACGCTGCGCATCAGCGCAGCAACACGGTCGAGGAACTGCGCGACTTCACGATCATGCTGTCGAATTTCGGTGCGCTGGCGGGCCGGTACGGCAGTCCTCAGGTCGTGCCGCCCGCGGTCGCCATTCTCGGCGCCGGCAGGGTCACTCGCGAGCCCGTGGCCGTCGGCACTTCGATCGAAGCGCATCGGCGCATGCCGTTATCGTTGAGCTTCGATCATCGCTGCGTGACGGGCGGCGAGGCCTGCCGGTTCCTGGCGGCCGTGATCCGCGACCTGGAAGAAAAGCAGTAGCCTTATCCGCGGTACAGGAATGAGGCGCGGTACGGGAATAAGGCCCGATCGAGACGCGCACGGGGGGTTGTCAGATGGCACAGGCAGAAGCCAAGCGGCGGCGCGGCGTCGAATTCGCGCAATTCCTGCGCGGCTTTTACGCCCACGTCGAACAGGAGGATCTCGCGGCGCACGATCCCAATCAGCTTGCCGCGGCGGCGTGGTCGCACCTGGCGTTTGCGGCGCGAAGGCGCCGCGGCCAGGCCTTGGTGCGTGTGTTTAACGCAACGCTCGGGGAACACGGCTTCAGCTCCCCCCACACGATCGTTCAGATCGTCAACGACGACATGCCCTTTCTCGTCGATTCCGTCGGCCTCGCGCTGACGGGGCGCGGCCTGGCATTGCATCTGCTGGCGCACCCGATCTTCGCCGTGACGCGGGACGCCGCGGGCAACCTGCGCCGGATCCGTGCGCGCGGCGAGGCGCACGCCGGCGGGAAGGCGCGTCTCGAATCGTTTCAATACATCGAGATCGACCGCCTGATCGACGCCGCCGTGCTCGAGAGTTTGCGGCTGGAAATCCTGCGCAATCTGTCGGACGTGCGCGTCGCGTTCGCCGACTGGGGCAGGATGCAGGCCGCCGCGCGCGCGGCGGCGGCGGATTTGAATGTCGAGAAGGGCCGCTTCGACGCGCGCGACGTCAGCGAGACCCGTGCGCTGCTCGCCTGGATGGGAAATCGCCACTTCATGTTTCTGGGTTTCCGGGAATACCGGCTGCGCGGCGCTCCGGGGAAGCAGTCGCTCGTCCCGCAGCCCGCCACCGGCCTCGGAATTCTTCGTGCCAATCACAGGCACCCGCAGAGCTTGAGTCCCATCACGGCCGCGGATATTCGCCGCCAGAGCAAGTCCCGCGACCTGGCATTGGTGACGAAGGCGAACATCGCCTCCACCGTGCACCGTGCCGGCTTTCTCGATTACGTCGGCGTGAAGCGGTTCGACGCCAGAGGACGGCTGATCGGCGAGCGCAGATTTCTCGGCCTGTGGACCTCAGCGGCCTACGCCACCAATCCGCGCGACATCCCGCTGCTCGGACACAAGGTCAGCCGGGTCGTCGAACATTTTGCGCTGGCGCCCGACAGCCACGACGGCAAGGCGCTGCAGCACATCCTCGAGTCGTTTCCCCGCGATGAATTGTTTCAAGCGAGCTTGCCCGAGCTGATCCGCCTGGTGACCGGTGCATTCGGACTGCAGGAAAGGCCGCGCGTACGGCTCCTGCTCCGGCGCGACCCGTTCCGCCGCTTTTATTCCTGCCTGATCTTCGTGCCGCGCGAAAAATACAACACCCAGGTGCGCGAACGCATCGAGAACGTCGTGCGCAAGGCCTTCGGGGCATTCAACCTGCAGTCCCAGGTGCAGGTCGCGCAATCGAATCTGGCGCGCATCCACATCGTCGCGCGCACGGTGCCGAGCGACACGGCACGCATCGACGCGCGCGCCATCGAGCGGGAAATCGGCGCGGCGGTGAAATCCTGGGCGGATGCATTCAAGTCCGCGCTGCTGACGCGCTTCGACGAGGCCTATGCCCTGCGCTTGTACGAGAAATATGCGCCGGCGTTTCCGGCCGCCTACACGGAAGATTTTTCGGCGCAGTCCGCGGCGCTCGACGTTTCGTTCCTCGAAGCCGTGGCGGAACAGCCCGCGCGGCTGTGGTTGGAGGTGTATCGCCCCGAAAAAGGCCGCAAGGAAACGGTCTTCCTCAAGATCTACCGCGGACCGGCCGCGATCCCCATTTCGGACCTTTTGCCGATGCTGGAACACATGGGGCTGCGAGTGATCGCCGAGCGTCCCTACGGACTCGATTTTGCCGATCATACGCACGGCTGGATTCAAGATCTGGAACTCGAGATGCGGTCGGCCGCGATCCCTCGATTCGAGCGCCTGGCGGTGGAGATCAAGAGCACGTTCACGGCCGTGTGGACCGGAACAACGGACAATGACAGCTTGAACCAGCTCACGTTGTACGCCGGCGTGCCCTGGCGCATCGTGAGCGTGATCCGCGCCTACGGCCGCTACCTGCTGCAGACCGGCCTGCCGTTCAGCCAGGGATACATCGCCCAGGTTCTCGTGCAGAACCCCGCAGTGGCGCGTCTGCTCGCAGACGTGTTCGTGGCGCGTTTCGATCCGGCCATGGCCGCGCCGGCGAGACCGGCATTGCTGGCGCGGCGCAGTGCGCGGCTGCGGGCCGCGCTCGAACGCGTCGCCGGCTCGGATGAGGATCGCATCCTGCGGGCGTTCTCTGACGCGATCGGCGCGACGGTGCGCACCAATGCCTATCAACCGGCCGCCACGGGTCACATCAAAGATTACCTGTCCTTCAAGATCGCGAGTCAGCAATTGCGCGAACTGCCGTTGCCCAAGCCGCTCTACGAAATCTTCGTGACGTCCGCGCGCATGGAAGGTGTGCACCTGCGCATGGGCAGGGTTGCACGCGGCGGCATCCGCTGGTCCGACCGCCGCGAGGATTACCGCACCGAAGTTCTCGGGCTCATGAAGGCGCAAAACGTCAAGAATACGGTCATCGTTCCGGTCGGAGCCAAGGGCGGATTCGTATTGAAGCGCGCCCCGGCCGGGAGCCGTGAGGCGCAGCGCGCCGAAGTCGTCGCCTGCTACCAGACGCTGATCCGTGGCCTTCTCGATCTCACCGACAACATCGTGGGCGACGAGATCAAAGCGCCGCCGGGCGTGCTGCGTTACGACCCGGACGACCCCTATCTCGTGGTGGCGGCCGACAAGGGTACCGCCACGTTCTCCGACATCGCGAATGCCATCTCCGCGGAATACCGCTTCTGGCTGGGCGATGCGTTCGCATCCGGCGGATCGGTCGGGTATGACCACAAGAAGATGGCGATCACCGCGCGCGGCGCCTGGGAGTGCGTCAAACGCCATTTTCGCGAAATCGGCGTCGATATTCAGAGCCACCCCGTCACGGTGGCCGGCATCGGCGACATGGCGGGGGATGTATTCGGCAACGGCATGCTGCAGTCGGCCAGCATCGAACTGCTCGCCGCATTCAATCACGAGCACATCTTCCTCGATCCCAAACCCGACGCGGCGGCCTCATTCCGTGAACGAAAACGGCTCTTCGAATTGCCGCGGTCCACGTGGGAGGACTATTCGCGAGACCGGATTTCGCGCGGCGGCGGGGTCTATGCGCGCGCCGCGAAGAGTCTGCGTCTGGCCCAGGAAGCGCAGGCCCTCCTCGCGCTGCCGGCCGAGACGACACCGAACGAGGTCATCAAGGCGATTCTGAAGCTGAATGTGGACCTCTTATGGAACGGCGGAATCGGCACCTACGTCAAAGCCGGCCGCGAGAGCCATGCGGACGTGGGCGATCGCAGCAACGACGCGGTGCGCATCGATGCACGCGAGTTGAATTGCAAGGTCGTCGGCGAAGGCGGCAATTTGGGGCTGTCGCAACTCGGACGGATCGAGTATGCGCGCAGGGGCGGCCGCCTCAACACCGACTTCATCGACAATTCCGCCGGCGTCAACTGCTCGGACGTCGAGGTGAATCTGAAAATTTTGTTGAACCGGGCCGTCAGCGACCGTGAACTCACGACGCCGGCGCGCAACCGCCTGCTGGTCCGCATGACCGACGAGGTGGCGGGGCTCGTGCTGCGCAATAACATCCTGCAGAGTCAGGCGCTCAGCGTGGTCGAATGGCAGTCGAAACAGCGCGTCGGCGAGGATGCTTTTTTGATCCGCGCGCTCGAACGCTCCATCGATCTGAACCGCGCGCTCGAGTACCTGCCGACGGACGAGGAAATCGCCGAACGGCGCAAGTCGGGTGAGGGTCTGACCCGCCCGGAGTTTGCGGTTCTGTTCAGTTACGCCAAAATTTGGGCTTACCGGGCTCTCATCAATTCCGACGTGCCGGAGGATGCCTATCTGTCCACCGAGTTGATCCGCTATTTCCCAAAGCCGATGCAGGATCGCTTCGGCGTGCGCATCAAGCAGCACCGGCTGCGGCGCGAGATCATCGCCACAGCGGTCACGAACAGCCTGCTGAATCGGATGGGACCGATATTTCCAGTGCGCGCCCAGGACGACACCGGCGCGGATCCGGCCTCGGTTGCACGAGCCTACACGATCGCACGCGAGGTGTTCGCGGTGCGGGAGATTTGGGACGAGATCGAAGCGCTGGACAATCGCATCCCCGCGGCCGTTCAATGCGCAGCGGTCGATCAAACCACTCGCATCCTGGGTCACATGAGTTACTGGTTATTGGCGCACCAACGCGGCGATCTCGACATCGAGAGAGCCGTGCGCCGCTTCCGGCCCGGCGCGGCCGAGCTCATGCGCGACTTGAACTCCGTGCTCGGCAGCGAAGAACGGGTGCGCTTCGCCGCGCAACGGCGGAAACTCGTGGAGCAGCACGTCCCCGAACCGCTCGCGGTGCGGATCGCGTCCCTCGATGCTCTGCACGGCGCGCTGGACCTGGCCGTGGTCGCCGCATCAACCGGCCTGCCGATCGGCTACGCGGCCAGGGCGTATTTCGATTTGGGCGAGCGCCTGGCGCTCACCTGGATCAAACAGCAGATCGAAGCGCTGGTCGCGGAGGGACACTGGCATGCCGTGGCGCGCGGCACGTTGCGCGACGTCCTGTACGCGTTGCACTGCAAGATCACGGCGGCGGCTCTGCGCTGTGCGGGCGTTTCCGCCGCTTCGCGGGTGGACGCCTGGATGGCCGCCCATGTGACCGAGGTCGGATACCTCAAAGGGCTGATCGTCGATCTACGCACGAGCTCACTGCCGGACTTTGCCACGCTGTCCGTGGCGCTGCAGTCCGTCAGGCGTCTCGCCGAGGAATGAGAGGCAGCATGGACACGCAAATCCCCGATTCATATGGCGCAGAGTATCTGCAGCGGCGCATCCTGGCCGAATTTGCACTCGCCGCCCATATCGGCGTCGAAGTCGAGAGCGCCTCCGATGAGCGCATGGTGGTGCGCGCTCCGCTGTCCGCCAATGCCAACTACAAGGGCACGGCGTTCGGCGGCAGCCTGTTTTCGCTCGCCGCGCTCGCCGGGTGGGCCTGGGTGACACGCTATATTGCCCGCCAGGAATTGCTGGCGGATGCCGTGATTCAAGCATCGCGGATTCGCTACCTCGCGCCGGTGACCGGCGAGCTTCGCGCGAGCCTGTATGCCCCGCCGGAATCGCAAATCGCCAATTTCCATAAAATGCTGCAGCGCGCCGGCCGGGGCCGGATCAGTTTGCGAGTCGACATCCACGATCGCAGCATCCTGGCCACCCAGTTCGATGGCGTATTCGCGGCGGCGGTGCGGCGGATCGTGTAATGTGTCGATGGCGGTTGCAGTCACACGACGCTTGAGGGGACGCCGTTTTGGCCGGCACATTGATCCTGATCCGACATGGGCAAAGCACCTGGAACGTCGCGAATCTGTTCACCGGCTGGGTTGACGTCGACTTGAGCGAAGTCGGCCGCGAGGAGGCCATACAGGCAGGGCGGGAGTTGCTCGCGGAGAAACTCACACCGGACCTCGCCTTCACGTCCGTCTTGAAGCGCGCCATCCGCACCCTGTGGCTGATCCTCGATACGACCGACCGCATGTGGATTCCGGTCGAGCGCTGCTGGCGGCTCAACGAGCGCCACTATGGAGCGCTGCAGGGGCTCGACAAGGCGCAAACGGTCGCGCAGCACGGCGAGGCGCAGGTCAAGCTCTGGCGCCGCAGCTACGACATTCCGCCGCCGCCGCTGGACTTCGACGATCCGCGGCATCCGCGGTTCGACCCGCGCTATGCGCACATCGATCCCACCCATCTGCCGGCGTCCGAGTCGCTCAAGGACACGTTGGCGCGGGTGCTGCCGGAGTGGGAAACGCGGCTCGTACCGGCGCTGCGTGCGGGTTCCACGGTGCTGGTCGTGGCGCATGGCAATTCGCTGCGCGCGCTGGTGAAAATGCTCGACCAGATGTCCGAGTCGGACATCGTCGAGTTCAACATTCCGACGGGCATACCAATCCTGTATGAGTTCGACGAGCAGATGCTGCCGCTCGGCCGGCGGTTTCTCGGCGACGCCACGGCGATTGCGGCCGCGCAGGACGCGGTCCGCAGGCAAGCGGAAAAAAAGTAACCGCGGCCGGACTGTCGCGAACTGCGGACTGCGAAGTGCGGGTTGCGAAGGAGCTAGGAATCGGCGGCGATCGTCACCTTGATGCCGCTCAAGGCCGGGGTGAACTCGACCTGGCAGGAAAGGCGGGACACGGCCGGCTGGTAATCCGCGAGTTCGGTGAGCAGCTCCTGCTCATCGCTCTGTTTGGCGGGCAGACGCCCAACCCAGGCGGGATCGACATAGACGTGGCAGGTCGCGCAGGAGCAGAGGCCGCCGCAAATCGCCGCGACACCGTAGTCGAGTTCACGCAGTACTTCCATCAATTTCAATCCGGTTTTCGCCTCGATCTCGTGTTCCTTGCCGTCACGGTCCACCACGGTCATCCGCGCCATTGAGTTCTCCATAAAGTGTCACGCCCGCCCATCCGCGGCGCGATTATATACAGCCCTGAACCAAAACCACGGGAGATTCGAGTGCGAATTTTTCAAGTCGATGCGTTCACGACGTCCCGCTTCAGCGGCAACCCGGCAACGGTGATCCTCGATGCGGACGGCAGCGGCGACGCGACGCTGGCGGCGATCGCTCGCGAATACGCACACGCGGAAACCGCGTTCGTGCTCGCGGCGAACGCAGCGGATCACGATTTGCGTGTGCGATTCTTCAATGCCCGCAAGGAAGCGCCGTTCGTGGGACACGCGACGGTCGCGGCGCATGCCGTGCTTCTGGCCCTGGGACGGCGCCGCTTCGGCCTCTGCCGTCAGCAATCGGGTACCGGCATCATCGAGGTCGGGGCCATTGAACAGGATGCCGGATTGAGCGCGCCCACGCCGCTGATCGAATTCCGCCAAACCGTGCCGGAGCTCGACGAACCCCTGCCGCTGAAAACGACGCTGCGCGTCGCGGAGGCGCTGCGCCTCGCGGGTGCAGCGCTGCACGCGGAACTGCCGGCACGCGTTGCGCGCAAAGGCGGCACCCGGCTTCTCGTGCCGGCCGCGAGTGCCCGGGCGCTCGACGGGCTCGCCCCCAATCACGAAACGCTGCAGGAGATCGGCCGGGAGCTCGGCGTCGAGGGTTTTTTCGTGTTCGCCGCCGAGCGCGGCGCGGCGGCCATCGGGACGCAATCGCGTATGTTTTGTCCCGCGCTCGGAATTCCGGAAGACCCCGTCAGCGGCAATGCCCACGCGATGCTCGCGGCTTACCTGTTCGAGCAGAAACTGATCGACGGAGATGGGGCGGCCTTCGTCGGCCGCCAAGGATCCCAGGTGGGGCGTCCGGGCCAGGTCTATGTCCGCCTCGATGTCGATCGCGGCCGTTTGTGCGGCGTCTGGATCGGCGGCGCCGCCACCATCGTCAGCGAGGGCAGGCTGGTTGAAGACATCCGATAGACACCACCAGAGGATCGAGCTCGGCTGCGACCTGCCTTGCGGCCTGCAGCGCTTCGTCGAGATTGCCGGCGGCAAACGCGGCCTGTGCTTTCGACCACAATGAGGTCACCGCGTTCAAGTCCTTCCTGGCCGCGAGCGTGTCGACCGCCGGAGTCCCTTTTCCAGCACCGCGGTGTTCCAGCATCTCGATACGGCGCGAAATTCCAATCACCCGCTCGGGCAGCACCTCGGCGAGCTGCGACCACTCGCGGCGGCGGGCCTGCAGGGTTTCCGCCTTTTTGGCGGCTGCATCCGCGGCGAGCGCCTGCACCGCCGCGAGCGCGGCGGGCGCGCGCGCCATGACGCTGCGATAGTCCTTGCGCGCATAGGCCGACTCGAGGTCCGACACCTGCGCCTCGATGTCCGCGTAGCGCTCGGGCACGTATTTCACGGCATCGGCCGATGTCGCCGCCATGATCGACTCGAGGTCGCCGATCATTTCCTGTGCGGGCTGCGCCTGATTGCCGCAAGCCGCCGCGATGAGCAGGGGGCCGAGCGCCGCGACGATCGTCAGAGTTCGCGGCGGGCGCGTTCCAGCCATTCAGCCTGGGCCTTGCGATAATGCGGGGGTGCGAGTTCCCCGCTTTCCAGCAATTCCTTGAGGACCTGGCGCGCCTCCTGCGCCTTGCCGGCGCGCTTGAGCAACAGGCCGTAGCGCAGGCGCGCCTCGGCGCCTGGATATCCCGGCGCCACGGCCGCGTACTCCTGCTCGGCCAAATCCGTCGCACCTTGTGCCTCGAGAGTTCTTGCGTACAGCAATTGCACATCGGCGGACTTGAATTCCGGGTTGTTGGCTTTGAGCCGCTCCAGAGTCCGCCGCGCTCCCGGGTAGTCCTCGCCGGCAAACTGCGCCTGCGCCAGTCCCGCCAGCAGCGTGGGATCATGCTCGAAAATACCTTGCAGCCCGGCCTGGTACACCTCGATGGCACGCGCGTATTGACCGCGCTCGAACAGTTCCACGGCGAGGCGGCGGCGCGCGTCCACGTTGCCGGAGATCTCGACTTCGGAGCTGGCGCGGCGCAGATCGCGGTCGGGATCGATGATTCTCTGCACGCCCGCGCGCGCGCGCTTGGCGGCTCTGCCGCCTAACAGCCCCGGCAGGAGTTCGACGACGACGTACGCCAGCGGACCGGCGGCCGGCAGCAGCGCGATCGCCCAAATCCACAGTGCATTGCGCCCCGTCTTGATCACGTGCACGATCAAGCCTGCCTGGATCAGGAGTGACAAAACGATCAGCGGCACCCAGGTCTCCCCGGGTCTCGCGGCGCGGCGGGACTCAGCATCGCGCCATTGTAGCCGGGAGCCTGTCCGAGTATTCGACGACAGACCAGGTCGCGGCGACCTAGGTTGCGGCGACGCGAATTCGCCGCTCGATATCCTTGCACTGGGACCAGCCGAGGCTCGAAAGCGAATAGCCGAGCACGCGATTCGATCGCGGATCGACCGTGGCCTCGAGCTCGCAGCCATGGAAGCCTGCGGGCGCGCCCGCCGGAGTTTGCGCAATGAACCACACGTAAAGCACCTTGGTTGCGGTCGCGTCAACCTTTCGTGGTTCGCCGAACGCATCATTGAGGCGGCTCACCGGTTGCCCCACGCTATCGGCGGCAATCCGCGGCACCGGCCGCATGGCGAATCCGGAACTGCCGCAAGCGCAGACGGCGAGCAGGGCGATGAACGCGCCAATGAAACGCAACATGAGCTTGACCTTGGCCAATGAGGTGAGGGTTCATTTATGCCGGGCTTCAGGGCCTGCTGCCGCAGACTCACGTCGCAAAATCCACATTTACGCTGTGCGCGCGCCGGGTCCGCTTGTGCAAATACAGCCGGTGCGTCATGCCCGGCGGCAAATCCTCCGCATGGTGCACGGCAATCACCAGGGTTACGCCTTTCTCGATCAGCCGTCCGAGGAGCCCTCGCATCAGGGTGCGCTGCAGGGGGTCCAAGCCCGTGAAGGGCTCGTCCAGCACGAGTATGCGGGGATCCGCAGCCAGAGCGCGCGCGATCAGTGCGCGGCGCAGCTGGCCATAAGAAACTTCCCGGGGTCGGCGCTGGGCGGCCCGCGACAGGCCGAAGAACTTCAGCCACTGCGCCGCGACACGGCGATCCTCGGGAGTCGGCCGATCGGCGAGCCCGATGCTGGAGTAGCGCCCGCTCGCAACCAGTTCGAACAGGCTGACGTTCGTGGTGTAATCGGCCTGCAGTTCCGGAGACACGTAGCCGATGTGGCGTTTCCAGGTTTCAATCGGCGTGCCGGCCGGAAATCCCTCGCGCTCGATCTTTCCGCCCAGTGCCGGGGCCAGATCGCCGTAGATGAGCTTGAGGAAACTCGACTTGCCGGCCCCGTTTGCGCCGAACACCGCCCATTGTTCACCCGCACGCAATTCCCAGTTCAAGGCGCGCAGGACCAGGCGGTAATTCACGTAAAGATCGACGTCTCGAAGCCGCAGCAGCACCCGCGCGGGGTCCGCCACCGCGGATGCACGGCGTCTGCGCCGCGCCGGCGCGTTCGGCGCTCTCGCGACGCGCAGGGACTCGAAGTCGGTGCGCTCCGCTGCATCGATCTGGACCGCTGTGTCGATCGGCTCCAGTGTGTCGAGTCGCAAGGTCGCGCCATGCCGCCAGGGCATGGTTCGACGCAGGCGGCCGCCGGCCAGCTCGAGTACTCGCGTCGTGCCGCGGGGGATGTCCTCCGCTCGATGCGCCGCTGCAACCCAGGATTGCCCGCGCCGTCGCGCCAATGCCAGCGCCGCGTCCACGCGCCGCCGATAGCCAGGGTCCAGACCGTTGTAAAATTCGTCCAGCAGCAACCAGTGCGGCTGCTTGACCAGCCCTCGTGCGAGCAGGGCGAGGCGCTTCTGCCCGTATGACAAGGAAGAAAACCGGCGGCCCGCGAGCCGCGCCAAGCCGCAGGTCCGCAGCATCCGCGCGACGCGTGTGCGTTCCCCCACCGTGACCGGCTGGAGCAACAGGTCGGTCCCGTGGAGGCCGGTTGCCACCAAATCGCCGACCGGCAGATCCCAGCCGTACCGGGTGTATTTATCTTGATGTTCAGCGCCGACATAGGTGACATAACGCTTTGCCTCGGCCGGATCGAGCGCGCGACGGCCGATTCGGTAAGTGATTGCCCCGCTGCCGGTGGGCGTCGGCCAGACATCGGTCGCCAGCAGTTTGAGCAGCTGGGTCTTGCCGGCACCGTTTGGACCGATGAGCGCCCATCTGTCGCTGGACCGAAGCTGCAAGGTCACGTGCCGCAGAGCCCACGTGTCACCGCGCCGCACGCTCACGTCACGCAGCGCGATGCCAAGGCGTGGGGTCATGCCGCCGCGGGCCGCCAAACGCCGTCGCGGACATTGACCCGTCGCTCGCGGGCGAGTTTGATGAGATGCGCCTCCAGCGTCAATTGCGCCCACGCATGGCGCTCGATCGGGACATCGTCATACACCAGCGCAGTCAGCTCCGCTAAATTTGCGGTGCCGGCCTGCTCGAGGCATCGCAGGACCTTGCTCTCGCGCGCCAGGCGGTGTGCGCGCAACACCGCGAGCATCTCCTTGCCCTGCGCCAGAATGCCGCCGTGCCCCGGAGCGATGCGGTCGAAGGCGTATGACTCCAGCTTTTCCAGGGAGCGCAAGTACGCGGCCATGTCCCCGTCGGGAGCCAGAATCACCGGCGACACCCCTTCGAGCACGTGGTCGCCCGTCAACAGCAGGCCCGCGCCGGACAAAAGATAGCAGACGCAGTTGGACGCGTGTCCCGGGGTGTGAATCGCGGTCAGTCGCAAGCCATCCAGTTCGATCGTTTCACCGTCGTCGGGCCTGTGTGTGGGACGAAAGCTTTCGTCTTGCCGCCCGTCGCCGGGCGGCGGCAGGCCGATCAGAGCGGCGCCGGTGCGCTCCGCCAATTCCGCCGCCAGCGGCGAGTGATCGCGATGGGTATGGGTGACAATAATCCACCGGATCGTGAACTCGGCCGCGGCCAGAATGGCGCGCAGGTGCTGTGGGTCTTTCGGCCCGGGGTCGACGACGGCAATATCGCGAGATCCCAGAAGGTAGGTATTCGTTCCGGTGCCCGTCATCAGGCCGGCGTTGCCGGCAACGATCCGGCGCACGCCCGGCAAGAGCGTCGTCACCGTTCCGGGGGCCAATTGAGATCGGGGTTCCACGCGCCGCCACTGTAGCGGCCGCCGCGCGTTTGCGCCAACCAGCGGGAGCGGCGACTCGCGCGAGGTCACACGACGCGCGCTCCGCCCCTTGTCCGTGACGGTCGTCGCATTTATGCGCCCCGAAATCCGCTTTAGGTTCAACTGCGGCGCGGATTACCCACACGCGATGGTTGCGCAGTCCCACGGAGCGGCTACACTTAGGCACATGTCCAAGTCGCCAAACGCTCGACGATTCGGTAGCCCGCTCTCGTGGGATCAACTCTCCCGACCCGATGCGGAACAGTGTCAGCGGTTCTTGGCGGAGTCATTGTCCCTGCTGTTGGCCGATCTGTTGCGGTCCGTGTTGTCTGATGCAAGTCCGGCGCTGCCGGCGGATGAGTCCGCTGTCGAGCGCTACCGGCATTTGACGGATTCTTTGGCGGACGGGGAGTCGCGCCGGCGCACGAGCTTGGGGATCACGCGGGCAGGGTTGTCGAAGCGCTGCGTGACCTGGCTGAAACTGCTGCTCAC
>Ga0116229_10006369_pt1 | contig 18987 bp, 10 predicted proteins | sample S1TSphgellanicum_3_FD_87313 | JGI IMG/M metagenome (GOLD analysis project Ga0116229, IMG submission 87313) | Host-associated microbial communities from peat moss isolated from Minnesota, USA - S1T2_Fc - Sphagnum magellanicum MG | ecosystem: Host-associated > Plants > Peat moss > Unclassified... | reverse complement strand
TGTCCTGATATTGCGTTTATGGTAAGCCTCCTTAATCATGGGCTCCATAGATAATCTCAATACAATTATGTACTCTTTTGGGATGTCAAAACAACTTTTGATTATGGTGTTTGCTATAGAAAATAGGGGAAGTTGGACATTGATGGTCAGTTAGATGTACACTAGGTGGGTGACTTGGGCCACATAAAATTTACTGATATACTATAGGTGGTGATCCAATTACTCAATCGAGCAAAAAATGACATGTAGTAGCTACCTCTTCTTTAGAAGTGGACCAGATTTTTACTAAAAACGTCATGTATTTTGTGCATGCACAAACACATAAAAGCACAATCATTTGGTGAAAGAGAAACTTAAGGATGGAACATTTTTAATTGGATGTGTGCCATCTATGTTATATCTTGCAAACATACTAACAAAACCCTTTGGTGGAATTGTTCATGAGAGACTAAGAGACATTATAGGGATCATTTCAATTTGTACTTCATTACTAGCAACATATGATTACCCAAAAAGATTCCCATGGGCTAATTCAATCTATGACAGGTTAATAAATAATGGTGAATGAAGGTTCTCTAACATTAACCATTTTGAGAAGGAGATGGGGTTTGAAAAGAAGTGTGAAAATGAGAAAAGAAACTTATATGGCATATGTAGCTTAAATGGCATGTATAACTTTAATTGGTAGTCAAGAGTGAAGGGGTTCGTTGGATATTGGTTTACGCTCCTAAACACCTAGACATGGCATGTAGTGTAAATATGTTATGTCTAACTATGACATGGCAAGAAGATAATGTTGTTATTACTTGAAACAAGTTGTGCAAGAAGGCCATCCCATACTAGTATTTCAATAAAATCAATAAGGTATCTTGTTGGACCAATGAATGTGTTCAATGGTTGTGTGTGTGTGTGTGTGTGTTTTTGTCTATATGCCTCCATTTCATCAATTTCCACAACCATGACAATAGAAGGTTGTTACAACCCATTTCACAAGATGAGCCGAATCATGATTGCAAAATTGTGGTAGTAGATGTTACATATGTCCATGTCATTAATACCCACAACCATGACAACAAAAGGTTGTCGCAACCCATTCACAAGCGAAGATGAACCACAATAGCAAAATTGCACTATAGACATTGCACACACATTCCACTTCTTGGTACCTAATTGCATCACAACTTCACATTCTTCATCTTGCCATAAAACTATAGTTTAAAAAATACCTGAGTGTTCATAGGGTGTTGCTTGCTTTGTGACCTTTGTGGAAATAGTTTGTTTATTTAGTTGCCAAGTTTTGTTTGGGTTTTCATAAGGATCTCAAGATTACATGGGTCTGGGAGATTGTCACACTTTTTGAGTTCTAATACACAATAGGTAGGTAAACCCACCATAGAATTGCAGTTTAAACGAGTTCATTCCTTGGTCTGTGAATGAAGCACAGAGTGGACAACAACTTTACTTCCAAAGCAGAAGCAGACATGCACTAGATCTATCAGCAATGGATTGACTTTGTCCAGGTGAAGTTCAGTGTCTTGTGGTAGCTAACTCTCATGGATGCATGCACTAATCAGTTTGAACACCTCCACCAACAGTTGAAGCTCACATAATTGAAAGCCACCTTCAGAATGCTTGTAGATGTTAAATACTACTCGAGTCTGAGATTTTGAAAAACTATGTGATCTTATAGCTCACTCAGAATGAGGAAACTGTACATCCAGAAAAGCTGCAATAAAAGCATGAATCAAGAATGGCCTGAAAATGATGGGGATCTGTACAGTTTGGAAGAGTGGTTTGCATAGAAACTATCAATCTCTATCCCCTGCAAAATTTCTCCCAATTTAGTCAGGTAGGCAGAATGCCCATCCACCAGCTCTGATACATCCACCTGCCAACAACACAGCAGCATTGCTAGTCAGAATGAATCTACATCACAACTCAGGTAAGCATCTGTGCATGCTTTTGTTCCCAGGGCAATCTATCTACTTTTCTGAACAAACAAGAACCTCCTGGTTACCACAATAGCTTGAAAACCAGTACACTTGATCCTGGTTGAAAGAACTGGATCTACATTCAACTGTGCAAGTAAAAATGGGAAATAGGCTCAAGCACTGATTTCTATGGGTTTAGAGCACATACATTCTCTATCCCAGGAATATCCACCACTTGTAGGCCTGCCAGGCCTTGTGTAAGAAAACTGCAATCATTGGAACATGAAGCACAGCTCACTTTCAGAAGACAAGTCACACTCAAAATGCACAAAACTCCAAAGGCAAAAAAATTACTTCCATAGGCTACAAGCAAAAGACTGCTGGGCTAGTAAAGGGGCTTACGTAGCTCGGTAAACTACTCCCAATATCCAGTCATTTGAAGAAAATGCATTAACAAATCGACCTGCCACTACCTGTTGCACCAAATGTCAACAATAAAATGCAGTTAAGGCCACCCCTTTTCACAATGTGGTACTCATGTTCTCAACAAAAATTCTACCTGGTCAACATAGGTACCTTGCGAGCCATTTCCCAGCGTCCTTTGTCCAGTGTAATTGGAGCTCCAAGAAGCACTACACGCTCTACAATGGCACCTGTCAAGTCCCCACAATCGTCAGCCAGATAGCTTAAGTCTTCAGGAAACATAATAACTATGATCATATGAGGAAATGGGTCCACCAGGAAAAATAAAATAAAATCAATGAAAACAGAATAAATACCAGGATCTCCCTTCCTTGATAATTCCTCCAAGCATGAGAATATTACTCGAGCACCCAGTGAATAACCCATTAGTGTCACGGGTCTGCCAAAGAGAAGAAAGACACACTCTCAGAACAAGGATTCAGCAGATACAAATTGCCATTTTTTTAGCACACATGTCTAGATCCCAAATTTCTTGCATAAAACCCAAAACAAAAGTGCCATTTCAAGGAAAGTGGTCACTAGTACTCTTTCCTTAAAACTCAGAAGAGCTTCATGCCCATTTGGTTCAAAATTGCAAGAAAGAGGATAACCCAACACTGATTCATATATGAAGAAAGGTTCATGAAGAAATACCGGTTGCCTTGACCACCTTTGAGTAAAATCATGGCAAGTAGTTTACCAGCTTTATCAGATCTGTCAAACTCAAAAGCAAATGTCTTTCTGTCAGGATCTGGCAATGTCACATAATAAAACTGTTTTTGGCTCAATGACGAAAGCATATTCCTTCTGTTCAAACTCCCAATTCAGTAGCTTAACAAAGAGCTGACACATTACCCAAAAAACTAAAATCTTACAAAACCCAAAACTTCTAGAACCAATGAAAGGTTATCTAAGATATATGCCATTGGAGGAAAGACACAGAGATTGGTGTGTGAGGAGGGGTAGGGCACACGAGAGAGAGAGAGAGAGAGAGAGAGAGATGGGGTTCAGTACCTGTCAACAGCAATAGCCCATTTGCTGTCTATGAAATCAGTGGCACTGAGCAATGTTGCAGGCCATGCAAGGGCAGTCATGAGCCCACCTAACACTGTAAGCATTGCTCCCCGCTTTATTAACTGTGAAGCAGCAGCTGCAGGAATCCAAACCAACAATAAATCTCAACAAAAAGGCTTCCCAGTTTGAGCAATTTTGAAGAACAGGAAAGAAGTCATACTAAGTCAGACCCCATCTTCTGTACAGTTTCACCATTGTTATACCATACACCCAAGGGCGGTAGTAATTAACAGGAAAGAAAATCATACTAGAAGTAAGCCAGTCTTGTATTGCAGTGCTGACAGCAAGTATGTTCTCTGTCTCCCACCGCAGTGCATACCTGTATGCCACTAATGTACTCGGTTAGACACTGTTTTTATTAGATGCTTCTTGTCCAACTCAAAACCTCCAAGATCAGGCTTTTGCACTCGATATGGGCTTTGAGGGAAAGTTTTACAGTTTACAGTTTTAGGGTTTAGAGTTTAAACCCTAAACCCTAATACTTAGCAGGCTGGTTCAAGGTGTTTTGAGATACTTTAAAAAAATTGTGACACAAGAATTTCAGCTAGGCTGCTGAGACAAAGGTTGTTATGAAGGGTTTTTACTGCAAGAAAGTAAGTACCTCTCCAAATCACCATCAGGTGCTTCCCACGGCTTCTTAAAATCTTCAGGATTGAAAATCATGCCCGACACCACAATCTCCACAGCTAATCGCTGCACAAGCATTCAGAAAACTTAATCAAATCTAGGAAGCAGTGGAGTCGTGGTCTCTCTACAATTCAGACCAACAGGAGGTCTCATACTTCTGGCCAATGCTTGAGAATCCAAAAGTTCCTAAAGAATGGTGCAGCAATAAACCCTAAACCCTAAATCTTATAAGCTTGATATCACTGTTTCTCTCCATAAGATTTGGCTACATATAACACAAGAGGTTTCTCATAAGACTTTGCTTGACCTGCCCTTCCGACTATAGACTGATCCTGTGTCCTTCACAAATAGAGCAGCAATAAGACAACTCATAAGAGTTGGTTTGTGATAGCCTTATGGTCTAGATCCAACACCCTGTTTGGACGGTGTAGGTTTTAGCCAAGAGCAAGAAGATGAGAAGAATTCAATGGATGTCAAATCGGTCTCAGAGAACTGGAAGAAAAACACAGAATGAGGAGGAGAGAGAGAGGGAAACACAGACCCCTTGTTTATGGTTTTCTCCAAGTACTTCAAACTGAAACTCATCAACACCACTAGTTCTTCGGGCCATTTTGATTCCTGTGAGGCCAGCTCCAGCCGCTGTTCGACAACAAAACATCATCATCAAAAAATACACTATGCAATGTGCTGGATGATCAAGAGCAGTAAATTACAGCACAAGAATCCACATTCTTCAAAACTGGTCAAATGAATCTAGAGTTATGAGATTCATCTCCAATCATTTGTGCAACTGACATGCAATTGTGTGAACAGAGCACATTGTTTAAGAGGATGCAGCAAATAAAAAGAGTGCCAGAATGTTTTACCACCAAAGGATGCTGCAACAGCAACCGAACCCATTGCTGAACCAGCCACCGCAGCAGCTGCAGTTAGGCCACTGGCTCCTAGAACTGGCACTGCTGCTCCTAAAGCTGCCATACCTGCTGCTATTGCAGGTGCTGCCAGCCCTGTCATCCCATTCCAGAAGAGTCACAAAAAAACCTGTCAGCAAGTAACACATTTGTAGCCCCAAACCCACAAAACCTCCAAGGAATACCACTCGCCAGTTACCAAAACAGAGGTTGCACCCACCACACAGGCTTCAAGACTGAATAGTATTATGGCAACAGACAACAGAAATCCTGGCCACCCAATGGAACAGATGCCTCTAGCCTTGTCGACAATCATGAGAGCTCAATTGCCAATGAAAATGGGTGCAACCTATGGCCTGGTTGCAATCTCACAAAACATCTAGAGAGCCATTGAACACAAAAAGAACAAGAAAGGCAAAGTGGTGATCATGTGTCTACTACCGCCAGTGATTGCTAAAATGGCACCGCCTGTCAAAGCAGCTGCACCAATAAGGCCTCCTCTCCTCCACTGTGACCACCGGCTTTTTGCCACCTCCTCATCGTCCACATGCTTTTGCTCCCTTTCTTTTTGTGCAGCCATAGCCATGTATGCTACCATCAGCTCCATTGCTGCCTGAATCAAACAACAATGTTCCCACCTCTTCATAACTGAGCTGAAATCCCAACTCTTTTAACCACTTCATCCTTTTTCATACCCACTCACTGAGTCCACTGTTTTTTTAGTTTTGAATTTTCGAGAATTTCTGGCATCCTCCTCCACTTTGATATATGTACTAGTTAGTGTCCCTTAAGCTTCCAACCAGAGTTTACAAGCGTATACATGTGGTTTTACCATTTTAGACCAATCAACGTCAAGCCAGAGTGCAAGCAAGCGGAGTGCAGAACGTTGGCGAGCATCATAGCCGACCTTCATTGCTGACTTCCCAGCCTTCTCAGCTGGACTGTCTGCCACACACCCTGCCAGGAGTGTGTAAAGCACAGCCACCTTCCGGGGGGTTGTCAGGGATTTGGCAGTTGCAGTAAAGCCCCAGCTCTCCTGTCTGTTACTTTGAAAGACTCTGCCAACCTGGTGTGTCTGTGAATCATTTGTGTCTGGATATCCTGAGGATGCAAAAACCCATCATTTGGTTCAGAAATTTCTCCCAAACCTGAGAAGTATATATATACACTTCTAGAAAGTCTCTGGGTCCCCCATCAAGAGGAAACAACAACCCAAGTTCACAATTCACTAGCTTGGTTTGCAGCTGCAAAGCTCAGTAGTTTGGGCTCATTGTATTGACTATGATTAACAGAAATTTGTGTCTGAAGTGAGATCTGCAAAATAGGGTTTAGGGTTCAGAGTTTTAGACAATAGACAATAGTTCACACTGGCCATGTTCCTTACTATCGGATGGTAAGACAAAAAACAGGTTTGAAGAGTGTATATTGTTGTCACTTGTTTGTCCCCCTGGTAAGAGAAATGAACTTCACAAAGTGCAAAAAAAAAAAAAGTAGACACAACAATGTATCAATCCTCTATCTTTATGAGTGATTATGTGATATGCCTTGCTTGTCTTGAACACTCTGAACCATGGCATCGACTGCATTTGCTAAGGACAGTTCAGCATCCATAGTTGATCTCGAAGAAGACTCAGCATCATCTTCTGACAAAATCCTCAGAAACTGCAAGCACAGAAATTCGAATTATGTTGTTAAGCACATGATGTCAGAATATATTTTTGTTCTTCACATTCAATCTGGGCTTTCCAGAGACACATGTTATTGCTCAGAAGCAACGAACCTAATTTAGAAAATATCTATAGCAATGATGTGCGTGATGATGTGTGACATGCACACTGTCATAGGTCCAGATTAACTACTGCTAAGAGCAGCTCCAGCAGTGCTCAGTATGTGGCCCAGCAAAAGAAAATTGGATGAAGAGAAGTCAGACATGCCAGTTTGGCTCAGCAAAATAGTTTTGGCCCAGAATTTTCCAACGGGATGCTAAGGCTGATAAAAGGCACAGCAAAGCCTAGCACCCATTATTGATTGGCTAGATAGTTTGATTGGTCCAGGTGGGATGCTATTAGTAATCTCCCACATGTTTGCAGTCCCAGTTTTAGTTTTATGGGTGGGGTTCGAAAAAAAGTGAACACCTAATCTTGGATGTGAGAAATGTTTTTGCAGGGTCACATACTGAGCACCAGTGGAGTTGCTCTAAGAAGCCCCACCACAACAATAGAAAGATGCCAGAGCTCAGCTACAAGAAAGCAAGGAATATGTGAAGAACAGAGGGATCGTGAATTACAGCTTCAATGTGGTGCATGGCATCAGGTGACAGAGATGTATATTCAAGCCCCACCCATGCCTTCTCATCAATACCCAAATATCTGCACCATCCAAGAACACCATTCTAAGCATTTTCCGGCTGATGTTGTGCCACAACATCAGTCAAGCAAACCAATAACGTAGTCACCATTTGCTTCCATGATCCCAAATCCACATATCTGTATCAAATTCAGTTTCATGTTCTGTTTTATAAGGAGACAATCAAATCAGGTGGAAAAAGACAGCATGGACAAGACACCTCTTGGATGGACACACAACTGGGTAGCATATTTCTGACCTAAAGATGTGGCGGAGAAGACCACTCTGTTCACAGCTCCATGGGAGAATGCCATCTCCAGCCAGAGACAACAAAGAAGAATGTCCATCTGCCGGGTCAAGAACAGGTGGGAAACCAAACCCAGGTAAAGAATGCTGTTGAATTTGTGCCTGGCTGAGGGCTAAGGCAAACAGCCCACCAGCAGCATACCGATGAACACTATCAAGCTCTGCCATTTGCCAGTTTCTTAAAGCCTCTTGATTCTTGACTAGTTTGTTTCTCACAGTTGCACTTGCCTTGCCTGATCAAGGACAGAAAAAATTATGAAGAAGATCTGACTAATCTCTGAATAGGCACCAATAGCCAGCTGAATATTGTGCCTCCTCAGAAGGTCTTCTCTCACCAACAGCATACAGATGTTGGATTTGGGTCTACCATAGACTCTGAATTTTCCATTATTCCACTGTGACCTGATTGCAGCTAGAATGTCTTTGTATGAGGATTCCCAATCGATTCTTTGCCAGAGTACCCAAAAAAACCCTAGATCTTGCCTCCTCCTTTATGAGGTTTTCTCTGTTGTAGATTTGCTGTGTTTATAGTGATACACAGTTGCGAGACCCAGTGGATGATACTTCACAGTTCTCCACCTGGCTGAGGGAGGAGACCTTATGTAAATTCCTTCAGAAATTTCACAAGAATGTCTGGTGGAGCCAACATCAATGACCAAGACCTGACAACACCATCACCCAACACCTGCACAAGTATGAAAGATTTTGGTGACCTGCAAGAGGATGGAGAGCATGAATTGGTACATGCATTAAACCCTAAAATTGCACACCCATTTAGGAAACTTACAGAATAAGAGAGCTTTCATTAAACCCTTAAAAAAAACTGCACACATTTAGCAAACTAACAAATGAGAACTTCAATTTGTGCAGAATGTGCAACACCTTGATGATTGCAGCCTATAAAAGATGGATGGATCAGGCATTGCCTACTACCCTATTTGATCCATTTTTTCAAAGCACAGTACCAGCAACAAACAACAGAATTGAGTGTAGCAGAAATGGACTTCAGAAATTGACTAAATCCAGATATTCCAGACTAGGGAATTGGAAGCTTAGACTTACCATGAATCTCAAACATCACATCATGTGGAAAATTTACAGACCTCAAAACCTAAATTGTAAATTTGCAGATAAAAAGATGGAGGAAGATGAGCAAACCTCAAAAAAAATTGCTTCTTTCCCTTTCACCTACAACACTTCTCCACATTCTTTCTTCCAAATTTCTCTCTCGTGCTGAAAAAATGCCCTAAAACAAAATTGCAAAGAAGTAAATCACAAACAAAGGGAAAAAAAAAGCCTCCCAAGAGAAAAAAGAAACAAAAAACCCCCATTCACCAAACAAAAACCCAACAACTCAGATCAACAAACAAAACAATCAGCAGCAGCAGCTAATGGGTGAGGTGCCCAGAAAACAAAAACACATACAAACACATTACAATACAAAATTAGGTCAAATTCAAATCTTCAAACAAAGAGCTTTTGTGCTTAGTATAAATTGCATAGCAACTTAAGAAAACAGATCTATGCTAAATTCCTAGCGATGGGTTGCAAATGTACCTACCATATAAGATTTACACTTCCATTTCTTGACTCTTAATTGATCAATCCTGACATAATTCATTTGCAAAGAGAAACCCATCCAAGAAGCATGAAATGGAAAAAGGAAAACACACAAAAAAAACATCCTATTACTTACCCTTTGCAGATTGAAGCCAATTGTGACTACTTATGAGCTCTAATAGCATAGCCCAGTCAGGGTTATGATGTCCCTACCCACCCACCAACCCAGCTACCTATCCACTCATTATCTACCTTCCTACCCACCTACCCAATACCTAGTACCACTTCCTTTAGGTTGTTTCTGTGATGAGTTCCTCTTAGGAACAAGAGGTTCACAACCTTGACTTTTATAATGTAGGAAGATTGCTTCCTTTCAGAGGTGTTTTTGAAATGATTCTCACAAGAGAACATGTCGAGGAGACGTGGGTGGGGAGTTTTGCTACAGCCACTTGGCAAAAACCTAAGTCCACAACTGGCATATCACTTAATGGCTATACCCATTTGTGTGAAATTCAAACCAGCAACAATGGTAGTAGGAAATGTTGTATGGAAGTTCGGAGAAAATGAACTTTACTTGAAATGTGAGCCTTTTTCAATACGTGAGACCAAATGTAAAACCATATTATATTGTTCCAACAAAGTCTTTCCCTTACAAAGAGAGCCAACAAAGCTTGACTTTTAATAGGGTCTCTTTACCTTGTAAGGTTCTTCCTTCCATTTTCATGAGTGATCACTTTTTTAATGCACTACAACAACAAAACATGAAGGAATTCTCTAGTTCCATTTCATGTAAAGAACTACCTTAACTTTAATGGTGTATTTAGATGACACATCTTAAAGGAGAATTTGACCTCCAATACATATTAGGGTTTTCCATTCCAAGAAGGGGTGTTACACCATAAGCAAATATCTTTTGGATTTTTTGAGGTATCTCCTTCCTTTTTTTTGCAATACTCTTTCAGGTTTTAACCTTGTAGATGATCCACCTTGTGATTTTCTCGATAATCTAATCCATTGCAAAATCTCAACAATTCTTTACATTCAATAATGCAATCCGACCTCAAGCCCTATCTTAAACTAAATTGTCATTCCAATGAAAATGGTGGTATGGTATTTCACATGATCACAACAACACATGTTTTGTCCCATTGCATTTGATGCACATCCAATTACACATGAGACACATCTCACTACACAACCAATCAATCAAAGATGATTTCATTTCTAATATGTTTGTGTTAATTTGGGTCAAATAAAATTCAGCTTGACCTTTAAGTATGCAAATGATATGTTTTATTTGTTGTTCACTACTAATTGCCACAAGTGATAAAAAAAGGTGAAATTTTACATTAATTTAATTATCAAATATTTATATAAGCAAAAATAATGATTCAAAGCTTTTTAAAAAACCCTTGAATTCATATTAAATTGAAACACCTTCAAAAGATTGTGCATCAATTCAAAAAATGAAATTGTAAATATTACAATCAAATTGACAAATGAAAGCCAAGAAGACTTTTCAAAATCAACTATGTTTCATGAAGCAAATGTTATATTTGAATATTGATAATTGAAATATGCATTCATATATATATATTCAATATGGGCATACATATGGTATTTCATATATTGTTATGTGGACAAATGATTTATATAAGAATACATAATTGTTAGAAAAACATTGATCCACGTATTTTAAATTTTGAATCTATTTTTTGAACATTAATAACACAATATGAATGCAAATTTTAATTATTTTACCATAAATTATTAATTCCAATGACAATGATGATGAAATTTGATTTAAGTGAAACAAGTATAAGGTTCATTACTAGTCGTCATTATGACAATTATGGTCATCATCCATTTACCATTTTCACATGAAAAATGGTAAGGCAAGGAGGATGTAGCAAGCTTGTGGCTATTTCATGGTCTCAATTGTGATTAGACTAGGATCAAAGGAACAACATACCCCTTCATTTTTTCTTCTTGTTCAACTACAAATTCTTTGAAGTAGAATATTTTGAATTTTTATCACAACAACCCACCCATGCAATCAATTTTTTTTTTGTTTGAAAACTTGACTTAATTTCTTTCTTCCTAACCACTTTTTACATGGAAGCATGTAGCCCATGTTTATCTTGTACAACATAATTTAAGCTTGTGATTTATAAGGGAGAGAAAGTTTGTTCAAAATTGCACAATATGTAAAAATGGGTGTCTATGTACCGATTCAAAAAGATACAAAAACTTAAAAGATTATAAAGTACAAATTGTAAACCTTATCTTTTTAATAGGATGTAAATGATTGCATGTATTTCTTCTTGCTACAAAGTTCTAATAAATGGATGTTAGCATGGTAATAGTAGTAAAACCAAAACTAATAAGTTTTTTTAATATGGTCTAAGTCAAGTTTGCATTAAACCCTTGTGATGGCGGGTCCATGCATGGTAAATTGAATAAAAAAGTAAATCTGCCCAAATCCAAATTTTAAATATGAAAAATTTTCAACTTAAACATAAGAAAATAGATTCACAACTTTTTATTGAGTTATGATGGGTTGAAAACAAAATTTGAAAAACTTTAGTACAATAAAGGTATAGTACAATAAAAGTAAGGAACAAGTAGGAATGAAACTAATAATTTAATAGTGTGTTCATTCCTACTTCTACATTAAACATTGAACATATTTTTATTTTACTATATTTTTTAAAAAATTCACTATTATATTTAGCATGTCACTAATTTAAAAATAGAATAGTTCCAATATTTGATCAACATGTGCTTGAATTTTAATGTACTTTGTAAGTTGTGATATCCACTTGAATTTTGATGAATATATATAAACTTATTTTAAACATTTGATTTTAAAATATAGTTGTAGCAAAGCCAAAGAACTTCATATAATTAAAATAAAAATAAATAATTTTAAAAAATTCAATATACCAAGCCCTATTTTATGGCCACTTTCCATTTATGTTGCAAGGTAATTCTCTGATCTACTTTATCATGCTTTTGCCCTAGCAAATCATTATCCACCCTTGGTGAAAGATACTTGTTACATGACAACAACATGAAGGATTGTCATGAAAAAAACTATAAAGGGATGTTATTATCCATGACTTGTGAAAATACAATCAACCTTGGTGTGGTGACATGTGATATGACACTTCCTGAACTTTTATAATTTGATTTAAATTTTGGTGTCAAGAACAAATGAAAATCTCCATCAAAAGAAGATTAATCATCAATCCAGTTTAAAATATTGGAATTGGGAATATGAAATGTGATGGAGGAAGAATCTACTACCCAAAAAAAACAATTGAAGTGGAAAAAAATTTTGGAAATGAAAAACATGTTATGTTCAAGTGTGTGGCCAACATTTTCAACAATTGGGAGGACTTAAAGCCTTTTTTGTAAATGTTATAAGTACAAGCAACAATCATTTCTAATGAATTTTTTGTGCATTTGTGAACATGATTAAGATTTATGGTGAAAATTAAATGTTGACTTATCAAAGGTTGCCAATTCTTGATGGCTATTGGTTGATATTATCCACATTTTGGCTAGTAGGTTATTCTTTCATTTTTAGATTGATGAGTTATGAGGATGACAAAACAACAATTGCACTTTTTGTTGATTGGTTGTTTTCGTGTACAAACTTCATAATTGAATTATATATTTTTTTCTTTAAGCAATGTAATTAGTTGATTCATATTATCAAACTTGTGGGGGACTTGAATGTGGGCAATTCAATTGATAGACATAATTGGAAAACTTAAGTTCAACATGTGCAAATGTTTTTTTTTCCTTAAAATCTTAATGTTGGCCATCAAAATATCTTTTGTAATTCTTTTTTATGTTGGTTTGCTAATTATCTTGAAAAGGATTTTGTGGTTGAAAAATGATCATTCTTGATGGATGTGCAATGATGTGAATCTCGTGAAGGTAAACATCCATGCTTAGTTATTCCATTCATTGTGGTGCGAACATCCTTGTACATTTTAACTTTATTTTGCTACAATTGTTTCTATTGAAACATGACTCTCAATTGGAGAAGGTAATCATGAAGGAAACACTAGAAGAAATTTGAAAATCAATGACTAGATTTGCAACTCATTTGTAGTTGTAATGGACACATGCAATTAAAAATAGCCCAATCGTCTAAGACAAGTGCCATAAAATAATTAGTCGCAAAAGATATGACATGGCCATGAAGTTGAAAGTGTAGTTGTATACCTTATAACTAGGCCAAAAATTTTCATCCATTGCCATGGACACTTCTTACTATGATATGGAACCTCAATTTGTGACTACATTTGCAACTACATTTGGGATAGTTGCATGCTACCAAATGTGCCATTGATGGGTGGTTAAGATTTAACCACATAATTTAAAGAACCAATGGCCATAAAACACGTGGCAATGTTTCCATTTGTTCAAAAAAGATATATTATAATTAAAATAATTAAATATTATAATTACAAAAATCAAATATTACATTATAATAATTAATTAAATTCAATATCATAATTATAATGATAAAATATTATAATTAATTCATTATAATTTATCCTAGGCTAAACTATAATAGGTAACTTATTTTAGGCTAGGTTAGGGAAGAATAGGCTACCTAACATAGGCTACATAGGTAAGTAGGATCCTATTTATTTTGTTGAAGACAAGCCTTTTGATTGGTTCATCCCATATGGCACATGCACTATGTTTACAATGCATGCCATGAATCTAGTCCACTCTTTCACCTACTTATATACTTTACAAGTTTGAAGTTGTAGACAAAGGATATGGGATAAATTCTAATGAAAGGGGAACGCTACAACACTACAACATTATCACATGCTTTGTCCCATACAAAAACATTATCATATTTCAACACAATAAAATATTTACTATTTTCCTTACCTATTTACTACCTACTACCTATTCTATTTACTGATATTACTTGGGCTACATACCTACTATTTATTGCCTAACTTACATTTAATACATAATTTACAATTTAACCTACTTACTACTACCTATCCTATTTATCACATACTACCTCAGCTACATATTTATTATCTACTACCTAGCCTACTTAATAATTTAATTATTTGTTTAACATAGCTAATTAATTAAACAATTAATACAAAAACACTACGACATGTCCACAAAATTAAATACCTTTTGCTTAATATAACCTACCTACCTACCTACCTACTATCTACTACCTAGCCTACCTAATAAACTAATTACCTAGCCTACATTTAATAAATTGATTATTTAACATAACTAATTAATTAATCAATTAATACAAAAACACTATGACATATCCACAACATAAAATACCTCTTGCTTAGCTTACCTATTTACCTACTACCTACTAGTACCTATCCTACTTATCACATACTACCTAGCCTATCTAATTAATTGACAATTAAGTACTTAATTTAATTTTTGTTAAAAATCTAACTACTACAAAAAGAAAAATAAACAAATGTTTAAACCAAATTGGTGAAATAAATAGTGTTATGGTGATATAGTCAAAATTAAAATTGTTAATTTAGATTAATGCATTGAAATAAAATAATATTTATGGTAAGAATTTATGGAAATGCCATGTGCACCATCTAGGTTAATTTGAGACAATCGGCAACTTATATTGTCCATAGTTATAAAATATATATAATTTTTATCACCGTGCAACTCAATTATCATCCATAAGTGGATAAACAAAAAAAAAACAAAATATGTCAAATTTTCATCTACATTTTGACTTAAAACTTTTGTAGTTGTATCACGCAACTACATATTCAATTAATGGTGGTTGGACCCATCATGTAGTCGGACATGTAATGGTATATACTTGCAATGCATGGACACATAGGATTACAAAAATCACAATTGCAAATGTAATAGGTTTGGACAACAATTACATTATAGTTGCAAAATGATGGTCGAAATGGACAAGATTTCTTCTAATGAAAATAAATAAAAATGGAGTCTCCAAGTCCTCGTGTGCAGGATGGAAAAGAAATGGAGGTTGTGATTAGCAATGAAACTTAGGTAGAAAGTGTTAACAAATAATTATTAGTAAAAGGTTGTGTTCTAGAGTTCAAATAACACAAGTTACATGAGCTGACAAACCTTGCAAAAATGAAAACTAGTAGATTTCATAAACAACAAACCTTATGTTAATTTATGGTAATTACTTGTCACAAGGAAAAATAATCAAAGGTCAATTTTGGAATGAAAATGTTAGTTGACAAGGTGAAAACATGGTTAGGTGTCTCAAAAGTGGCATTTGAAAGTCCATAATCTATCACTAACAATTTTTTTGCAATTTTAACAATTACCAAACCATAAATCCTATAATTATCCCCTATGTTTTTAGTAGTAAATATGAATAAACCAACCTATGAATGTCTCTAAACATGTGATTGATCAAAAAATTCATGCAAAAAATTAAATTTTTTAATGTGAAATGGACTCCCAAGGATAAAATTTATAAGAATCACATCATTAAATTATTTTTTATTAGAAAAATATATATTAGGAAATTTCAATGCACTTCATTAATCAATTCTTCATTTGATGATGTTTTGTTTTTTTAATTTTTATTTTGACATTACTTGATATATTTAATCCACATTTTTCATTGTCTCTATGTGACAAGTGTAGTGTCATTTCAAAAGTCCATTACGAGTCCATAATCTTTTTAGAATTCATCAAAAACTTTTATGATGATTCCCATTAAAGTCTATGACAACATGAATAATTAAAATTTTGATAATGTTATTATTGAATATGGCTTTAAATTTTACATTTTTATGTAATCCAAAATAATTAGAAGTGTGGCAGTCCAAATTATCCCCCTATTCATGCTTTCACTTAACAATAGTACCATTAGTAATTACCTTGAAGAGAAAATAAAAGAAAATAATGGAATATAATTCTAGTAAAAATTATTCAAGTTAGAGGTGAAATCTTTTAATATAACTATTTTAATGGGCATCCTAGTAATTAGTTATTATGATAAGTATTTATTTATTGTTTCTTAATCATTGAGTGATGAAGTTATTTGAGTAGTTAATCCCTAAGGATAAGGTGATTGACATGAATTTGCCAATCAATTAAGAAATGTAGTGAAAATTTGAGTGAAGGCATAGAATGTAAGAGGAGATGAGGTGTGTGTGGCTTGTGGGGTGGGACTTTTTGAGTTTTTTTACTCGTTGGCCTTTCCTCATGCGAATTTTTTTTCATTTTTTTTTCATGTATGTTTTTCCTTGTGAGGTTTAGATGAGAGACATGTGATATTAAAGGAGGGGGAGGATTATACTTGTGTGAAAAAATAACATAATGGGATATGGAAGGTCATGTTGCATTTTTTCTTATTATTGGTTTTGCCTTGACTTCTTGGATGCAATGAAAATAGTTGGTATTAATTTGATATAAAATGTTGTAGTTTGTAGTTTAATTAAATTTTTTTTCCATCTTTCATTTCGTCAAATGATTGTTGGAAATTAGTCATTGGATGGTACTTACAATAAGGTAGTTGTAACATGAAGGTAGAGCTAGAATTAAAAAAATAGTTGTAACAAGAAAATAGGTGGTGGAAGACAATAATTACAAAGGATGAAGGCAGTTTGATGGTGATTTATTTTCTATGATGGAGGTATTATCCAAGGAGGTAACTACCTTCCACCCTTCCATTTCTAGTTCTGATTTTATCAAAGAAATGCATTAAAAAAATGTTATTAAATTTTTATCCAAAAGTAAGACTACCTTCCAATGGGCAATCACTTTTCTAAAGTTTTTTTCATGTTTTGTTTATTGTTTTTACTTGGCATATTTCCCTTAAAATGGGATTTTGGCTATCTGGTCCACAACCTTACATCTTCAAATTGGCAAATGATCCATTTTCCTTGGCATATTGTGTTGACACATGGTAATATGGGTTTTATCATTTGGTGCAATTAAACCATGAGTCTACATATTATTATTGCATGTGTGGTCATAAACACAAAACATTCAAGTTTATTTGGTTCAAAAGTTTTTTAAAATCTATTTTTTAATGTCCAAAATCTTGTGGGAAGCTTCTAGGATCAAGGGTCAGAATTTTCTTTATTTCCCCCTACAATATACATGTGTGGGTTACTTGATTATATTTGAGTCAAGTGAAGCAAACTAATACAATCAAATAAATGTTACACCTAAGCAAAGTCATTAAATGGTTTTTTTTTCGGTCTTCAACTTAAAATTAAATACTTATTTTGACACATACATCCAATAGTGTGGTTTTTTTTCCACAATATGTACATTTGGTTGTGTTAATGTAGGAACCAATGTTGGGTTGTTATCATTGGGACCCTTGATTTCCATATTAGGTCTCAAATCGATTTTCATAATGAGAGCTAATCAGTATTACATTTGGTGATAATCGGTTTGAGAATTAGATTAATGGTTTTCACCCAAGTGAGAACTAGATTATTCAGAACCATTTTTTTTTTAATTAAAAAAAACCTAATTAGTTATATGAAAGATCCAAAATATGGATATCATGATAATAATATATGGCAGAGACAACTGGTTAGGTGCAATAACTGTGTTGTTAAGAGCTGCAAATAATAGTGTATACCATCCATTAATGAACACATACCTATCATTGAACACTTTTGAATATTTTCTTCATTCCTTAACCAAATTGAACTATTTTTGTGTCATTGGATGCATAAACTAGAGGATTACAAATTTCTTTGAACATTAGAAATAAAGGAACAACAAAAAAACACTATAAGAAGATGAGTGGTGATTTGCTTCAATTTTTTTGATATAATAGCAATAGACCTCTCTTTAATTCCACCTCGGTATCTTTTTCATTTTTACTTTGTTTTGAATGACTTTAAACTTGATGGGTCCACCAACTACAGCTTTACAAAACTTCTTTGTATTTCAAAAGTAATAATGCAACAATCCAAGATTTTAAATTTTAAATCCTAATTTGTCTTAATTCACCCATTAGTGAACGCTAAACCCCCTTACACCAAACACCCCATACCTTTCCCATTCCTTATCAAATTGAGGCATTTTTGTGGCATGGAAGTGTTAGGTGGAGGGCTATAAATGTTTTATGTTTTATGGGCTTCAAAAGCAAATGAATAATGTATGTATGTTTGACCTCCTTTGACTTTTTAAATGTTTGTTCACATGCCTATCTACCTAGTTAGAAAAGTTTAAGATTAGCTTAGGTTAGATTATTTTTGTTTAGGTTTTGATTTCGATAAATTTAGGTTAGTTTAATGATGAGGAGGCAATAAGTCACATTGGTAGACAACACCCAAACATATAAACACAAGTTTGTTTTTAATTTTCAATTATTTTAAAACTAATTTTTAAAAAATGAATAAAATTTCAAACCCAAATTGTGAAAATTGGATATGAAAATTGATTGTTCTCACATTTGTGAAAACCACCTTATATGATAATTGACTAATATATATATATATAATAATTTAATTAATTCTCATAAGTCTATTTTAATTTTTTTAAAGAATTGGGTTGGTTTTCTCAAGTATTGGGAAGAATTGGAATCGACAATTTTCATAAAAAATAAATTGCCCAACATTAGTAGGAACTTGTCATATCAATGCATTGTTAGTATCTAAGAATAAAATGCAATTTAAGGTGGAACTTGGATAAGGATATTGGTAATGGTGGATGATTCCAAAAGGGAAAGTGATAAAGAAAATTCATCTAAATAGGGAGAAAAT
>Ga0116229_10006368_pt1 | contig 18988 bp, 18 predicted proteins | sample S1TSphgellanicum_3_FD_87313 | JGI IMG/M metagenome (GOLD analysis project Ga0116229, IMG submission 87313) | Host-associated microbial communities from peat moss isolated from Minnesota, USA - S1T2_Fc - Sphagnum magellanicum MG | ecosystem: Host-associated > Plants > Peat moss > Unclassified... | reverse complement strand
TGTGTTCCCTTGCAAAGTTCCCAACAAAATGGACAAATTGTGAAATATAAAAATAATCGCTCACATATATGTTTATACAATCAATATAAAATTATAGCTTGCATGGGTCATTGACCCCACACATGTTTACCCCATGCTTGGCATGTATGAAGTCCAAGCAAGCAAGTGTCGTGTGGTTCTTCCTTGTTCAAATAGAATTTTATCTCAAATTTGATATTTTAAATTTATTTGGAGGTTTTCCAAGTGGGGTTTGAGCTTGGTTCTCCAATTTTTAAATCTTTTAATTCTAGTTTTAACACATTTTTTTCAATTTCAAAAACCTCTAGACCTGATTCAAAAACTAAGTTCAATTCTATGTACACATTACTCTCTCTCCAATGCTAGAGGTTACATGCAGTGTTTTTTTGTGGTAAAATTTTGTAACTTGGCAAGTGCCAAAAGGGCTTGACAAATGCCATAAAATCAAATGGTCAAATCTACATCTTGTCACCATATATTGAATGATGATAAATTTTTTGGAACCATCCATGTGATGGTCAATTAATATAGGTGTCACCCAAGAAGAGAGCACAATGTCATTTGTTGCCACAATCCTCCTCACGTAATCATGTCATTCAGTTTTGCCACTATTACAAGCTCCTTACCATCGCTGCTCGTTGTAAGAGCTCACAAGAGCAATCACCACCTCTATGGTCAACCAAAACATTTTTTTCTCACCTTTTGTTTGTACCTTTAAGATAATGTTTGTTGCCTGCCTAGAAACAACACAAATCTATGGAGGTTCATTTGTAAGATGAGTTCTAAACATTAAAACATTTAATGAATGCTCTAGATGGCATTTTAGGGAAGATAAATTTAAAAGATCCAAAGATGTAACAAGACTATAAACAAGATCTATTAAGTGTATCTTGTAAATTGATCTTGATGCAAGTCTTGGTGCATCTTGCCTTTAGCATTGTACTAACTTGATATTGAATGTAGGCAACAAAATGTGGTGCAACAACAAATTGGAGGATCAATGCCTAGCTTCAAGGTACAATCATTTCCAAGTTCCAAGGTTTCTTGTTTGTAAAGTTTATTTTGTTGGATATTCATGTTTCAAACTTACAATGTTACTTTGCAATTGACACAGTTGATATGGGTCTCTTGAAACAATAGAGGAATTGAAAATGGATCTTCTATACATTAATTTATACGCATTGTAAATACATATGTAGTCAACCATGTTTGATTTTTTTAGGAGTTGCATTGTAGTTGCATGTGACAACTACTTTAGAACTATTATAAATGTGTCACTAAAGCAATGACTATGTTGCAATTAATGTACAATGTATATACATGTGATTATGCCACGTGTCCATATCTCCACTACCCATTATGGGATACATTTGCAACTAGTTTTTTTATTATGATTCCCATTAATACGATTAGTATGACCACAAGTGCACCACTACTAAAGTACTATTGTTCAACTATGTTATGACTATAAAACAACTACTTATAACTTAATAAGGATACATATTCATCAATTATTTATATCTTCATCATATGTGTATCATTTTGAGTAATTTAAAATGTTATGGGAGTGCTACCTCAAGTTCTAGAAATCATCTTTGAAATGCAAAGGAAAATGAATAATGAAAAAACAAATAAATAAGAAATAAGTTTTCTAACTTACAAAAACACAACCTTTTTTTTTCTTTGGACCCTTCCTACTTTCAAACCTCATAACATTTCTATTTTTTATTCATTTAAAAAGATTTAAAATGCTATAGGAACACCATCTAAAGTTCTACAAATTATCATTGAAATTTAATAACAACAAAACAACATTCAAGGAATTTTATGGGTGTTTGGGAGTTGGCCTTTGTAGCATTTGGTGATTTGTTTTTTGAATTTTTTACCCTTCTATTTTGAAGGGCCATAACTTTCTCTATTTTATTATATTTTTGATGATTATTAATGCATTAGATGCATCAATAGGAAGGGTTCAAGTTTTGTTTAGATGCCAAAAACAATGGAGCCCTCCCCTTGGATTTGGCTTGCCTTGAGTGGTTAAATGTTATAGTTGCAATTCAATTGCAACTAATGAACTACTAAAAAAATTAACCTATATGTTTTGTCTTCGAATCCCATGTTACAAAATATATAAAAAAGGCTTGTTTTCTTATGTTTTCACATTAAAATACATGTGTCATTTTGGGATGAGTAGGAAAAAACTTAACTCAAAGGCAAAACATAAATTTAAAAAACAAATTCATGGCTATTCTTTAGTGGACTTAGTCTTGTGTTTTTTTACCTACTTGCCTACCTAAATAAATAAGTAGGTAGGTAGGTCTTAAGACCTACCAACCTAGCTATTCAATTTTATTTATTTTTTCCAAAATACAATTCATATGCCATGTGGCAATTTTTTTTATTGTGCCACGTGACGCAATCTTGGATAGTCATTAACAATCATAATGGACAATGAAGATCAATATTTTAAATTTTTAATGTCCAAAAATCTTTATAATGCCACGTGTTAGATTTGATGTTAGCATGACATCACGAGTGTAATTATAATGGAGTTGAATAGTAGTTGAAGATGAGTTATTTTGACTGAGTTGCAATTGAATTGCAATGACTTGCATTGTATAAATGATGAGTTGCAACTTTGCTATTCAAAAAATGAATTGCAAGGCCAATTGTAAAACATTTTTTTTTCATAATGACTTTCAAAAGGCAAGACATGTGATCAGATAACCTCAAGGAACATCATATGGGTATCCCATAATGCTATTTGGAAACGATAAGTACCGATCTTTACATGTGCCATTACATCAACAAGAATATTGTGATCATCTTATTGGAAACAAAAAATGTGCAAGAACGATCAAAGCCCAACATATTAAAAGGGGGGGAGGTGGGGGGCAGCAAGTTGGACCATTAAGGGAAGGCCTAACCCCTTTAAAGAAGCAATAAAAGTGACCTAACAATAAACCAAATGGCCCATTATGGTGCCAAAGGATTCTAACCTTACTAACTTCTCCGACATGGTTATGGTATGAGCATCAAACTTGGTATAATGCAACAAGATACTTGGTGATGGAAATACAATACATTGTAGGTAGCCCAACCACTAGACATAACAAATCAAAAGCATTGCAAAAATTGCCCAAGGATCTACAAACGTAGGAAGGCTAATAATCATGTTGAGGTCCTTTTGGAATGCCTTTGATACAAAGGATTCCACAAATGGCTAAGAACCCACTAGAACCCCTAAAATATGAAAACTAAATTGAAGTGCAAGAAAACCTAGAGGAAATAATATAGATTATTCTAACCCCTGTGAGACCAAGCTACACACTTTAATGGTTTGACTAAAAGTCCCAATGCTCCAAACTCCTCTTGTAATCGCAAAAAAACAAGCACCACATTCGAGGTAGGACCAATTATGTGTGTATCATCCACCAATGAAGGAAAAACACAAGTAATGTGGGTTGCTATAGTAGGACAAAGAACAGGAAGATGAATTAGTGCAAACAACGCTCCTCACAAAGGATCCCCCTATTGTGTACCAAACTTGAAAATGATTATGAAATCCTTGTGTTTAAAAGCCTTCAAAAATATATAGTGGAGATGGGCGTGCGTAAAACCAATGAACAAATATGAAAAACTAATCCAAGGTGCCGGTATAAGATTACAATTCTTGAAAATGGTTGTTTTAAATATTAAATTAAACACATTTCAAACATCCACCTATAATACCATCCACTCCAAATGTAAATCCAACACAACTCTAACCCTATGAACCATTGTCTTGCATCCGATCGATGTTGCCACCCCAAATTGCTGTGGACTAAAATGCTCTGCAAATGTATCCTTGAACTAGATTACCAGTGTGCAAGCAACTAAATAATAAATCACCTTTTTAATCACGATGGGTTGAATGCCTTTGGCTTGTTTTTCCAAAACTAATAGTCACGATGCTACAAGTAGGCGTGATATTGATGGAAGAACATGACCACAAGCGATGTGCCCACATATCCCAAAAATAATAATAAAAGCCACTAATAGAGTCATCAAGGACAAGGCACTATCGCAAAAATTCATACAACATATTTGAAAGACCACTAGACGAAAGACATGGTGAACACGTCAAAGCATAAATAAATGCCTTTTTATCCAAGGTGTAGTCATACTAACATGTACCAAAAGCAACCATAACCACTACTTAATATTTTGGATTGTAAAATAATAATAATAATATTTTAAAATAAAATCTTATTATGAATATATTATGACATGTCATAAAAAATTGGAATCAATCTAATGAATGAAAAATACATCTAAGGGCTTTTAACCTCTTGTAACTATTGATTAAAAGTTGCATAAAAATAACTTAAAGCAATTTAAAACAGTTTTGACACTAAAAGCACAATTTGAAAATATTTTTAATGACATATTTTTGGATTTTTAAAAATATAATTCTCAACATAATAATATTTTTTAGAAATTAAATTTTAAAAATATTTTTTGAAATACATATTAAAAGATTCCAATAAGATTTTTTTTAAAAACAATGGTCTAACAAGGCACGTACAATTCTTAATAGAATGGTTGAACCCTCTAAAACAAAATCATCAACGAAAGGGAGGAGGTCAATTTCACCAATGGATGAAGATGGCAAAGGGTTGTAATGATTTTAATTAATGGAGTTGCGTGAATGTTGGGGGCCAATGCACATATTGCTCAAACACACATCACAAACTTCATGGGTCACAACTTGATAATAATAGTTTTGTGAAATTTGTTTTCCATATGTTTGTATGGAATATACACAAATGTCATTCATCTATTTGTATTATTTGAACATCGATGTTGTGTGCATTGTTTAGACATGAATGTCATATGTTTGTTCGTATTGTTTAGACATGAATGTTGTGTGTTTATTCATATTGTTTACATACGAAAATCGTGCACACAACTTCCGTGTTTAAATAATGCATGACATTCATGTGTAAACAATATGAACCCATGAAATAACAAATTTCGCACGGATTTGGAATGAACCCATGAAGCTGATAAATTTGTGATGTATTCCCTTACATGAGCACATGCCTATGCATGATGTAATTGTGTTGATGGAGGTGGAGTAGGATTTGGTGTCATCTTTGAAAATCTTTGGGAAGCTAATGCATGTGCTTTAATTGTATGCTCCTTTTGTAATGTTTCCTAGTTTATTACCATGTACCGATGCAAATGGGCATGAGTATCTTGGTGGCCTTTTTCACCACCTTGTGGCAGAAATGACAAACACCAAGAATGGTAGAGCAAAAATGCATGCCAAGTTGCTATGTTAAATGGATCGAATGCCAACCAAACTAAAGGGATACACAAAGCATGTTAAACCTCAACACATAGAGGAATATGGAATATGATGGTATAAATGAAAGCATGGTAAATCAAGATGGAAAACATTGTTGATATCTAATGATGCAATTCATGTCCAAGTTGAAAAATGAGGAGAAAATAATAATGCCGAAAACATTAGCACCTTAAAAGCTAATAATTTATTGTGCACGGTGCACGATCTAATGACATGTTAAATGTGCTCCTATTATGTATAAGCTAGGACAAAGAACACATGTACGCTATTGATTAAATGAGTAAGCCCTTAGTGTAGGTATAGATGATTAAGGAATAGCCCATGGCTAATGAGGTAAACAAGGTGTGAAATGTGAGGACAAATTAAAATGCAACTAAAGAGATTGCATGAAGCAAAATATATGCAATGGGAATCATTAGGTGAGGTGGTGGAGATGTCTCATGACATTCCATACAAGTCATCACAATATCATAATCTTGTTGTGATATTTGTTGACACTTTGATGACGATGAAATTGTAGGGCTTGCCATGACCATATGCACTAATTAATGAAGCCCTAAACCCTAAACCATCACCAAAAACAACCGCCTTCTAGTTTTACATCTACTAAAGTTTCTTATAGGATCATTACAATGGACTAGTTACCTTCACTAAGAAGCTTTTTATTAAAAACACAATCCACTTAAGTGGTTCATTATAAAAAAGTACATGTTGCTCCTATTAGGGTTTTTTTGTCCCTCCCACACATGCTCATAAAAGCTAAAGGGGTTATGGCTATCTCAGTGCATGGTTAGCAATCATGCAAACAATATAATGAAAAAAATGAATGTCAAAAGGAAAAAAAACCTGTAAACTAACAAAAGATCCCTAAAAACATTAGTGACAAATAAATTGTCATCCACACAACATAGTGTTGGTCCTTTCCTCCCCTTAGTTTCTTTGCAACCAAACTGAAAGGCTTGTAAAGTGAGTAAAGGTTTTGTGCCAACAAGTATAATCTAATTTTGTTTTTTGTCGGAATGTAAAAGTGTTTCTTATTCGCAATTGTGTTAAAGGATTATTAAGGTCCAATTAAGGTTTTGTACAAAACTTCATTAGAACGTGATGAGTGGTAAGTGAAGAGATGATGGCCTTGTTACATCCCTCCTTCTCTTCCCTATGCTTTGCGGCTTGAGTTTTTTTTTCTTTTGTCGTGCATGTGTTATTGTTTTCATGGTGCAGCAACGATGTTTTGGTTATGTGTAGTAGGATCCGTGCAGGTATCTGTCTTAAAAGCCTTGATTTCTCTCTCTCTCACTTTTTGTTGCAAATCTACAATTGATCATAAACTCATCTATTAACATTAAATCTAATTTGGTTCTCTTTAGTTATTTTCTTACTCCACAACAAATCCTAATTGCTTTTGTAATTTTCTTATTATTGCAATAGACCCACGTAATTTCTTTTCTTATTTTCTTATCCCAAAGAGATAGATCATGATGAAACCTTCCCAACCATAATTAATGAAAGCACCCAAACAAGGGGAGAATAAGGAACAAAATGGAAGGACCTAGGTCCAAGAAGACAAATGAACCACCTAAAAGGGTGAACCAATTGATCCAATTATTTACTTGCTCACGTTTTTGTTTGCTTAATCATGTCAATTGTTTTTCTTGGTTTTTTTACTTGCAATAGATCCAATAATTTGTTTGTTGGCTTCATTTACTCGTAGCAGATCTAATTTCTTCATATCTACCAAATGATTGGCAAGATCCAGAATTTAGACATCTTGATTTTCTTCCCTCTAACAACTTAATCTATTTATTACAACACAGTTTTTTTCCAGAAAATTCTTATGAAGTTTTCTTTTTCAAGTTTTTTTTACAAAGGGACTTTTTAATTCTTGTAGTGTAAACCATTATCAAAAGTCTACACACAAATCTAATTCACTAATGTTAGTACCATATGAATTAACATAATTTGACATATTAATCATTCATCAAATGGTGTGGAAGAAAAAAGGGAAAAATAATGAAATGGAGAAAACAAGGGGAAAAACATCTCCAACTTCCCTTTCCCTTTGCAACTAAGAAATGATAATGACTTCTTAAATTATATTAATAATTACCCTCCAAAGCTCTTAAGGTTTTGGTCTACAAATTAACATGTGTATACTTTTCTAAGTAGTCTTTAAATATTTTATTTTATACTACAATATGATAATCTCTAAAATCACCATCCAAGAAGCGATTTTTCCCTTTGCAATTGCAACATATCACAAGGAATTATTATGATAATTAGAAACCGTGAATGGGGAAAAAAATTAGATAGATCCAAGGTTATGTAGTTTAGTTGCACTTGGCTTTTGTGTTTTTTTGCATTACCAATGATAATCAACTATCATAAGGTCATAATATTAATATGTTTAAATTATTAATATATTATGTAATTAATAATATTTTCATTTCCACTAGTTTCAATAATTTAGTTTATATTTGTAATTATAATGAAATATCATATCAATTTACATATTAAAATATCAAAGATGCCAAAATGAGACAATAGTTCAAACAAAATAAATCAAAAAATGACATCCATATACAATAAAATATGGAAAAAACAAGATGAATTATTATTATTATTGTAGTAGTTGGTAGGTCATATTTGGATGAAGGATGAAGATTATCAAATTTAGAAGATATACAAACCATTTGATTTCATCAATTAATTGTGTTTGTTTTATGGCAACATCTTCATTTTTTGTCCTTTTTAAAATGTAAATAATCATTTTTAAGAAATTCATATGTTACAAATATGTTTAAAAACATACATACACCTTGCAAAACAAGGGTCATATGTTGAGTTCATTCTATTTTGTAACAAGTTTACACTCAAAACAACATATGATCTAAGAGGTATTAAATTTAAGTGATTTTTATTGCTAAGATTAAACAAAAATCCAAAATATGAAAAAAAAAAAACCTTTCAAAGTCTTTTAGATTAAGGTTTCCATAAGGTTTCCAATTACACATTTCATATTCTTGACATGGAAGCTTTGGAATTCATTAATTTTTTTAACAAACATGTGTTGAAGCTACTTTTATTTTATAATAGTCAAACATATAAATAATTTTGAAAATATTATGAAACTATTAAATCATGTGTGCTTTTTATGTCCCATGAATTTGTTGTAAATGTTGCAACTTTATCTCAATGCATGTTATTAATTCAATTAGAGTCCATTTTTAATGTATTTGAACCATATTCACAACTCGAGGGGGACATGTAATATTATATTTGTGACCTACATACATCAAAAAACTATTTTTTGGGGGGGTATTAGGTTTTGGATTCATATTTCTCTCCACCTTATTATTATCTAATTCTAGTGATGATGGTTTTCATTGAAGTTGGTTTAGGTGGGATAGGTTTAGGTTCCATAAGTCATCATACATTACATAGTTATACCGCAAAATGCGCATTATTTTGGTTTGGAATCTATTGTTGTAATGATATAATGAAATTATACAAAGTCACTTTGTATTTTTTATCGTTTCATATCTTTTGTTATAACAATGTAATGAGCAATGGTGGAGGTGATGGGCACTCAACAACATGAGATGGTGAAGGAGTAACTTCCATTAATTGTTTGCTTCAGCTAGGTATAATTTGGCAAGTAGAGTACAAAAAATATGTCCCAATTCTTGTAGTCGTAAGACGAACAATGAGGACGAAGGGAAAAGAAAAAAATAGAAGGAACCGTGGAGGGAGTGAATGTCACTCTAAATTTAGTCTAAATCGGGGGGAAAGAAAGCACTAAGCAATGGCAATTTCCAAATACATGTTTCGTTGCAATGGATTAGAGCAAAACTTTTATATCCTTCAAGATGTTCTTTCATTTTCAAGCAAAAGTTTACTACGAAACTGAAAATAACATGTTTGTAGTATGATGCCTTATACACTTGCATTGTGTTCTATCTTTGTTATAAAATTATGAGGAAAAGAATGTGGATTGGCAACTGCTTGGAGTTGCAAAACATAAAGCCAACAAAGGATCACAATATTGTCGTGCAAAAGCAACCAACATGGTGGATGATCTTCAAGGCATGGTGTTGGAATTGCAACAAGCACAACGATAGAATAGGTTGAAGGATATTGCATTGTTAGAGGGGCAAATGCATTAAATGTTGTGGGAATGGAAGGCAAAGTTATGTGAAGCTTCCCCTATTTCTTCATTGCTAGTAATGTCCTTCTTTTGCTACTTGTATGCTAGGTTCTTTTGCTGATACGGTCTTTGAAAAAATTTAAGTCAAAGTTGGTGCAAAGATGGGATGAAGTGAAAACTAATGTGTTTTGTAGTCCTTGCAGGCAAAACCTAGCTCCTCATAGCTATCCTTAAACATGGAGCGGTCATTGCAATTAAATAATGAAGATGATGACCTAGTAGCATAATTATGACTTTTTTTCTTTTGACAAACTTGCCTTTAGAGGCTTCTTAGGACTTATTAACAACCTTAGATATGCAGTTCAATATAGTCCTTGTAAAGGCTTGATGTCGTGAAATTTGCATCTAATGTTCACCTTTGGTTCCAGTTGTTGTTGTTGTCTTTACTTCCTTTAAACATGCAGCTTGAAACTTCTTGTGCTAAAATAGTTAAGGTAGCATGATGGATAAAACATCTTTAGATTGTTTGAATAGTACAAAAGGTTAATGTTCAAGAAAGTTGTCTTTTGTAGGATTTTGGGGTCATGGTACCAAAGTTGTTACGTGGAATACCAATTTCCAGTGAAGCTGGTATTGAGCATCAAGCAAGATCAAGTCAAAAGAAGTGTGATGACTTCTCACAAAATTGTGCAACACAACCACCAAATGTCAATTGCTATTTGATATGTTATTCAAACCAAGCATATTTCCTCCATCTATTGTTTTCTTGAATTTTAAATGTGCCTTATGGGACTGCCCAAGACCTGTTCAAGGAGGCAATGAGAGGTTAGTTTATTGTAGTTTAGTTTTGATCAAGAATTGGCATTGAGTGAAGGTGTTTCAAGCATGTGCCCCATACTGAGGCTAGGTGGGATTGACTTAAAGGATGGTCTTCTATTTGCAACATTAAAAGCTTGTGTCAATGGGCAAGCTATCGGTATTCTATAATTACATGGGGTTGCCATTTCCAAGATGCCTTGAAATGTGACAAGTAAACCCTATTCCTTTTCTAAATTTTATGGTTGTTCAATTTGCTCAAAGCTTTACCATTTCAACCTTTATTTCTGCAAAATTTGTTTGTCTCGTTATTCTAATGGCAAGATGTGAATTAATCTTAATTACCCTTACATCAAAATCTTAAACACGTCCAACATCACCAAGGTGATTGCTTGCTGGACACTTTTCATTCAATCAACTTATTAAATGGTAGGTGAAGATTGAGGATATGGAGTGATGGCCACATTATGCATCAAACAGCGGTATGAAAGGAAGCAGTAAAACAACAAAGCATCAAAAAGTTGTAGATGAGGTTCCAGATGAACAATAGTGCAAGAGGTCTAATGGAAGAGACTAGTGCTATAACAAGAAAATATTCCAAGGTTCTCTTTGTGAATATCATTACATACAAATTTTTAAAAAAAACAAGACCTACTCAAAACTTAAAAGCCTATGGTCAAAACTACTATTTCTAAAAAGGTCAAACCAAATTCAAAAAATAGAATTATTGTTTTTCATATTTGGAAAGTCCCAAAGATGGTCAATTGGTAGGGCTATAAAATCAGACCCTAAAGAATTTTCAACTAATGAAAGTTGAAATGCGAAGCTCCAAAATGGTGGAAATAAGGTGAGTTTTAAATAACGTTCACTAAATTGGATTTGACAAGTCTTTCTTATTCTAAAGTTTTATGTATAGGTGTTTTATTGCAACTTTTCTATAACTAAGGTGGGGTAGGTTCAGTGATGTATTTGCTCATGGCAAGGATTTTTGCCTTAGGCATTACATTACAAAAGTTCCCTAACTATTTAATCAAAATGGAAGCATTAGCACATCTGTTTGCACACTTTAATTGCATAGAAAAGTTGCTAGTGTTTGAAGTAGTAGTACCACATATTGGTAGAGTAGTTGATATAACTAAGGTGGGGTAGGTTCAGTGATGTATTTGCTCATGGCAAGGATTTTTGCCTTAAGCATTACATTACAAAAGTTCTCTAACTATTTAATCAAAAGGGAAGCATTAGCACATATGTTTGCACACTTTAATTGCATAGAAAAGCTGCTAGTGTTTGAAGTAGTAGTACCACATATTGGTAGAGTAGTTGATGGAGGTGTGCCTATATTGATTTGGGGTTGCAATTAAGCACAAAGGAGAAAGAAGATAGTTGTAGAATGTGTCATCAATGTCAAAGGAATGAAAAGCAGAATGTGATATATTACCTCGAGTGTGACGATAAGTGCTATTGCTTTGCATATATTAAAACCTAGTATGTGCATGGGTAATCTTGTGGCAGTATGGGAACATTTGTAGGTATTGAGACCAACATTTATTGGTGTTTGAGGTTATGTTGATGTTTGTGTCAATGTGCCTACCCACTTCTATTAGGGAGGATGTGACACAAGAATGCCCTTTTTGTTGTGAAAATTGGAACTGCAAGGCTTGATTCTGGAGTTGTGGACCAAAGAGGGTAAGTGGTTTATAACATCCTAAAATGTTGGGTTTAATGTTATGCTTTTGATTGTTAATGAAAACTATATAATAATGGAGTGATATGGTGGGTAACAGGAAATTGTGAAGTTGAGTAGGAAGGAGACTTTTGAAATGTTGAAACATTTGTTCCTTAAGTTACTACCATGCTTAAACAACTTTATCAGGAGCAGCATGAGGAGCTGAAACTATAACAAAGTTTACAATGTACCTTGTTATCCCATTTGTTTCACCTTTTGACAATAGTCATTATTTAATGGCTTATTGTGTGTGTTGAATATGTGCATGTTGTCTTTACAAGGACATCAACTATAAAGGTGGAATAGGCAATGATTCCTAAAGATGAATGCCTTTACTAATAAGTGGCACATCACTGTTAGTATGTGTTTGAATGGTGATTTAGCTTGTTCTGCTTTCAAAAGATGCCATAAAACCTAATTTGGGTCCTAAAACATACATTACATATGGTCTTAGGGAGGAGGTTGGCAAAGGTGATTCAATGACCAAGTTGCATTGTGACATGTTGATGTGGTAAGACGTTTGCTATCAAGGCTTATAACTCTGCAAAAGCTTTTTTGGGCAAGAAAACATAATGCCTTTTGGAGCCATCCCTTCTATTTGTTGTTGTTATAGAGATTTTCAAACTTGCTTATATGCCAAAACATGTTTTTAATAGCAGTTCCCAAATTTAATAAAGGTTGGAATGTACCAAGTGAATGTTTTCACACACACTGCAGAGATCAAATATCCTTATCATCAACAAAAGAAAATGAAAAAACTTTTTTTAAGACTTCAAGAAAAACAAAAGAAGTGAGGCCCATAAAATGGAGGAAGTTAAGGATGAACCGGTTTCAACATCAGACTACAAGGATTCTTTAATTGTTGTGGGCAAAACAAATGTGGTTCCTTGTTCAAAGGACTCTAAAAAATGTTCATTAGTTGGAGCTAGAAGTGAACAACCCATTGATAACAACATAGAAATAAAAGATGATGTTTTATCCTGCAAATTGGAATAAAATGGGGACAGTGGACTACCTGCAAATGGTAAGATAACCCTTTTATGTACAAGGTCTAGGGATGGTGCTAGTGCATTACATCTACATGTGTCCCTTTTAATGCACAACTTGACAATGAGAAGTCATTGATGGAAGTTGGAATTGAATGCCTATACATTGAAACTAACAAAGGAGTGGGAAATGGAGTGAGTGCAACAATTGAGTCATTGTCAAATGGTCATGATAGATCCCAATATGGAAGGGTATTATAGGACATATTTTGAGGACAAGATGTGCCAAAGGTGAAATAATACTTGAAAATTCACTGGAAGGAGTTTCTGCACTTAGATGGCAAACATGTACCATTTGTAAGATCTCTTCTAAGTTTTTTGTTACATTGTACACTTAGCTTCCTTTAACCATGATTGAAAGTTCATCCCTCTTAGCAATTCATTTGACTTAGGCTTTCATGGCAATCCTTATTTAAATTTCCTGGCTTTCATTTCCCTTGGGAATCCATTGGTAGATTACACACCCTATTCATGATCAAACCTTTTTCTTGGATGAGGAGCACAATAGAAAGTTAAAGGAGGAATTTGGTAGATCAATATTATTGTTTAAATTCATCTTCATGTTGCCTCAATCTACTCTAACTTTGAGAGAACATGAATTTGGTTTGGAGTTCTTGAAAGGGAGATAATCGCTTTATTATGCCTAACATCATGGTTAAAGTAATCTTTTCATTTTTTGAATTATTTGAAGTTAGCCTTGAATCCAAAGTTGGTATCATACACAATATGTGCCAAGTCTCTTCAACATCTTATTGTTAGGTGATTTACATAAATCCCCAACATGTTAACTTTCAAAATTCATGGACAATCTATACGATCATGTATTATTAATGTTTGGCAACAAATTATTTTTTTAATTATTTATTTATCATCACTGGGAATGCGAAGCCAAATTTTGTAATATGCACATATTTTAATCACCGTATATTTGTTTATAATTTTGTTGGCATCCATTTCAATACCATACATTAATTTAACTTTTTTGTTTTAAACAATTTGGAGTTATAAAAGTTTGGAACTGAAAACAAAAATGAAACTATGGAAGTGCAAGCAAGATATTTTGACCTTACTTATTACCTTGTTTTTCGAATGCTACTCACGTGCGAGCAACCCTCCGGACATAATTGTAACAAACAAGAAGAGTCGTACACATAACTAAACGGCGAGCAAACGACCAAACGCACAAACTAGGGATCACCCAAATAGACTCTATAGGGACCGGCAAGAAAAGTGGGGCGTAGCCAAAAAGAAAAAATATTGCTACGATAAAAATACTTTTGAAGATTCCTTGGAGACCAAAGCTTTGGCCAGAAATTGACGGGTGACAGATCCTTCCATAATGTATATTTGTAAAATTAAAAAGTACATTTTTCAAAATTTTCCTTAAGCATCTTAAATCAAATGGAGCTTCTAGATTTTTTCATCAACACCTTTAGCCTCCTTCTAGTTAGCTTCTCAAAAACAATTCTACAAAAAATTCTCATTTGGACTGGGAAAAGTACCCTAAAAGTATCCCCAAAAAATATGTTAGTTTTTGAAGGTTGGGAACGAATTTCAATATGATAAAAATTCCATTGAAAAATTATATATATATGTTAAAATGGTCACCACATCAATATTGAGGGTTGAAATAAATAAATAAATTATTTACAAAAAATATTCATATACTTTCAAGTATTTCAATTTTACTTTTTAAAAAATCAAAGGTCCAATTCAAGTATTTGCAAGTGCATTTGAAAAATGTAATTATATAAATTTAATTTTAAAAACTAATGCCAACAATAGTTTAAAAAGAATGTACCCAAAATTTTTGATATTATTTCATAAATTCATCTATTTGTTGTCCTTTTTCTTTGGAGACCCCCAATCTTTACATAACAAAGCACATTTTGGGCTACTTTATCATGCTTTCACATATGAAATGTAATTGAAATGAAAAAAATTGCAAATTTATAAAATTTTAATTAAAAAAAAATCAAAACATTATTTCACAATAATTGAATCTACTAACAACTAATACTTTAAATCTTTAATGCACATGCTATTTTTTTGTTAAGAAATTATAATATTAAAGATTTACACATACCCTATATTCATCATAAATTTATTTTCAAAATATACATAACTTGATTTTTCAATTAATTAATTTATAATTTCTATTCAACAACCAATATATTGTATCATATATTCTACTGATGTATTTTTTACTTTTTTCAAATAATGTCTCCCTTGGGTTCAAAATATAGCTCTTGATTTCAAATTACACATTCCTAACATATTTAATAATTGATTACATCAATTGCATGTCATTCTTACATCACATGTTTCTCAATCAACAATCATTATGTATCACACTAAAGTTTTCAAAACGTTGAAAATCCTTTATGCATGTTAGTCTTTAAAATGTGTGATTCACATTCAAATGCAAAATTGTAAATTTCATTTTTTCATTCAACATTTACAATTTTAGGCTTAATGACTTAATGACCCATTAAATGATATATTGTTTGTTGTAATTATTGACTTAAACATCATGATCATTGATTGTAAAAGTCCTAAATTGAACCTAAATTTGAACATTTAAAAATGTCTTGGTCTATGGTAAAATTTTAAATGATATTCTATATCCATGCATTTTCAAGAATTTCAACTTTTGTTTAGTTCATGGTTTGACCATAAGCTCGAATTTTTGACTATAGTTTTCAAAACAAGATAAATAATAGTACAACAAGTTGAAAGACAAAGAAAAGCTAGCTCAAGAAGAACTTTTAAAAAAAAAAACAAAGAATGAAAAAGAAAAGACAAAGACATGTAGAGAACAATGTGTCTTTTCATACTTAATTTAGCCAAACAAAAATGTCTTTTCCCATTAAAAACAATTAGGGCACACAAGCATACATGACTTGAAGCCATAGACTTTGGATAAATCCAGAGAACAACAAAATAATATAAATCACAATTATATGTAGCAAGTAGATGTTTCAATTGATTAATGAGTAATTAAACAATGCTCAAATGTTTCAAACCTTAACATTGTTCTTATTATTATCTTAAGTAATGGGGGCATTCCCATAAGGGCTTGACTAATCCGGAATTTATACAAGAATCACATTTCCTTTGGCAATTAGTTTAAATGATTGCCTATTGTAAGGGTGGTGAGAGAGACCATGGGCTAATGGCCAAATGAAACACACACCCACTTACAAGGTGACCATGAGTACCAATCATGTTAAGTATCTATGTTATGATGCTTTCATGTTTTCAAAATGAATTGAAGTTGAAATATTTTTCACAAAATTTCCAAATCTTGAAGGTTTGAAATTCTTAAAAAAAGAATTCCCCATACTAAACCATTTACTACGTTCTACTACAATAGAAAATGAAACCCATAAATGTAGGGAAAACCCACCAAAGAACCTCTTATCTCTTTTCTTATGTTCCTTCCAAATTATGGACACTTTAATTTGCAAGCCTAGAAAAACCACTTGAGCTTGGAATAAAACTTCAAAAGCTAATGGAAGCATGTGCCTTGACCTAGGGTTGCATGCATAAGGAATACTCATAAGCTTAAGATAATATGGGTTTGTTTATTATCATAATTTAAAGCCATATTATCCAAAGCCTATGATTGGGTTTAGAAGGTATACATAACTCTAATTTGATTGTTAGAAAAGATGAAACAATGCGTTGGAAGAGGGATCACATCCATTGTGCCCATGTGAAGTCAAATGAAGTGGGAATGTCTTTCCTTCTATGCTATCCTTGGGTCATCTCTAGGGCTGTAATTTTTTATTGTTGTGATAACATGACTATCAGTTATATTAGCTATTAAAAAAGTCATCAACAAAAGTGAATTTGTGAGTTAGGAAATTTATATTGTAATCAACCTTTTGACAGTTATAATCAAGCTTCTAGTGAGGAAGAAAGGACAAAAACAAAAAATTGGACAAGTTTTTTAGAATAATAAGTTGTTAAGATCATAAGTTACTTCTTTGAAAGAAATTATTGTCATTAAAAAAAATCTTGAATAAAAGCAGACTAACACAATCGCAATTAGCAAGGGAATGTATAACACATTTCAAGATTTTTTTAACATGCAATTGAATGCATGGAACTTTTAATTGAAATGCCACCAAAAGACATGGAATAAAGAATGAGAAGGGTTCAGCATTAACTATATAATTTGGTGGGTGGTTAAAACTTGATGTCAATTATGCACACATAATTTTCATAATGATAAACCCCTCTCCTTTTAGGAATCCACATTCTAAGTATAGCACATGGTTAAGAAATACATGGTTAAATGAAGCCATTCACACTGATCTTAATTTCATTGTCAAAAGTTATGATAATATGGTTCATGACAATTGACTTTCCTTGGCCCTTCAAATTGGAGGAAAGAAATATCTAAATGTGAATTACATTATGCATTTTTTGTTAATGTACATGTTATTGAAGAATTTATCTTTACATTTGTCACAATCAAATGACTTCAGCTGTGATTGTGGTTGTATTTGGGTAGCATTTAGGGGCCCCTTTCTCTCTATCCTAATGGCCATTTTTCTTTGATCCTACCATCGATGCCCCATAATTTGCACTATCATAGGCCATCAATGCAACCACCTTTCATGCTAATTAATTCAGGTGCACCCAAAGTTTTTGTTTTCTCTCTTGAGATTATCACACATCACAAAGTTTTTGGAAACATGAACATAATTGTTTTTGGAAATAAGACTTTTGTTCAAATGTTAAGGGTGATAATTGGGGGCACATAAAGCCATGTGAGAAAATTGATAGTGTATGTGGAGGGCACTTTATATCCATGAATTTCCCTCCTAGAAATTGGGAAGGATGTTATGCCTTCTCCTCAAAGATGGGAGGGAAATTATGCCTACTTATAGTTGCAAGAACCCTCCCATTCATACTCCTTGACATAGATTTGGTTCATGACCATTTTTACCTTGTGATCTATGATAGGTGAAGCCCATGGGTGAGAATATTCCCAAAAATGTTGGGCTGGATTTGGCTATCACCTTGTTTTAGGCCCCTTATTTTGGGAAGGCCCCCACACCCTAGGGTTTTATCGCTCACATAGTGACTACTAAATCAGTTGAGCCCATAAATAATTGCATTTGGTTGACCCAAATTACTCTTATTTCCCAAAAGGATCAATCCTCAAAATAATCCTTTATTTCATTGAATTCAAATTAGTCATATTATTAGCCAATCGCATGTTCACTCCATGTTAAATGAATCCCAAAAGAACAAAACCCTCAAAATAGCCTTATTCCCCAAAAAGGTCAACCCCCCAAATTCCTTGGATTCCCCAAAAGGATGAACCCTCCAAGTAATCTTATTTCTCAAAAAGAATTAACCCCAGATTAATCTTATTTCCCAAACGGATTAACTTTCGAATTGGTTCTCGCTAGTCAAAATAATATTTATGAACAATAAAACTTTTGGCACTTGAAACAAAGAAAAGAGATTGCAAGTTGGGCGCGAGAGAGACACTACGCACGAGAAAGCAACAGACTGGGTGGAATAGAGACAGAGACTCGGCAAGAGAGCTAAGAAGAGAGAGAAAACAACAAATCGGGTCTCAAGATCTCAAATTAGCAAGAGTGACCTGGCCTCATTAGTGTCCAGAATTTCTTGTTGTCTCTGCCGAAAGGTTTGACCAAATGTTTCATTGGCCCATTGCTCCAAAAAAATGAAACTCTGGAGACTCCTCAAAATAGAAGGTTTTGTTGTGACATATATACTTCCTCCCTTTCAAACCAGCTATATAGGTGAAAGGAGGACAACATTTGCCTAAGCATATGGGATAAAAATGAGGTGCTATGGAGAACATGTTGGGGAACATATTGGGAACCTGATAGGAACCC
>Ga0116229_10006367_pt1 | contig 18990 bp, 15 predicted proteins | sample S1TSphgellanicum_3_FD_87313 | JGI IMG/M metagenome (GOLD analysis project Ga0116229, IMG submission 87313) | Host-associated microbial communities from peat moss isolated from Minnesota, USA - S1T2_Fc - Sphagnum magellanicum MG | ecosystem: Host-associated > Plants > Peat moss > Unclassified... | reverse complement strand
TAGGACCTTTTATCTAAACCTTTGTTTTGAACTTCATTTTCAGTTCATGAAGGGTCTTGAAAGCACATGAATTCCATTCCTGTCATGGCTACTAACTTAATATATGTACATGTATCACAATTTGTGAATATGAAATTTGAAGATGTATTTTTTGATCTTTTTTACTTTAGTTTGTTTATTGAACAATATGTACATTAGACTTGAATATGTTGTACATTTGCATAATCAAAATTTGTACCTACTTTCATGTGGTGTAATTTTTTATTGCAGAAATTAGGTCATGTCTCAATGAACATGGTTTTTCAAATTCTGACCGTGGAAGTACTAAGGAGTGTAAATTGCCATTGAATGCAAAATCTGCCTTTGACAACCTTTCTCGAAGTTGATTGCAATCTTTGTCTACCCCTTGTCCACAATAAGATGTGCTAATTGTTTCAAAACCTATTTGGCCTATTGACTATGTTTTTTGTTCTAATCAAACCATCCACAATCTCAATAAAGGTACCTAATATCGTAACTTTCCTACATGAAGTCAATATTGAATTTTTAATGTTTGTTTTAGATTGTTTGTTCTTGATGAATAAATGTTTTTGAAAACACATGATTAGACAATTAAAGGTCACTTTATATATGCATAATTGATTTTTTCACATATTGAATCTTTAAAAAAAATATACTATAATATTTGATGCAATCTGAATTTGTACCATTCCTTTTGTTACAACCATATGGCCATGCAAACTTGTGTTTTGGTTGTGTCCAAGGTTTAACACATTGTCCAATTTGTGTAGAGGCCATAACTGGTTGGCATTGGAAACTCGCAATTTCCCTAGTGGTAAACCCTTTGGTCCTTTCATTGACAAATGCATTTGATGCATCAAAAGAACTCTAGCTACCTTAGCCAAAGAAAAACAAACCAAGTGTTCCAAAAGGAAGTTCAGCAAAAGCACCAAAGAACGCAATAGTTGAAGATTTATTAGAAAATCAAAATAGTTGGGATTTTGATAATGACACTAACAACAATGAGGAGAATGATGGTTTGGTCCATAAATCTTTTTTAGCTCCTCAATTTGGTCCATCATAGTTAGTTGGTCATATTACACATAATGATAATGGTGGATTCCAAATACCAACCACATATTCACTCATAGACAATGTGAATCCATGTCTATCACCTTGCCATGTTTCAAAGGATATTACGTTACCAAATGAGAAGCCTAAATTAGATGTACATGAACTTGCCCCAAAATTTGTTGCAAAAAAGACTACGATTTTGAGTGTACTATCTTTGCCAACTAGTACTCAACCTAAAGTGCAGGAAACAATGCTTAAACCTAGTGTCAGGCAAAGAAATTCCACACTCCCCAATTCGAGAGTTGAACCATGCCTTACACGAGCTAGTGTAGTTTCTACCCCAAAAACAAAAGGATAGAAGAAAAGAAAAATTTAGTAGTCCTACAATTTAGAGCGCATATTTGCATTGTATTTGAGCTTCAAGTTATATATATAGATATAATGCAAATCAAATTTCAGTTCTTTTCATGTTGGCCAATATCCAAGTTGTTTATATTGATGTGGTTTTTAATTTGTTCAACATTACAAGAGAATGGGAAACTAAATTGTGCTTGGTCTTTGCCATTCTAAGTACTTTCCCAAGTGTAGGTATTTAATTGTCCCTTCTACCCATTGAATTATCTAGCAATCCTACACATAGGATTTTTTTGTTCTTATTATAGCATGTAGTAGGTCCATGTTATCCTAGGAGAATGCCACATTGTCTGAAGCTTCAGTTTGAATCACGAGTGGCATGTTAGGTTGGCTATTATGTTTTAGAGTTATTTTTAGTACAATTACCATGCATGGCAACCTATCAACTGAATAGGCCTAATAATTCTTATCTGAAGTTGTTTTTGTAGCTTTTGTCTTGATTTGATTACAAATATCAAACAAAGAGCTAAGAGATTCAAAGACATTTGGATTACAAGTTAGCAAAATATCATTTAGGGCATGGATACATCTAAGATTTTGTAGGTCACAAGTGAGGTGCATATATGTGATGGGCTACTTCAACTTGAACTATCTAATTTTGTGGGAGAAATATGTAGTTCTCATTGCAAATATGAAAGCATCTTGATTGAATTTCAATTGCCTTTGTATACATTTGTGCTTAGAAACTAGGAAAATCTAAATTTTTGTTGTGGGCATTGATTCTCATTGACTTTCAAGACCAAGTTTACTTGTATACAAATGTTTGTAGTTTGTTGGAAAGCTTGAGCCATGGAAATATTTCAATCAACACCAAATGAAAAGTGATAGGGCATAGTGGGGGGTGCATTTGGGGAGGTGAAAGCAATGCAATCAAAACTTGATGCTATAACAAATGTTATTATCACTTTCAAAAGGTTAAATCTTATATCAATCATTGATGGAGGAAAATCCATGGCTTTTCTAATATTGTTTTTTGTTCAAGTCTTATGTTGTATAGTCATGGGATTATGTTATATGTTTAAGGGCTAGGAAATAGATTTTAGTAATGGAAACTTCTAGTTTTGTGTAATGGGTATGCTATAGAATTATCCATAAAACCATCGTTCTGAGTTCATAAATATTTCACAGTTATTTTTGACTTTAATATATCAAATTGTTTAAATTTACAATCCTCACAAACAATAGTGCATACATGTGTAGATTGATCCTACTTAATACACACATATATATTCAACCTAATTTCAATTGTAATGCTAGGCCTTAGTATGTTTTCCAAGTAAGATGCTCACACTTTGTTGACTATGGAAAAGTCATTGTTTTGTGCTTTGAACAGATTTTGCATTGTGTGTATTAGTTGGAGGCCCAAAGAATGGGATTGATGATGTTGTGCAAAAGTTGGTGCATCTATGGTAAATCTTCATTTGGCAAGTTCCAATATTCTTGCACTTTGATAGGTGGAATGAATTAATGGTGAACTATGAATGAGAGTTTGTATTGAGGGTTGTCAAGATTGGTTGTTATACTATTCTAGATACAAGGTTGGGAGGATGGAGTAGCTTGAGACATTTTATCAAGCAAAGAAGCGAGGGGGTGTGGTATGGAAATTGATTCCATATCCTATTTTGCCTATGTCAAATGTATGTTCATTTGTGCAGTTTTGGTTGGCCAAAAGATACCTTCAATTCTTAGTTTACAAATACAAATGTTGCAATTTTTTTGGACATACTCAGTTTGGAGACTTTAGGAGTCCAAAGTGTTAAAGTTGCATATCTAAATATGTTTATCTTTGCATACATATGTGATTTTGAGCATTGTTTTGTACCTTCTAGGGAGACTGCATATGATTTATTCTATTTTGTTTGATTGTTCATAGATGGTTAATTGTGATCTTACTCAAGCGATTAGTCCATCAATAAGGCTTGAAGGCAATATAACATGTATTTAATTAATTCCAAACTAAACTATTAATTTTGAACTTTTCAAATTTGGTGGTTAGGATCAAGTTTTCTTAATAAAACATTGGAAATATCTATTTTTTGGATCATTTAATGAGGAAAAAAAATATTAATATCTATTGTTGCATCATATGGTGGTTCCCAAATCAAAGTTTTTTTACCAAATTTTAAATCTTTAAATGGTCATTTGTTAATTTTAAACTATTCACAAGTTCATAATTAATAAATTACATGATATATACGAATTGAGGTAGTTCATCTTCTTACTTTATGTTACAATAATGGAATGGAAACTTCATAGTGTAGCTCTCAATTTCATTCATCCATTTTCATGTTAGAATTAATAGAAAGTTCCAAAAATGCACAAATTTTAATGATTTTTGTACTCCATTTCATATCATTAAAAAATGTACATTTCACAAATGGTGTGAAAGTTTTCCTAATGAAATCCTTGAGTTCATGAATTCCTAACAAAACCTTGGAATGAGTTCTTAAGTATTTGGTTGCCAAGGAGTTATTGAGTTCCTAAATGGTTGGGTTCCTAACTATCAATTCCTAGAAGTTAATTTGGCCTAGGTTCTTGATTGCCAAAAGTTCATGAGTTAAATTGTTTGGGTTCCTAACTATCTAAATTCATGAATTCATCTTGCTTGGATTATTGATTGCCAAAGTTCATGAGTTCCTACTTGGGTTCATGACTATCAAATTCCTGAATTCATCATGCTTGGGTTCTTGGTTCCCAAATTTTCTGATTATTAACACCCCATGCCCCCCCCACCAAGTGCACTTGAAATAGAAGTGTTCAAAATATCTTAGTTATTGAATATTATAACCTAGATGCACCACAAAAGCCATCCATAAAATTATAGAGCATGCAACATAAATTTGTACATGTAATTGTTAGTAATCTCTATTCAATTTTGTAATTGCCAAACACATAAGCTAATAATTCTCTAATGTGCTCACATTCTAGAAAATGCATACTTGTTAAGATTAACAAATGAATGACACATTACAAAACATCTAAACCTAATCTTTACTCATTGTCAAAATATGTAGCCCCATGCTCCTTTTAAACAAACTTAATTTGTTCCAATGTAGTATTAGGTAGATTATAAATAGTGGAACCACCTTTCTATTTGTGCACTACTTGTACCATAGAAAATTTTGAAGCACACATTAAATGAGAGTAGATGAAAGTTGGGCCTCTGTTTTTAATCAACACATAAGATGATTTCCTTGTGCACGATTGCCTATAGTAATGACTGATAACAATTTCATCACCCTTTTCCACAAAATTGCCCTAATCATTTAGCCCTACATCTTTTTGCACAATGTGCATATGCTTGATACATTGTAAGATGAAGAAATCAACACCTTCATTGTTACCAGGTGCTGCCACAATAACAAAATTGTCTCCCACCTTCAAACCTGCAACCAACTCATTGCTATTTACCCCTACCCCCAGTTAGTCTCATCATATTCAACATTATAGATATCATCTCCTAAATGACAAGGCTCCAATGTGACTAGCCTCCATGGCTCAATGTAGCCCTTTGAAATACAATCTCTTGCTATAACATTTATGCAATGGTGGCAAAAGTAGGATAATTCTCTCACCTCCAAAAGGACATTATTTAATGCATTGACTGCTCGCACTAAATGCATACGTCAAAATCTTGGCACTGTTTTGTAGTCAAAACCTTGAGTTTTATCCACATCCCCAACTTTCACTTCCCAAAAGACCTATTTAACATATTTCTTGGCACCTTCATATGCATCATGAGATTGGCCCATTGTTCTTTGAAGGTATAAAACCACATCATGAACATTTTGTAAATTCTCACCTCTAGGCTTGAATTGCTCTTTCTTGATGGCTTGTTTGAGGTAGGCTCTTGCACCATCATGGGGGCCCTTTCCATGCCCTGTAACTTAGTAATTCCATTACATCATCCAATCGAGAGGGAACTATGCAAAAATGGTTAGCCCAAGATATCTTGCCACATGGAACCAAGAGCATGCACCCTTGAATTAACTAGCACAATTGTCACTCCATACATAGTGCATTTTTGGAAATTGGCCATTTGAAGTTAAGTGATTCCAATGTAAAACAAATGCATGTTGCACAAATAGGTTGTCATGTTTTCGATCATTTGAGAGATAATAGTGATATTTAGTTGTTAATCACATACTATTTTGATCTAAGGGGTCCCATGCTAGATTCATTTAGTAAGTAATATGCACAAAGATGGAAAGTTGAAAATTAAATTAATGTTGTTCTTGTATCTCATCCTAGTGTTTGAAAGAATAATTTTCAGCAAAGTTAATGAGTGAGAATACCTCACCTTCCTTGAATGTCTCTAGTAACACCTTATAATGCACATCTTGCCATCTTGTTACATGATTGTGCATAACAAATTCAAGGACTTTTGGGGCAACATACTCCAAGAACTATCTTTGAATTGTTAAGTGATTAACAAGTCAAGCAACCTTTTGTGGTTCACTTGCCCGAGATTCACATGCAGGAACTTTCTAGAAACGCCTCCAAGGCATCAAAACACTATTGTCAAGAGCCAACTTAGAATCACAAAGTGGCAAAATATGAAAGCAACATTTTGGACAATCACCTCTAACATAGTCCAAATTAAACCAATTCTAGCCTGGAGCTTTGGGGTACAAAGTCTTCTCCCATAGGTCAAAAATCTTTGCAAATGTGTGGGAGGTGGCTTGACAAGTAATAGTCCCCAACCCAAAGTTTCCATTTATGGGATTTGCACAAAGTGAGAGGCATCCACACTTACAAGTGGAGTTTTGTTAACCATGATGAATTGCAAAGGCATGCATATTGTTGCACTTTGCTTTTATTTCCACCATCTCCTAATGGTATTTATAATGACAATTATCAAAATCTCATAGTTTTTTCACAAAATATGGCTTCAAATTGTGGAAGGAAATAAAATCAATTTCCACATTTGGGTGCATTGCCTTGAATCTTGTGAAAAAGTTTGGTTGCAAAAAACAATCAATTAGCTAAAAATATTTGAGCATGATGGATGAGTAAACAAGTTTAATTAACCTAATTAAATATTATTAGCTTCAAGGATACACATGTGGAGGACATTTAGACCTAACACCTTGCAAGTATATCCTAAGCATTTAAAAACTACCTTTTGATTTGATCCAAAATCTGGAGTCTAATTTTGATGAATTATAGTTATAGTTCAATTAGGGCAAGTAAGGAAAATTTATGTGGCAGAAAGATGCCTACATTGAATTGCATGTTATATGAAAGGTAGACACTACCAAAAATTATTTCACCCTAAATTTTGAGGTAGTGTATGGTCTAATTGAAATTACAAAGGTTGTAAACTTTACTACACCTTGAACATTTTGAGAAAATTTAACATAATGGGAATTATAGATATGAAATACTCAATTGAAGGCAATGAAGATAAATTACATTTTAGTGAAGGCAAGGGAGACAAGATGGATTTGTGATCAAAATTAGAGCTTTTTGATTCAAATTTGGATTCTAACAATTGCACTAGACAACAATCATATGTAGACTTGAATAGGTTTTTGGCAATATTAACAGTTTGTTGAAAGCAATAATTATTCACATTTGGAAGTTCCAAATCTAAAAGATTAATTGACTAATCTTTTAAAATAAAAATGAAGACACAAGCACAACTCCTAGTCATGACCTTGGCCTCAATTAAAATTGTCACTCCAAATATACTTGGATCCAAGATATTTTGCAACCTGGACACCAACATGAAAAGAAACCTCAACTTTGTTATTTAGTTCTAGAAGTCTGACTAGTAAATGTTTTTGTTAACCATGACCAAGATGTAGCAAATTATGTAATTCTAGCAAAGTTGACGACATTATAAGATATTTAATTTCAACAAAAAGTTAATCCAAAGTTCTAAGATAACATATGCATGCAATAACCAATGTAAAATTGAAAATCTTGTGATCTATCATGGACTAGACTTCTATTTTTAAACAGAAGGGGACAAATATTGATTAAACTTTCTATCTTGGACATGAAAGGATGGATTAGACTTTTAGGCTTGAATAGCAAAAGGATTTACAAATGGACTGAACTTCTATCCTTGAATAGGAAGGGGAGGTAGATGGACTAGACTTCAATTCTTGAACTTCTATGGATGAATAGGAAAGGGAAGAGAAATTTGGAATGGAATCCTAGTCTTGAACAAGACCTGAACAAGAAAGCTTAATAGATATGGATACCTAGTCTTGCATTAGATTCTTGCAATGGACTAAATTCCTAGTCCTACATTAGACTCTAGTAATGGACTAGATTCTTATCCTGGACATGCTAGAAAAGGGATATAAGTAAGCAAGATTCCTAGTCCTAAACAAGATAACAATGCAAATGGATTGGACTTTGATTCTTGAACAAGAAAGGGAAGTAGATGGACAAAATAAAGAATGTTTCCTAGATAAGGAAACACAAGTCAAATAATAGACTATCAAAGTCTTGAAGTCCTAAATGGTTAAAAAGTCCTTGGTAATGAACTAATATTACCTTGTACAATAAGGCAAGGAACTTGCCAAGTTGTGAAAAGTTTTGATGTAATGATCCATGGTCCTTTAAAACTAGTATGATGGACAAGTTAATAGGTCCCCATTAAACATTTTTGGTCCAAAGTCTAAAGGAGTCTTTTCTCCAAATTCATTATTTCTTATTAAATGTGTTTTTTTACATTCCTATAGAAGTTATGAAATAGATTAGAATATGTGGTACTAGCAATAAGAATATGCACATGCATATTAGCCATTAGTATTTTTGAATTAAGTTAAGGATCCAAACATTTGGCTTTCAAATTGTGGATATTTTTAGGAACTAGAAGACAATTACAAAATTGAACAAGTCTAAAGATGACTTCAATGAATTTTTTAAAACAAGCAAACAAACAAAATTTTGGTGGGATAGAAACAAATTACCTAGCTCTCTTGTAGGAAATGAGTGGCATGTTTTTCCCAAGTTTTTGTAACAACCAAGCAACAAACAATGCCCTTCATGTTTGGGCCGATTTTAGTCTTTTCAATCCACCACTTTATCACAATACGTTTGACATCTTCATTTAAGGCATTGCTCCTTTGCTTTTTGTCAAATTTGACCCACTTGATGCCTTCAACTTTGTTGTTAAAGAGCTGCTTACATTCCATTGCTTATTGGATGGACTTGTAATTCAACCCCACGCAACTCTCTATTACTTGAATGCCTGAACTACTTTGTGTGGAAACAATTGTTGTTGCAACAATGTGTTGAGTAGAATAATGATTTTTCCCTTCCCCTACTTCAATTCCCCCCACATTGATTTGAGATTTTCACAAATGGCTTCACATTGGAATTTTTTTTTTTGTTTATTACAAAATCAAGCATTACATGTTGTAAAAATGGTTGTTTCAAAATCTTTTTTGTGATTTTTTTGTGATATTTTATCCTTTCATGAGAAGCAAGCTCATGGAGGGTAAAGCTAACTTATTAAGCAAATGTAGAAATTGTTTGATCTTTATTAGACACACCCTTAGAAGTAGTAGGCATAGATCCTTGTAGTGGTGGTTCTTTTGCACATTGTAATGTTCTGTTCTTTTATTTCTTAGCATTTGACTCGAACCTTGCAACCACCTCTACAACAAGTTGATGTCTGCTAGTTTCCCTTACAACTTTTCTTGAATGTCAATTTGCCATCTAGGCCTTTAGGTACAAGAAACATCAATCATTGAAACAAAAATGTTGAAAAAAAAAAAATTAGCTTTTGCATTAGATGATTGAATAACACCTATAAGCAATTTGTGCAACAATTTGAATTTAAGAACTTTGTAGAATAGATTCAAATTTGAAACAAAATAACAAAATGTGGGTCCATTTGCTGTAGAATTTTTTTTTACCACTTAGTGAATGTAAGAAACTTTTACATATCATGCATCTATTAAGTCGATTATCAACAAAGCAAACCCATATTAGTTTAAATGGTTTGGTATGGCGATGTCTTACATAAATATGAGAAGCTGCATTGCAAGAAATAAACAATTAGCACCACAGTTCAAACAATGAAAAAAGTGGGATGATGCCAAACCTTATGCTTGTACTAAGTCTAAACCATCATTGACAAATTTGCATATAATTATAAATGTAACACTACAAAATTCACAATTTGAAAGAAGTTCGGCAAATTCTTATAATGCACACAATGTATAATACCCAAGCTTGGAATCCAAACCATGATTCAAAGCCATTGTTAATTGAAATCTCCTAAAAGTTATTAAAGTTCACAGATCATGGTTCAAAGATGTGTATAATGTGATGATGAAGTTTTTTTGAAAGCTTGAGATCACTTGCAAAAAATAGTCCAAAAATGAGAAGATCGCCAAACCTTAAGAAAATGGGATGAGTGCCAAACCCTAACATTGTGAGAAAAAAATGAAAGTAGATATCAACAACATGGAAAGGTAACTAGAATCAATGGTGAAGATTGCATTGACTTAACATTTAAAACAATCTGACAATTTTCAAAGGTCTTCCCCCCAAACACCCCCTGTAGACTCCTTATGACTTAGGATGACCTAAGATGCAAGACATGTCTTAATTTATTCACTAAAACCCCTCTGATTATTGAATTATTTTTACACCATGTAAAATGGTTTTAAACTGTCATGTTTTTTTACCCACATCTGTGGGCCTTCCTTATAGGCCTATTGACACAAAACAACATTTTAATAACCATTTTTAAAGTGTCCTGATCCTTGCAACCAAAATGCTTTATTTTTCTTGAACAATCCTTGTTCCTAGCGCAAAAAGTATTCATTTGTTGTGGTTCATTTCATTGCCAACAAATATACCATGAATAATTTTATTGGTGGCTTAAACCTAATATAATTTGGAACAAAAATAACATTCCTGTTTATTCCTTTTGTCAAAATGTATAGTGGGACAGAGGTCTTGAAATGTTTTTTAGGACATTTAAGGACACTAAAAATTCATCCAAATCACAAATTATTAATACTATTTTAACCATGAAATATGTGGGTGTCTAATGGCCAAATAAAAAATACTAACCAACAAATGTGGTAAACATAGTGTTCATCCAAAGTGATGACTTTATAATGATTTTCAAGTGAGACATTCCTTTTGTGTACCCCAACCATGAATGTACCCATCAAAAATATGTTGAAATGTTCATGAATGCTACCCTATGAAATTCAAATAACATGCAATTTGCATGTATTTTGGTTGCATCTTGAGTTACATAAATGAAGGTGGAACTCATAAGAACCCAAAAAAAAAACCTTGCAAATGGAAGATTCCGATCACACAGTTTTACAACATGGGGCTTAGGATATAGTCCTAAAATGTTTTCTGATAGTTTACCGAAGATGCAAGAGATTATAAGCGTGGATTGGACGACATATCTTGAATTTGACCAAAAATATGTCATTGCTTTGTTAGAGAAAACATGGGTATTTTTGTGGCCCACACCTCAAGCTTTCACTCAAAATGCCTAATTATACCTTGTTTGTTGTTCCTCATTTGGACTAAAAGGAGAATGGTAATTGGGCACTTGCCAACACATGTACCATATGCAATGCTTAATAACTTTGATGGTGGCAAGGAGGAGTTGTGCATAATGTAGGGTCCCATTCCACTAGTGCCTATATGAACAATTCAGTCTTCAAACAACCATGCCACAACATAGTGAATATAACATGTTTAACACACCCAATAAGCCACAAGCATGGGGTGCAAACATGAAATGGATATGGAATGTTAGCATGTTTATTATGACATGGGGGAGTTAATACAACAAATGACAATATGATGAATCCATGATGCAAAAGACATCCAAATTGTTATCCTTTTTAGCAATTGATACACGACATTGTTGGTTTTATCAATTCTTTCAAGGGTGGTATAACCTAAAAACGAACAAATTTGAATATGGTTTTAATCTTGAGTGCATTTGGTACAACATGATGGGGGAGGAAATTAGGTGGGGGTTTAACCCAAGTGATTTTCAGCTTGAAGACCAAGTCAACTTGACATTGGAGGAGACTAGCAAGGGGTTGTGTTTGAAAGATGATGTTGCCTTTGCATTGTTGATTGGATGGATGGGGCAATATGGCCAAACAAGTTGTTTCCCTAAGAGTTTGCCCCAATTGATGTAAACTTGGATGATTACAATCATATGTGAAGTTTTTCAATTGAAAAACAAATTACATGATTGGATTGTGTTTTGAATATTGAATATTCAAATGACAATGTGATTGGAATGATTGAAAAACATGTAATTGTGTATATATGGGGCACTTCACATGGGTTGCTTTCAAAATTGAAAGTTTGAAATTTGAATTATGAAAATGAAACAAAATAATAATAAAAATATAAATATAAGGTCATTATTTTATATGAAATACACCAATTTCCAAATCGGGTCCTGAATCAAATCACCACAATTTTATTACCATTATATATATATATATATATATAGTTGGAAAAAAATATGTTTAGACCACCATGTGGATTTGCATATCAAGTTCAACCTATGTGTAAATATTGCAAAACACTAAATGCTTAAGTTTTTAGTGTTTTTAAATAATCCAAGATTGTGAAACCCTTATGATTTGTGACTTGGAAGGATGACTAATTATAGGAATTGGATTTGGGGGTCAAGGTTCATGGTAATTGGTAATTGTTGTCAATTGGGGCTTCAATCACATCATTATGAATGTCGGTGTCATTGTCATCATCATCATTATTGTGCCACTCCTCTGTTTTTAAAATGTTCAAATTACAAACTTATAAAAACATGAAATTTTAATAGAATTCATGTGAAAATTGTAAAATAATTCGTTTGTGCAAAATACATAAGCTTAAAATGTAAAAATGGCACAAAAAAATACATATTATTTATATATAAATGATATGTCTTTTCTACTTGTGATGTTTTGATGTGAAGTACGTATGATTTACATTTTAACTAAATCCGTGCAATTATTGTGATGCAATTTTGAATAAAACTATGTGATTTTTGTGTATTAAATGTGAACACTCATGAATGTCATTTAAAACAATGTTGAATATTTAAGATATTGAATACGTACAAATATCATTTTTATGAACCATAACATAAAATTTGTGTGATTTTTGTATAAACTTCTAAAAATCGAATTTTGCATGAAATTTGTATGAACTTATGAAGCCTAATAAGTTTGTGATGAAGTTTCTTCCATGCAAGGTTGTGATGACATTTCACTTTGAACATTTATCACAATTCATTTGTTGGGATGCTGTCTTTCCATATACGAAATGCCATCATCCATGCATCACAAACTTAACATTTCATTATTTAATTTAATGGAAATCATGCAAAATTCATTCATTCGTAATTCGTACATTTAACGCATTGATATCATGCATTGAAAATAATTTTACACAAATTTATAAGACGATGCAAAATTCATGTGACATTTGTTCATTCATAGGTTCTTATTTCATCCGTCAACACATTTATTTGCATTTCAAATGTGTTTTCAATGCATGATATTCATGTGCAAAATGTACAAAGCTATGAATGAACGAACTTCACACGATTTTCATTATTAATTTGTTGTATGCTAAATTTGTGATGTGTGTGGTCATTCATAGTTTTGTTCATTTACAAAATCAAATATTGTTTGATTAGTTGGCTTTTCTTTCATGTAATTCGATGTGTGGATGAGTTTTGAATAGGTGGATGAAGATAATTCATGGAAGCTACCACAATGGTTAGTTTTGACCCCACATCAACTTTGAGCATTGAAAGTGTTGGATGCCATAGGTATTAGTTGATTGGTGCATGATAGTTAAATTTTGAATAATGTTATGTCGACTTTGAAGGTTTTGTAACTTCATGATTAGAAGGATTTGATGCGCAACATGGGTGCACTTGCATTAGTGGTCATATGTGGGTGCACATGTGGCTCCAATGTAATATTCATTGTTTTCGATTACAATATTCGTTGGATTGATGAATGGGTTGATTTATATGTCTAAGGTGTTTATTAGTGTGTGTTGTGCATCTGGTTTCAAATTGATGATCAAGCTAATGGTGTGTTTAAACTACTAGGGGGTAGCACTTTGATAGAACCCATTGATTGCATGGGTGTGTGTTGACTTGGGATTGTTGGAGCATGTACATCTAGGGGGGTGCATTGGGCATTAGTCGTTAAATATAGGGATGTTTAAATTTGCATTGCCATTCTTAGATGGTTGAGCTCACCAAATCGTTAAATTAGACAATAATCTTGAAAACAAAATCTTGTCATCATTAGGGAATTCAAAGGGGTCATGTTGGTCTTCATTTTCATCTAACAATATGGGGTTTTTGATTGATGATTTGCTTTCATTTAGATTTTCATCAACATTGGACATTAAATCCCTAGGTGACATATTTTTTTTGTACCATGTTGTGCGGTTGGCACTGGATCATTCTTGCAAGAACTTGCTATTATTGTATATGCACACCAAGTCTTCCACCTGATTTGATGTTAATTGGTTTCACATTTAATTATGGAAAAATGAATATGAACTCCAATTCCATTTGCATGATAATGTAAAACACATTTGCACCAAAATGTGACGGGCAATGGGTGCAAATGTGCTTCCATTAGCTTTAATCAAAATCCCACCATTCATTTGGGAGCAAGTCAAGGCCATTCATTGGAGGGGTGTCAAAAAAAGGACCTTAACTTTTGAAAAAATTTACGAAGTTTTTAAAACCTTGGGCATAAGCAATCAAAGTAATAACTATTTTTCGCAAAACTCTATTTAACACCTACTTCACATCTGCATCATCATGTAGGCAAACTTCACCCTTTTGATGTATCCAACCAATGCATTACATATGTAATTAACATCTTTCTATTTCCCAATTATGTCAATGGAATCTATGAATACATTACCATTTGAACAAGCAAACATTATGTTCAATAATGGATGTCATGCAATGTTGTCCCAACCATTAGAACAAATGGTTGTTGAATATTTGTGAATCAAAGTTTGCATCTTTTCAGTTACTTATTTGGCCATATCGACCTTGGATTATTTTAACAAATTTATGTGTGATCCATGATATGATGGGGGTTTGTAGTAGGTTTGAGACTTGGAGGTTACTTTCATAACTTTTAAGAATGTTGGGTGTCGCACAACATTGAACATGATGTTCATTTCATTAAAAAAAATTGTCCACTTCTTGTCCAAATCCTGTTTTTTGGTTAAAATCAATCCCTTCAAGCAATGAAACCTATTGAAAGGTTCGAATATTATTATTTGTGGATCTATTAAGACCTTATGTGTTATTTGTAAGGAGGGTACAAATTCGAGCCCCTTCCATTTGAGACATCAAAGTAAATTCCTTCCCTTGAAGGAATTGATGTTTCTATCATGTCCCCTATTCACCCATCAAACAAATGGGTTGGTATTTTCATGTTGTTTAGTGGTGGAGGGACAAATCCAACACATTGAGCAAATAGGGCCTTCACCCATGGCTATGCCCTTGAACACATTGTAACTCTAGTTCACCCAATACCATTATATTGATAGCCCAAATAGAAAAATGGTCTATCCTTGTAGTATGAAATGACATTTTTGCAAAACTTGCATTCCACTTTACTTAGCTTATTTTTTGGCATCAAATACCATGGATTCCACACATTCCACCTTCCTTCCATTGAAAAAACACAAAAATAATAGGCTTGATTAGTAGAATTAGGGTATTTAATAATAGGATTGGATTCCACCTTCAAGGCTACCATGGAAATTAAGCACTAATTGCATATGCAATATGAGGAATTGAAATTTTAAACACCCATAAGGATTTCATCCTTCCATCCTAAATTATATGGCAATGGTTGCTTGTTAAACAACATAAGACCCACACACTTCAAAGGAGAAAGTGAATTGAGATTACAAGTTCTACTTTTTATTACCAAAAATTCCATTGCAAAATCAATGGTGGAGACAATTTTCACCATTGATTGGACAATTGAAATCTAAATTGAAAACTTTTAGTTGTCTTATGTATGGTGATCGAAAAAAAAATTAGTTGCCACATGATTGGCGAAAGAAAGCTTTAGTCACCATAGGATTAGAAATGAAAAACTTTGGATTGAAGACAAAAAACTTTTCATTGCCATAGGATTGGCAATTGAAAGTTCTTGGTCACCACATGAATGGCGATCGAAACAATTTGGTCACCACAAGATTGGCAATTGAAAATTTTTGGTCATTCATCCTATTGTGATAAAAAATTTTGGTCATTAATCTTGTGGTAGTTGAATCTATTTTAGTCACCATACATAATGGGGAAGGTTGGGTGTAATGAATTTTTTTTTGGTGCAAATGCAATTGACGCATCAAGACAAATGTCAACATGATGCTTGATGCAAAATGGCCGTGTCATATTGGTTTTGATAACCCTAATTTTCTAGAGTTAAATGACTTGAGTACCACAAAATTTATCACAAAATTATGAAACATGTAGTTTGATTGAACTAAAAGATTGAAACTTTAGTATGATTTAAAATCCTATGTAATAATATTCTAAAAAAACATTATTTGACAAGCAATCAAGTAGGCTATTATGAGATGCAAGTAGGTTCAAATCTTATTTTTACAATATCATCTTTTATAAAATTATGTGGAAATAGATTAAAATTTGTTTGGGTTGCAAGTGGGATAATAGGAGGCACACCAACTACTTTTGTGAATGTTTATTTTGGAATTATTTTGGTATATTTCCATTTAAAAATTGAAACCTCATCTAAATATTTTTTGTGAAATCATAGAAGTGGAACCTTTCATAGGGAATTGAAATGGAACAATCAACTCATATTCAATATATGATTACATATTTCATCAAGTTTGACAATTGTTTCAATGATTTTTGAAATACATTTACACCTTTTATTATATTTTTATAAATATTATATTCTCACAAATATAATTTTTAATCATTTAATATCAATCAAAAATGGTTTTTTTTTGAGAATTTGTTTTTGGTTTTGAATGATTTTATTCCGAATATTAAAATTTATGAAATAACCTTTTAATATTGGCTTGGTTAAAGTTCAAACACTTTTAAAAAGGAGTATTTGTGACAACATTTTTGTTCATTTTAGTGTGTTTTCACTTTAATTTTCATTTTTTTTTTTGTTTTTGTTTTTGGGTTTGGAATGGAAGCAACTTTTAACATGAACTACATATATGTATGTATTTTCAATGCACTTTTACATGGTCATTATTCATCAAATTTTAGGTTCATCTTCTTATGAGATTAATTAATGAACTAAAATGTTTGGTGTTGTAATAAAATGATGTCTTAAACTTTTTTCATGCTTACAGGTTTACACTAGTTAATTTATTGTTTGTTGATTATTTTTTAGTTTAAATTCACTATGCTTTCACCAACTTTAATGTATCAATGGAAAACCTAATTGAATTCTGTTTAATGTTAGTTTCTTACTCTGGAGTTGTAAGTAACATTAATCTATAAGTGGAGAACCTCATTGAATTTTGTTCTACATGTCAATTTGTTGCTTTTCAACTTGAAGATATGTTAATGCAGGGCCTACTAGGATTTTGTTCCACATCATTTTGATGGTCTTGATTGCTTAACTTTAATATGTTAACGAGGAGCCTTTACATTGAATTTGCTTGAAGGTCAATTTGTTATTTTGAAACCACTCTTTCAACTTTAATCTATAGATGGAGAGTATTGGAATTTTGTTCCACATGTCAATTTGTTATTCTAGAGTTGCTCAGCTTTAATCTATCAATAGGGAACCTTATTGAATTTTTTAAAGGTCATTTTTTAATCTTTGAACTATTCCACTCTAATCTATTAATGGAAAACTTGTTGGAAATTTGTTTAACGCAAGTTTTTAAATTTGGATCTACTCAACTTTAATTGTGAATGGAGATAGGATTATTTCAATTTTGTCCAATGCTATTTTGTTACTTTGGAGCTGCTTAAGTTGATGGTTAGTTACTGTAAAGCTTGTTGGAATTTTGTGCAATGCCATTTTGTTATTTTGGAGTTACTCAACTTTAATCTGTTTATCAAGAACCTTATTTAATTTGCTTGAAGGTTAGTGTGCATGGCAAGTTGACTTGTCATTTGTGCTAATTAAAATTCACTACTGGTTTAGGTTTTTACTATCAATGGTTGCTCATCATTTCTCACAAATTCAAAGAATGATTTAATATCATCACATGGCAAAGTTCTTGAAACTAAAGAACAAAAACATATAATTGTTTGTTTTTGGGTTAAAAGGTAACAGGCCCTGTAACAAATCTTCATGGTTAAAATATGGAAGAACTAGAACTGGATAGGTTCTTTATAATAGTTTTAAAAAAAAATGACAATAAAGAAGTCTGCAAAGTAACCCTGCCTTTGGTCCTCCTTTCACTCCCAGACCCTTGCTTCAATCTCAAACATTGTTATCTACAAAGTGAGTAAAATTTTATCGGATCTAAGTAAAATATGTTGAAACTCATTATCCAATGCACAAAATTTGAGAGTAATTGTAATAGCAGTATATGTAGCAGGGTTGCAGGTGCCAACAAAAAAACAAAACAGAGAGGTGAAACTTAGATTCCCATTGAATTTGGTGGTAATTTGAGATTCATTAACCATGTAATAACAATATATTTTTTGATTTAAATGGAAATTCTCACCCATCTCTATGAAAAAAATTTGGGTATCGATGCTGTGTCTCCTTTATCTAAAAAATATCTCTAATATCATATTCTTAAAATTATGAGTTTTAAGAGACACAGAACAGGGTTTCCTAAAAGAAATCAAATAACCTCACACATCAGTTTTGTTCTTCTCTCTGATTATGAATAGAAGAGTTCTGGTGTCTCCTGTCTTCCTATTTTAGAAATAGGATAATGCAAAGCTTAAATGTCAGCAAGATGGTTTGGTTTGAAGGTTTGTGTAACCCTACAAAGAAAGAAAGCAGGAAGATCTACTGTGACCTATTAGTAATAACAAGGAGGTTGTTCTCATGCAAAGTGCTGAGTGAGGAGTAACACACTTTCCTTATGTTGTCAGGAAAGTACAGTAGATAATAATACTCCCCAGCTAGACAGATCCTTGCGACAAACTAGTGATGACAAGGTTAGGAATCAGGATTGTGGGCGGTGGGTTGTATTTTGTTTTTGTTCTTTTTGGGGTTCACAAAGTACACTGCCTTTTTGTGACCAACCAAGTCAGAACCATTGTTAGGCAAGTGTATCAATTTTAATATATCAGGCAGGTAATACTCATATAGGCTTCAAAAAATTTCCAAACCAGGTGAGAGAGCATATAAGGTTTGCAAATTATCAATCTGGGTAAGGCCAAAGATAAATGACAAACATTTACCCTGTTCATGGGGTAAAGGTACAACTAAATATTTCAACATTTATCCTATACATATCATCTGAGTATATGTGGGCATTTATAGTGTAAACGATACTATTTACACATGT
>Ga0116229_10006365_pt1 | contig 18995 bp, 6 predicted proteins | sample S1TSphgellanicum_3_FD_87313 | JGI IMG/M metagenome (GOLD analysis project Ga0116229, IMG submission 87313) | Host-associated microbial communities from peat moss isolated from Minnesota, USA - S1T2_Fc - Sphagnum magellanicum MG | ecosystem: Host-associated > Plants > Peat moss > Unclassified... | reverse complement strand
AGAAGAAAATTTTTGTAAAATTTTTAACAAAAATACAATTTTTTGTTTTTAACCCCCCCCCCCCCCCCAAATAAGTTCCTAAAGTTTTTAACATTAATTAATGGAATGTTTTCAAAACAATTGCATCAATCCAATGGAAAAAGCCTATGTTCATTCAAACAAAGCACATCATCACCAAATGTTGGCTTATTTTACATTGGCCTAGTGTCATCGGAGTATGTCATGTGCAAACTATAAAGCCCCGTAAATAAGCTAATGGAAAGAAACCCTAAGTTTTCCACCATGTTGTACAAGGCAAACAACAATGGAAAAAAAATCTCATCTTCAAGGCATTTTTATTCTTCAAGGCCATTATTCCAGCACACACCGGTACACCGTCATGGATGGATGATAAGTGGTCAGAAAACAATTTTCTGTTCAGTCACAATTCCTTAGCCAACCATTTGCTGGTTTGCTTGACCATCCAATTTCAGTTTAAGAATTAGTCGAATGAAAGACTAATCCCTTACTGGATGTATAACTTCTCATCTAGATGCATGCACTTCTACAGAACACACATCCATCCATCCATCCATCCATCATATGAACACATACTGCTTCACATTTCACTCACACATTGGGCCAAGTTCAAGCCAAAATTTTATGCCCAAAACCCTTACACCATGTCTAATCTATTCGCTATTAGGGGCAGAGCCTTTTTTCTTTTCTTTTTTTTCAATTTTTTAAAAAAAATTCCATGAAGTTTGCCCTAAGATTATTGTGATCATCTAAAATAAATGCAAAAGGCTGAAATGTTCTCCACAAAGATGTGTAGGATATTATTATTGTCCGGGGTGGTGGTACAGGCCCATTACAAGCTAACCATTTAACATCTGGGCAACAAACCAGATTGTTTTTCAAGCAAAGCTTTTCAGACCAAGCCTGGCATACTTAACTTTGCATGGTTGCCTGCCATTCCCATCATCATGTCCCTAGTTTGGCACATTTTCAGGTTTTTTCATTGGTGATATATTCATCCATCCATCCATCTATTCATTCATCCATCCATCCATCCATTCATCAATCCATCCATCCATCTATCCATCCATCCATCCATACATATATTCATCCATCCATCCATCCATCCATCCATATATCAATATACCCATCCATCCATCCATCCATCCGTATATCAATATACCCATCCATTCATCCATCCATACATCTATCCATCCATCTATTCATCCATCCATATATCTATCTACCCATCCATTCATCTATTCATCTATCTATCCATCCATCCATCCATCCATACATCTACCATCCATCCATATATCTATCTACCCATCCATTCATCCATCCATCCATCCATCCATCCATACATCTATCCATCCATCTATTCATCCATCCATCTGCTTCTTGATGGAGAACACACTTTGAGATACCAATCAACCACTTTTGGTGCAATTTGTTTCACTCGTAATGTGAATCGACGGTAGAGAACAAACTTTAGGATACAAAATCAACGGTGGGGAGGGTGACGGGAAGAACCAGTTACCAGCACTTAAAAAAAACACAACTGGGGTTGGGGTTTTTCCAGACTGGAACTGACTGCACCCAAAGTGGAACCAGTGCTGACATAAAAATATGTCCTTTTTTTTTTTTTCTCCATAATATGTTAAGTAGCATTTAAAAGCTATAAACCCTAGTTTTTATACAAACTATGATTATAGCTTAAATGCTACTTAACATATCACCATAGATCACCATAGATCATAAAAGAGAAAAAATAAATATATATATATATATATATGTAAAAAAATCCAACAATATTTATTTATAAATAACTATAAATAAATTATTTTTATTTTATTTTTTAAATCATGAAACATTATCCATAGTGCATTTAATGTTGATTTTTCATCCATTTGCATTTTCCCTTAATCCCTTGGTCCTTCAAACCTTGTGTGAAGTGAACTTGGAAATGGCCTTTCCCTCAATCATAGATATTTTATTTTATTTTGATGGTCATGGGCTTTCAAGCTTTAGTGTAGAGGCTTAATTTATTTCTAGCCCAATTCCTATTGTGTTGGTGTTGTTGTGTACAACCTTTTTTTTTTAATGGTTATATATATAGAGCCAAAAGAAACATCAAAATTAGAAGTTCTAAAATCAAGTGATTTTTGAAATTTTCAATAGCCATAATTTGACCAAAATTTAAGAAAAAATTCCATATTTTTATTACATGGTTCAAGTAGGTAACACAAAATAATATAGGATGATGTTTTCAAATTTATTTTTTCATATTTTTCTTGTCACCAAATTTGGCTAAATCTCCCTATGGATAATCATCACTTTGGCTACATCACAAATTGAACCCAAAAATTTTATTTTAAATAATAATAATAATAATAAGAAAAATATAAATAAATAAAAAACTGTTGTGCATGATTGGCTTTCTTTGGCAAAATATTAATAATGTTTGTGTTCTTTGGCAGAGTACAAACTAAAAGGTTTTATTTATGAGGATAGGCCAGTTTACATGTATGATGATGCATTGTGAGAGTACATTTAACAAATTTTCACAATCTGACCGACCCATTTGTAGTGTTAAAAAAGCCTCCAAACTATAGTGCCATAACCGACCAAAACTTCAATTGCATGACAAGAAATCATCAAATGGCCAAATAAATACAAACTCTGAAGCTTCCTCACATGTACTCATCATGGATCAATTCTAGCACTTTGAGCAAGCAAATGTGGTTTTTGATACCCTTTTTTGAAAATGAAATGTGGTTTTAGGGTTTTTGAAATGAGATGCGGCTTTAGGGTTTTTGAAATGAGGTGTGGTTTTAGGGTTTTTTTGAAAGGAAATGTGGTTTTAGGGTTTAAGGAAAGGAAATGTGGTTTTGAGGTTTTTGAAAGGAAATGTGGTTTTAGGGTTTAATGAAAGGGAATGTGGTTTTGAGGTTTTTGAAATGAAATGTGGTTTCAGGGTTCTTTTGAAAGGAAATGTGGTTTTGGGGTTTTTGAAATGAGATGTGGTTTTAGAGTTTTTGAAATGAGATGTGGTGTTAGGGTTTTTGAAATGAGATGTGATTTTAGGGTTTTTTAAATGAAATATGATTTTAGGGTTTTTTGACAGGAAATGTGGTTTTGAGGTTTTTGAAATGAAATGTGGTTTTAGGGTTTTTGGAATGAGATGTGTTTTCAGGGTTTTGAAGATGAAATGTGGTTTTAGGGTTTCGGGAATGAAATGCGGTTTTGTGGTCTTTTCAACATTTTCTAAAGTTTGAGATGAGAAGCATATTTTGCTCTGATTTGTGGAAGCTAAGCCTAAACTTGGAGAACAAAATTAGAATCTTTTGCAACCTCAAGCTTGGAGGTTTTGGTGTTTGAAACTTTGGCACTTTTTAAAAGATTAAGAATATTTTATGTCAATTGTTTTTAATCATATTGGTTTTTGAGGTGTTTGGTTGTGGATTGAAATAATGCAAAATGATGAAATAATTTGCAAATTTTATTTTTTTTGGCTCAACTTTGATCTCATATCTCATGCTTCTAGGTTTGGAAATAAATAAAATAAATATTTTTCTTGACGGGGCAAGAGAGAGAAGATGAATCCTTCATTATTGTAACTGCCAAAAAAATTATAGCTGTTACTTTTCACCCATTATCTCAGGATATCTTTTGGTCGTGAAGTCATTAGGGTTGTTCTCATTAGAGTTATTCCTAAACTCCCCTATATACCTAGTACCAAAACCTCGTGTTTCAACAAAACATGGGCCAACATGTGTTATATAACATCAAAATTTTACAAAACAATCCAATGGGCACAAGAAACTCAATTTTTTTGCACCCAAACTTGTGACCATCTAATCTTCAAACTTCAATTTAACACTAAACCCCGGGCTCTTCCCACCCTAAACCCTCAAAGGTTCTTAAGATATCATTCTCTCATTTCCCCCTTTCATCCTAAACCCTTTTCAATGATACTCATTATATTGTAATTTCCAAATTTCTCACATCTTAAGTTGGTAACACTCATAACAATGTAAGATGAGCTTGTCATATGTCAAGTTGAAGTCTTCATATGATCTCATGAATGGTATGTAGTGTTTGGGAGCTCGCACATTAAGCTTTATGAGTTAGTTATCTTAGAATCGAAGGCACAAGAAGCCAATCAATAAGTGTTTTTGTTTTATTATTATTGTGGAAATTTTTGTGTTTTTTGGAGGAAAAAAATTGGGAAATTTTTGGGGAGTTGAAAGTCTAGTATAAATTCTACTAATTTTTTGGGTATTAAAAAGTTAAAATTTTGGAAATTTTTGTCAATTTTTTAATATAAAAACTGGGGGGAAAAAAAAACCACATGAAGCCAATACCTACTACCATTTCTATAAGTACCAATTTGATCTATTAGGTATATTGGTACCTACTCAAAGAAGTAGACAATACACCACATACCTCATGTACAAAATATGTTGAATTTTTTAATTTTTTTAAGGGTACCAAAAAATTGTACCCTTGAGGTAGGTTCAACATATTTTGGATCTTTCCTCTTTGGAATCTGACAATGATATTTTTGCATTAATATCCTACTAAATAAATTTAGCAAGGTTCAAGAAATATGTCTCCAACATTGTTATTTTTTAAATAAGGATCCCTTTTTTTTTAATTATGAATTTGAAACATGTTTAAAAGACACAAGCCATCATCCCTAGCATCTCTTGTTTTTCAATATTTATGATTAGTAATAAACCCTAATTTTTTCCAGCCAAAATTTTGACTCAAATTGTCTAAATTTAGACCCAAAAAAGTCCTATTCCCCATTTGCTCCAAATTGTTCAACTCCTTCATGTTCATTCATTGCCACATCTTCCCCTTATCATCCAACTTCCTTGGATTCATCCGTTGTCCAAAATGCTCCACTTATCCAACCTCTACATCTTCTTGATGTGTAGATTCTTTGCATTATCCCATTTCCCCATCTTCATCCATTGTTTAACTCCTTTGGTTTCATCCAATGTGCAATTTCTGAGGATTTTTCAACTTTGTCGGGTTCATCCATTGTCCAAAGTTCCCTTGGGGTTCATCCAATGTAAAATCTCCAAAGATTCTTCAATTGTTCAACTTCTTAATATTCATCCTTTGTCCAACACATTCACATCCATCCACTATCCAACTCCCCTAGTTTATCCATCATCCCACTTCTTGAATTTGTCAATCCATTTTCCAACTCCCTTGAGTACATTCTATTATCCAACTTTGTTTAAATTCATACATTATCCAAGTTCCCTAGATTCATTTGTTGCAAAAAAATCAAAGGATGTAATTATGTATTTTACATCAACTAGCATTTGAGAAAAGTGATTGTTGAAATAATGTTTTTCATCAAATTCAAAACTTCATTATTTATACTCAAAGGAGCATGGAAACAAGACTAAAATGCACACCACCTTATCTCCTTAATTGAAATGTATTTCATTTCAAGCACAAATCATAAAATTAAAAACATTCACTTAACCTAAAGAACACCTTTCATGTTTTGCCACCATTGGTGAACATGCCAAAACTTGGGTCTAATGCTTACCATTCTAATGACCATAATGGTAATCCCTATTAACACCATTGACCCAATGTCACCCAAAAAAAAAGAAAAAGTTCGTGATGATTTGACAATTTGAAAACCATGAGAAATGAGAGAAAGGTCAACAACCCAACTCAAAAGAAAGGAAGACGAAAGCATCTCTTCTTCCCAAATTGCAATGGCAAGTAAAAAAAACATCATTGGACTTATTGCACAATTAATCAATAATGTGATATTCGAATTGCTTCGTATATCCTTTAGCTAAATTTAGCTCATTCTTGGAAATGCAATTTGAGGAGTTACATACATTACTAAATTCATGACTAATTGCATATAATTGTAATCATTTCGATACCAACTTTTCATTTAAAGATTTTATCTTAATCGACCAAAATTATTTGAAAAGCATCCAACATGTCAATTGATTATCTTTTAAACAAGTCTATAGTTAATTATTGACATGCCCTAACATCTTCCATGTGATAATTTTTATTATTATTATTATTATTTTAAAATTTCATTCATCATACTTTAACATGAGCAATTAAGGTGTTCTCATTATATTCATCATATTTGTCAAAAAACATGTGCAAAAACACATATGAAGAATGATCAATATTCGGTTCAATAGGTGATTTAACCATATGAATATTCAGCACTAAAATTGATTAATAGTCATATTATATCAAGCATGTGTGCCATGATATATAGGCCAATAGGGAAAAAAACAAGATGGTGGTGAATTGGTGACATAGTCACACTAATAGGAGCCACAACAAGTGTTGCTTTAATGTCAAACTTTGTATCAATAATGCAAGTATCTAATACATTCAAATGATTATTTTAATTTTTTATTATGAGAACCTGTTTGAAATGTATTTAATGATTATAGAGAACTCAAAAGCACTTTTAAAGCACTATAACCAATTTTTTTGCCATTTTTGCAAGTTGTGAACAATTTGAATTTTTTTTAATATGGCATAAACATGAACAATAATGATCCACACCTTTACATTATAATATAACGTGATTTTTAAAATCTTGTTTGCACCCACAAATTATGAAATTTGTTCACGTTCAATTAACAATGGTTTATATTTTAAAGTTAACATTGGTTTTCAAAATAATAAATAAAATGGACTAATCATGGGTATTTCAATGATCTATTTGCTATCACGTTACATAATTTGTATCAGCTTGTAATTGTGAAATTTAGTAATCCATTCATAAATTTGCATCAAAGGGGACATGACTGTTGGTAAGTGGAAATAAACATTGAGGGGAACAAACCAAGGTTTTTCACTTTGTTGGTTTGCTAGCAATGGATTATCAACAACTTTAAAAATAAATAAAATAATATCAAAGAATATGAAACAATCAATTACATTGTTACCCTTGTAGAGCAACTCAATAACAATCAATAAAGCAAAACAACCAAGGCAATCATATAAGTTGGGTTGTTTTTAAACCAAGGGACATTCAGTTGGGGGTAATTTGATATATAAATTAGTCTTAAATCACTTGAATCTAACAAAAGGAAGCATGAGTGGGATCTTTGAAAAATGAAGGTGGTATTCCTTGGAAATTGGTATCATTGCTATAGATTAGGATTTTCATGCTAGCTTTTATTATGAATATAATCATATTTTTATTCAATTTTCAATTTAATAGATACGAAAAATAAGGGACCAATTGATTATGCCAAAAACTTGATTAAATCCATGCTAATTGAAATTTTAAAAGTGCTTGTTTTTTTAATTTTGAAATAATGTTATTAAATCCATAATTAATGGGTACATTCAAGATAAAAGGAGCTGAGAATGCACCTTAGGAATTAGGTGATCAACAATCTTGAAATAGTCTTAAAATGCCAATGTGGCAACTTGGGGTTGGCCAAACAATGTTTAAATATTGCTAACATATTATTAAAATTGTGTTTAAATTGTCTTTAAAGTGGTTACACTACTTTTTTAAAAAAATTGAATGTTTTATACTCATTTAATTATTTCCAAATTTATCCAAATGCTACATAGATAAAAATTTTAATTATAAATTCATCAAAAATTCATGAGACATGGAACTAATACATGATTTAATGATGTAAACCTAAGCATTGCTTAGACATTCGTTGGTTCATTTTAGCTTGAATGTATCTCAATGCTTCAATTTTTTGCTACACATGATAACTAATGATTTAACCATGTAACCCTTACCTATGGAATTAACTACCTATTTAATGATTAAAATTTTGAAATAAGGCACCTACCTAGGTGCCTTTCATGTATGTTTATTTCTTATTATTATTTGTCATATCATCATAGTCATTTTTAGTCATGTAAGTCATAATCACAAGATGTCCAAAGTGAGGTCTGAGCTTTTGCTTCTATAGCCACAATCCAAGGCCTTAACCATCTAACCACCATTTTTCATAGTGACAAATAATGTCATTGAAAAAATATAAACACACATCTATTTTGAATTGTGTGCATTATAGCATGATCATTACATAATTACATATTTTCATACTGAAATTGACTTACATGTAATTAGTTTTATTTATCAACTTGGGTTTTGTATCGTTATGCATTACCAATTATAATTAACTAATCAATTGATGAAAAAAAGAATTGATTTTCTGAAAATTAAATTCCATTCAAATGAAAATACTAAATGACATTGAATGGAATTTCAATTCAAATTCAATTCAATTCAATTAAAGAGAAATGGTGTGCAAATTGTTGGAAATAATATTGAAAATATGTTTGTGAATATGGTGTTGGAATGTTTTTTTAAAGACATGAACTTAAAAATGTGCCTTTCTATTCCTCTTTTTACTCATGAATGGTATAAACAAATTGAAATTCCTCTTGGCACTTATGTATTTAGTGCCATTGCAATACTTGTGTATGTTTTGACATCAAAATCTTGAATTTTGTAGATTGATTTCGAATAGCTCTAGTGCTCATGCATTGCCATTCGCATGGATTGAATGCAAGGATACCTAGGGTTGTTCCACAAGGCAAGTTAGATTTTGTTCAAACATCAAATTTTAATTCAAACTTATTTGTAAATTTGTTAGTCAATTTTTTAAGTCAATGTCACAAATTCATAACTTGAATGCAAGGTTGAGTGAACAAGAAAGAGGTGGATAAAAAGTCCCATGTAAGTCCATTTGGGTAACATTTCCTCTATGACAATTAGGTATTCAAAGGTGACAATAGTTCATTGATTTCAAGCAATTTTGTTCCATCTATGTTAAAACCACCTAGAGATCATTATAATATGTATTTAATTAGTTATGGACTAAATTATTAAGTGTATGCACTTTTCAAACTTGATGGTTAGGATCAAGTTTTCTATTGAATTTGAAGCAAAATGGTGGAAACATCTATTTGTTGAATCATTTAAAGAGACAAAACATTGTTAATACCTATTGTTACATCATATGGTGACCCCCAAATCAAACTTTCTCTTCTAATTTCCAACTTCCAAATGACCATTTGTTAATTAACTAAATTTATTTTGTACATGTGTGCACAAATGTAACCCAAAAAAAAATAAAATCATCATACAAAATTTGTAAATTATCAATAAGTTACAAGGATTTCACAACATGTCAATTGTATATTATTTGTATGGATTATTTTGTCTATTAATTATACAGCCCACAATGTTCATTTTAAATGTCCATATCTTTTTTAGATTTATATATTATGCATTAAAAATATCTACTCATATAGATATTCAAGTTAATAACCCAAATGAAGTCCCTATTTTGATAACTCCAATATTTAAAGTACATTTGCCCCATTTGAATAATGTTCAAGTTACAAAATATGCCATTGTACTTACATTTATTTTGGTCTATTCAACCCTACATTGGCCTTGGGATGAAAATGGTAAACATTGAGAAAACAAATACCTACCAAGTATGCCAAGGGAAAAGCTTAGAAGTTGTGATGTTTTCTTATGTTGTAATTTGAAGCTCCTACAAATTTGGTGCACAAAAGTTTTGAATCCAATTTTTGCAGGCAAATTGGGTGCACCTCCAAAATTTAGTTCCTTCTGTAGATTTTGGTGCATAAATGTTGTAAATTGAATTTTTGTAGTCAAATTGGGTGCACTTCGAAATCTTATATTAATTGCTTTGAATTACTTTCATTTCTTGTGAATTTGATCCTTTGATCCTTTAGTCATTGATTTTAGTGTTTCAATATGTTATGTTTTCATCTTATTGGGATCTAATTTTGTAACTTGTATAATTTATGGTTCCAAACTCCTCACCAACTTTTCAAATAACAATGTTGACAACTTTTATTTTTTTGGCTAGACATCATATTTCCCTTGGACAATCTATCTTGGCACACTTGCCTTGATTTGCTCTTCTTTCATTCAGATCTCATTGTTGTAGCTTCTTTTGTCTTCACATTTTGGTCGTGCTCTATGCCATAAATTTTCCTTCAAGTTGACAACAAACTCTTATGCTTGTTATCCTTCATTTCCACTTGTTTGGTTTTAGGGGCTAAATACAATTTGAAGACTTCTACACAAACATCTTGTATTTGCTAAACAAATATGTATCGATGCCATCAAACTATTTTTGTTTTTCCCTTTGGGTCTTGAAAGTGGAAATTTTGATGATTCAAGGAGACATGAGCTTCATACAAGTAGAGGAGGTATGTTTGTGAGGTGTTCTTTCCTTCCTCTTTTGTTTTTGGAGTGCAATTTGAGCTCTTCTTTAGTTTGGATGTGTTTTCATTTTCAAATCTAGGCTCTTGATTATTTTCCTTGCAATTTGGAGCTCTTTGATTCTATTGTATTTCACACCTAAATGCATTTGGAGTTGGATTTGGATTTGGCTTTGTTTTCTTCACTATGTGGACAATTAGCATTGGCAAACCTTCAAAACATTGTTGATGTTTTTTCTTACAACTTCAAAGATGAGTTTGACATAGATCAAGTGAGACCTTTTCAAGTGCTTAAGTTGGCCCAAAAAGGACAAGTCAAGAGTTGGTAAGCTCCTCATCATCACCAACCTATTAGGCAAGTCACTTTGTGAACATTTCTAAAGTTTAGATTTGTGTTAGTTCTCAAGTCCTTTATTTGGCTTTCTCTCCCCAATCTTTTTCACCATTTTCTTGGTTTCTTCCACCTACATTGATTTTATTTTTTAGTTATCTACAACCATGTTTATAATTTCTTTGGATCTTGTGTTGTTATATTCAATTTTATGTTGCCATTCCTACCTTTTGTAGCATGTAAATAACATTTCTAAATTGTGACCAATTTTTAATTTTTAGCAACATAAAAACTTGTTGTGTAATTGTTTATAAGAACCTTAATCAAGTATAATGATTTTTTAAACATATTCTAAACTTTTTGCACTTGGATTCTTATCTTGTTTTTATTACATTACATTTTCTGTTTCAAATTTAGTATAAATATAAGTTCTACAATAGTGTATGAAGATTTAACATCTTGTTCATTTGCTTTGCTATTGTTGGAATATCCCACTTTAGAATTCCTCAATTGACCTTACACCATTAGAATGGAAACTTGAACTTTTTAGGTGGCTACCTAATTGTAACCTTCCAATTAAATTGAGAGGATAGGTGGTTTCAAATGTAATTATGGTTCAAAAGTTGTTCAAGTTTCTCAAGCTTGTGAAGATTGCCATTGTCATGGTTGTAGGTAGTGTGAAAGATAAGAGGACCTTCCCAATAATCAACTTCATGAAACTAAAACTTTGTAATCATTTAATTGTCCATTTCAATTTGGTAGTCAAAATGTATGCAAAACAATTTTACAACTGGAAGCTTTCACATTCTACTCAACAATTCAAGAGTGGGGATAAGATATATTGTGTTATGGAAACCAATATGTGGCTAGAGATATGGGACAATCCATATTATTGTTGGTTCTACGCTAGCATTTTGTAAGCACGAAGATATGGGTTTTTATACCACATTTTGCAATATTTATGACTTAGTTTTAAGGAAATTTAGGTTGGGGCAACCGTAACTCAAGTACGATTCTTTTCCAACAATTTGATCACATTATCATGCATTTGTTTTCTTGCATTTTATTGTTTTTGACATGTGATTTCTAATTGAGGTGGGTAGAGCATTTGGGTTTTTGCATGTTGTTTTGGGGTTTGAAATAGAGAATGGTGTATCAAATTTGATTGTTTCCCATAAAACATAATCAACGACCTCCAAGTGGTTTGTATTTTAAGGTGGTTTGTTTTGTGCAAATCTTTCTTCCACTCTAGTTGCAAAAATTCTTTAATTGCTTTGGGGTTCAACCCCCTTAGAAAAAATCTTGTAGAAATCCTATGAATTTTGAACAATATTTTTGAACCAATCATCAATATGCTGAATTAACCTTCCTACATTAGGTCAATAATGATTTTTTTTTGCATTCCAATTTTAGCATTATATTGTTATATCTTTTTTTTTCTAGTTTGAAAAGCGAGGGCACATGTTTCATGGGTACAACCTTTATTTCTAGGAATTCCATAGATTATTGGATTTAAAAAAAACTTGATAATTCATTACAAAAATGCACACAACATTGTTGGCAATTGAAGTTAAAGCATTAGACCTTGTTAAACTTAGACTTTATGCACATCCATGTAACACAATTCTTGTCACATGTTCATGATTGGTAGAATTCTCCTTGATTGTGCTTTCATTAAGGTCACACATTTAATTTCTATTTATGAGCATCCACGTAGCCAACAAATTTTCACTTTTGCAAAAATTGTTTGTAATGCACATTTGACACATTTGAATTTGCTATAACCAACTATGTTACATTTTGTAAAATGTGTTTGCCACCATTTTTTACCAATGTAAGTTGGAAAGTGCTAATGATTCACCTTTAGAAAAATGAAAAACAAATCTTTGAATTCATTTTTAAAATTTGAAATTTGAAATACTTATATTATGAAATTAAAGGCATGTGAATTTGATTATTCTAATAGGATATAGTATTTGAATTTATAACACATGTTACAATATCAAAATCATTTTTTTTAAGCATTTGGAATTAAGGTTAAATTAAATGTTTAAAAAAAAGTTTAACTAAAAATCATGAAAAATCAAATATTATTTTTAATTTAATTTAATTTTAAAATTTCATTTTTTCTTTCCACATTTTGAAATTAAAATACATTGGGTCAAATTTAATTACTAAAATCCACATCAAAATGTAAGTTGTAACTAGTACATTCATAGTAAAAGGAGCCAACAAAGTTGTTGATAATGCTTAAAACTACACTTACATTACTTTGAAAAATCACCATTAATTGTATTTAATGAATTATTTATCCATAATATGTAATTGTGTTTTGGTGTTCATGAAATTGGACTCCTATGAGTTTGGAGTCATTTCACTATGTTATTAGAGTCTTTTGTCATAGACAAAGCACTTGTTGACAAGGTCTTTTTAAGGACTCTAAAATTTGAACATGTTTTTTGTTACTCAAACTTTCATCAAATGTTTTCAAATTTTATTATGGGCTCTAATATATTTCATAAGAAGGGCCACATGTGTTTTATTTTTAAATGCACATGTATTGAATCCTTTTAATCAATGTTGTTGATTTGATTCTAAACATCCACAATGGCCAAAAAAGTTCAAAATTTGTCATCATGGTTTAAAAAATAATTATACATTTGACTATAATCTAGGTCCTCATGCAATTTAAAGAATAAATTATAATATGAATCGTGTTTGGTTTCAATGTTAATATCAAGTTCTAGAAATTACATTTAAAATATAGTTTCGATATTTAATAGGCCAATACATGTAGGACATGTGTAAAATGTGGTCCTTGGTAAGGACTCCTACCTTGGTTACCTTTTACTGTGTTTTTACACACCATTATTTTTTTCCATTGTGGTACATAAATGGTTATTTAAATTGATGTTGAAAATTTTGGTTGAAGTTGTACAACAAAATTTCTAATGTAGTATAAAAACATTTGAATTTTTTAAAAATGAATCTAATAAGTATGGAGTACCCAAAACCACTTTTAAGATAATATAAATTTATTGTTTTTCATTGTTTGAAAAACATTTTAAAAACTTGGAATGATTTGAAAATGATTTTTGAAAGGAAATGTTTTTAATCTAGACCTATACATTATAATATAATGCAACATCCTTTTGGATCATAAGAATTAAAATAATTTAAAAGTCGGTTTGCAAATAATGATTTTAAACATATTTTGTTTTTATAGACTTAGTTTTCAATGAAAATGACTCTTATTAACCAAATTGAACCTCGTTACAAATTTCAATGTAATTATTAAATTAAAATTTAATTTAATTCCAATGATGGTGATTCGTTAGAGTTGGATTAAGTAAAACAAGTTAGGTTTGATAAGTCATAAGTTGTAAATCATCACTTTGACATTTCAAAACTAATTGATACACCTACTTTTATCTTTATTTAATAAAAAGACACATTTTGTAATGACTAAGCCAACATCAAAACAACTTACCCACTTAATAATATCTTTCATTGAGTTTTAAGCATCTTACCTCAAAATCATGTTGGATGTACACAATTTGTAGGATGCTACAAAAAATGAAAGATATTGGCTAAATAAAACAACTTGGTTTTTTGACCACTTTGTCACAATGTGATATTGAAACTTATGTGTGTTCCACCTTTTCATCTAGGCATGAAACAATAATAAAAAAATACTGCATGTTGCAATTTGAACCCACCAAACAATAAACCTAATGACCTTAATGCACAATGCCCAAGAAAAATGGAAACACCATACTTGAGAAAAATTGCATTTCTAAAATGACCACCACACAAAGCCCCAATGACTTGGGATTGACTTTTGCTTGAAATGTTGTTCTTTTCTTACACTTTGTGTAGGACGTTTATACTAATTCAAAAATGCATGGATCTTGTGTGTGTGTGCGTGTATATATCCCTTGGCACTTCAAGTTTATCATTCATGAACTTACAACACATTCAACCCAAATAATTAAAATCCAATGAGATTTTGAGGCATTCCAGACATTGAACTCAAGCACCCCTTGCAAATTCAAAGGAGGTGCCATAAATGGATCATGCCATATTTCCAAACCTCAAATGTTGCTTGTTGGTGCCTCCCCATTTAAAATTAGTTGTCAAAAAATGGTCTTGCAACATTACACTAATTGAAGTCAAGTTGCTTGCAATGGACCATATGCCTCTAATGTAATGTTCACAACTAGAAAAGCTTGAAGATTATAAAAACTTGGAAGCCAAAAACAGAGGAAGACAATTTCTTTATTAATGAAGTCTAGATGAAAAGAAGATGGCACAATTTGGATTTGATAAATAAATTTCACTTGCTTTGATGCAACTATTGGCATCACAAGGAACAACAATGTAATTCAAATGCATTGTGCAAAAGTTATGAACCTTAAATCATAACCCTATATTTTAGGCAAATTTTGTAGAATTTTTCCCTTTTATTTCCCTTTAAAAGAGTTGCTCACCACAATTGGATTTCACATTTTGACAAACATTCACACAAACAAAACAATGTCAAGTACATCAATTGAAAAAGCATATTCCAAAAAATATAATGTACAATGTATTTTATTATGATAGAGTAACTATGTAATTATGATATGAAATTCATTAATGTAATCAAATTAATGTAATTATGTAACAAAAATATATTTCACATGTGAAATACATAATTATATATCAAGATTCAAAGTGCAAACACTTAATCATGAGCCACACCCACCCTTATAGGTCACTACTTTTGAGTGTTTTTCATCAAGAATATTCTTGGATTTTTTTAATAAATATTTTTTTAATGTTTATATTTTTAAAAATTCAACAGTATGTCATTTTCCATTTTTTTGAAATTATGTTTTGGGTGTTTTTACTATTTAAAACACTAGTTACAATTATTTAAAAAGTGTTCTTGGGTATTATATTATTCATTAGATTGATTCCAATTTTTTGGGTATGTATAACAATATATTGGGAAAAACATTGTACAAAACAACTACATTTTGAATTTGTGGATTCTTAAATAATGAAGATTATATATTATTATCATTTGTTTTAGTAATTAGTTTCAAAAATATTACATGACAATTTTTTACATCTTAAAGCCCATAAAAAGGTAGCATCAAGATTAGCATGAAAATCACATGTGTCATAATTTGAACGATTGATTTCAATGACATTAGGCAAGCTCCACAAATCCATGTAGGCACCACATTCACCATGTGTATAACATATTCTTTGATTTGACTAAAGAGCCATTTGTTGTTCTAGTCATAATGGGATACTCATTTTAGACTAATAGGCTTGACTATACAATTAGTAGTCATGATGTTATTAGAAAAAAAACCATGTTCAATTTGTAATAGTGAATGGAAAAAAATTACTTACAATTGATGGAAGAAATTAGGAGGTGACAAAAGGGGGATGGAGATGATGAGAGGTGATATAGCTTGATTTTGGTAGTTATAATACTTGAAAATCCTACCCATTCAAAACATTTTGAAAAGAGAAAAAAGGTTTTGTGCATGTGGATGTTTGGAAGGTGTGAGTTCAACAAAAGGTTTTGCATAGTTGTTAAAGGCATACATCAAACATGAGAATTTGTAGGAGGATGGACTTGAGAAGGATGTACGTGAAGTTGTGGAAGATTACGGTCCATAAAATTTTATAATCTTTAATCCTATAAGCTAAAATATAGAATGGGGAGGGTAATGGCGGCCATGATATGAAAATGAGAAATAAAAATTATATCTTTATGATGCAAGTTCCTTGAAATGTCTTTTGTAATCTAAATGTTTAGTTTGGTTAAAGGGGTGGAGAGTTAGGTTAATTATTCAAGATTAAGGTACTCTCAATACCAAGAATACAGACTTGAAAACTTTTATTATACATGCTCCACCAAAATAAAATCTATATAAGATACTCTTTTTTTTTGGGAAAAAAATCAAAATTAAATAATTCATATGGTGATGGGGACTTTTCATATGCATGTACATTTTTATGCACCAATAACTTGATTCAAAACCAAAAATGCCGAAAATGTTTAAATTTAAATTAAACTATGGACAACTTGATTTGATTTTTTCCATTCATTATTTCTTACACATGTGACCAATACTTAGGGTTACAAATCCCAAGATTAATGAATATAGCAAGACCAATCAATTAAATGGAAAAATAACTTCTTTCTTTGCATCTCCAAAAATTGAATTATGTAACCTTTGAATTCCTCATATGGTTTATAATTTTAATTCAAATGCATTCAATCAACATTAATAAACATAAATGTGAAAAAAAAATCCATATATATTTTATTTGGATTCAATTGAATTACTTAATGCATTCCATTTTATGCCCTTAAAAAAATATTGTAGTTAAAAAACTAACATATTTATATTGAAAGCAAAAAAAAAAAAGTAATATCCAACCTAATCATTTTTTTAAAATTTTCTTAATGTGACACCATTGTAATTGTAAGACAAGTGCAAAGTTGAGTGGACCAAATTAAAAGAAATAGACAATTAAAAGTTCACATAAACTTTCATTTGAATAACATTTTCATTGAATTTTTTTCAACCATTGGGATGATTAGGTAGTTGGGCAACAACAATCCATTGATTTCAAGGAATTTTTTTTCATTTATGTTCAATCCACTCTGAAGATCATTATTTTGTACATGTGAATGTGATTTGGTTGAATGTCTCAAAAATGTTGCTCAAACGATATTCTTTTTGTGGGTAGCAAGGTTCAAGGAATCAAGACAATTAACAACCACACAAATATTGGGGAAAAAAATGGCAATCTTGTAGTCTCAATCACACATTTCAAAATCATATGTGAAAGCATTATGTGAGGATGAAATAAAATTTGTGTTTAGAAGTGAACAACTTGAAAACATCTTCAAACATTTGGGCTCAACTTCTCATGGTTAATATATGACAAACCCATCTTTTAAACTAATTATACCCACATGTGCACAAATCTATCATAAATATGTATATCAAGATGATATGGATTTTGTAAAAAATATTTGTTTTCAATGACCAAAACAATCCATAAAGAATTACATACAATTGATATGGTGTAAAATCCTTGAAATGTGTTTTCATAAATACACTACTTACCTAAATTTGAGTCCCTAACAACAATTTATCAATGATTGGACCATTTTGAAATCCATGGGTTTTTTTTTTGCTAGTTATGTAACCCCCATTGTTCACTTTAAATGTGCATATTTTTTTAAAGTTTTATGTAATACACATAAAAAGTACCTACATCATACAAATACTCAGGTTAATAACCTCAAATTAAATTCTTCAATTGATAACTTCAATCTTTAAATGCATTTGCCCCATTTGAATCACATTCACATTGTAAAATATGTTACCATTACATCATCCACTTTGGTCCACTCAACCTTGCATGGTCACCCTAAATGCATACAACGATCCACAAATTTGTGTCAAATTTCAATAGTCCTAGTGGCCAAGGACCAAGATTTTGATTTCAATTGCACAACAATGAACAAAAAAATCAAATGGGAGAATGTGAAAGGTGGGTCCACAAGGGATGAAAATAAAAAGGAAATCAATCCAACACCCAATAACATATCCAATGTGGGAATATTGTGAAGTGAGTTTCCAAAGGGATGAAGGTAGTAAAAAGTAAGTCAACCCCACTACTACCAATTGACACGAAAGTTAAAAATTTATGAATGGAAGATATTTGCATCTTTTGGAATCAATGATGCTTACATCATAAGATGCTTAAAATGGAAGATTCTTGCATCTATTAAAGTGGACAATCCTTGCATGGGCAATGCTTGCATCTCTTTTTTTTAAATGAAAAAAATTGCATATTTTTAAAAACTTATTTTGAAACAAATGATGCTTGTATCTTTTTAAAAGTCCTTTTGAAGCTCATTTTGAAATGGACAAGTTGGCTTGCATCTTTTGAAGCTCCTTTTGAAGTTCTTTTTGTTGTTTAAGGGAAAAAAATATTCCCCCCCTTGAAATAATACCTAAGGTAATCCCCATTTATAATGTTATATAATTCTTTAAAAAAAAAAAAAAAAAAAGTTGAGATCATGATGATTTGAATGCAATTGCTTAATTGAACTAGTACAATTTAACCATGACATTAGTTGCAAGTTTGCCAAAACAAAAAGAAGCCAAATATTTCATTTTAGAACAAAGATGAATTTATTTGAGTTTCATGAGCATATTGGGCTATCTACACAAGTTAATAGATGCATACGATAGGTATGATCATAGTTATGACATTCTTCATTTTGCACATTAAAATTCTTTAAAATTCTTCATTTAGCACCTTGTCATAACATTCTTTACTCGCGAATGTTTACCAAATTACACTGGTTGATCTATAATTT